>Ga0316228_1000971_pt1 | contig 33333 bp, 34 predicted proteins | sample TBH18021metaG_FD_206005 | JGI IMG/M metagenome (GOLD analysis project Ga0316228, IMG submission 206005) | Freshwater microbial communities from Trout Bog Lake, Wisconsin, USA - TBH18021 | ecosystem: Environmental > Aquatic > Freshwater > Lake > Hypolimnion/Profundal zone | place: USA: Wisconsin... | reverse complement strand
CTTGATGCAATGCAAAAGCAATCTGCTCTTCTGTGAACTTTGACCTCTTCATGGCGCACCCCTCCTTAGGGATAATATCGCCGATTTTTTCTAATTTAGGGTGTCCAATTTATTGGGAGGAGGTCACCTCAAGTGCTGTGCATAGCCCACTTGGTAAGACTGTTTATCGCCTTTTGTTTTTAATTTAGCCTCGAAACCATATTGAGTTCGATGAGCCTCATCCGCTATCACGACAATATTATGTCGCTCGGAAAGGATGGGGAATACGTCCTCATCTTCGCCCGGCATGAACTTTTGAATCGTTGCAAATACAATGCCGCCAGATGGGCGATTAGCCAACTTGGCGCGCAGGTCTTGCCTTGTGCTTACCTGGACAGGTTCTTCACGCAATAAATCTTGCGACATACTAAAGACGCCAAATAGCTGGCCATCAAGATCATTGCGATCAGTAATGACCACAATGGTTGGGTTTTCCATTGCAGCTTCTTGCATCACCCGCGCGGCAAAGCAAGTCATCGTAATGCTCTTGCCACTACCCTGGGTATGCCAAACAACCCCGCCACGGCCTCTATTGTTATCGCTCGCATCAGTGCGTGATGCGCTAACTACTCGCTCAATAGCAGAACGTACCGCATGGAACTGGTGATAACCAGCAATTTTCTTAACCAGAGTGCCATCGTCTTCAAATAGCACAAAGTACCGCATGTAATCCAACAGGTGTTCAGGGGCTAAAACACCTCTAACCAAAGTTTGTAATTCTTGGAATTCACCCAATGGGTCTAGCTCAATGCCATCAATCGTTCGCCATTGCATGAACCGCTCAGCATTTGCCGAAAGCGACCCCATGAGCGCCTCTGTTCCATCAGAAATCACCAGAATTTCGTTGTACTGGAACACATCGCTGATTTGCTCTTTGTATGTCTGAATTTGGTCATAGGCCTTCCAGACATCAGCATTAAGATCAGCTGGGTTTTTTAACTCTAACAAGACAAGTGGCAACCCATTCACAAACAGAATAATGTCAGGTCTACGAGTATGTTTGGGACCACGAATGCTGAACTGGTTAACAGCTAACCATTCATTGCTTTCTTTATCAGCCCAATCAATCAGTCTTACAAAATCACCCCTTGTCTCGCCGTCTTTTTGATACTGCACAGGCACACCGCCAACGAGTAATTTATGGAATAAACGATTCGCTGAAAGTAAGACTGGGGTTTGTAAATCTAAAACCTGCTTGTAAGCATCTTCTCGAGCGGAGAGTGGCATGTGCGGGTTGAGTCTATCTATTGCCTTGCGCAATCGCACAGGCAGAATGACTTGGCGGTAATCATCGCGCTCTGGATTGATTCCGTCATTAGCAATTTCTGGGCCATATAGATGGGTGTAGCCGACTTCATTAAGCCAGACCAGGGCTTCTTGCTCGAGTTGATCTTCAGTCATGCAAATAGCCTCCGCTTCTGGAATTTGCAATTGGCCTGAGATTAGGCGGGGGAGCAACACATCACGGAGCTCAGAAAGATTGTGTATTAGCGCGTTGTTTTGATTTGCCTTATCAATCAGAGGTGCAACAATATTGCTATATCTCTCCTGTAAAACCTCTGAAGGAATAACTGTCGGCATGTTCTCTAAGGAATTTCTCCATTTTGCGTAGGGAATTGTTGATCCCTCTGAATGCTGTGCAGCATATTCAATCGTTGCGTCCTGAAAAGCAAGAAAAAGCGCAAACTCTCTAGCATTAGCAATACGAGGCATTAGCGTAAAAACAGTTGTCCTGGTTACCCCATCAAAAGGTGCAATACACACTTTATGAAAATAAGGTCGCATCGCACCAAATAAAATATCTCCCTTATGAAAAAGAATAAGACTACTATTTGCATCTTCTCCAGACTTAAAGTCCATTAAAAATGGTGACTTTGCCGTTATGCTGTCAACGGGGACATAGGGCAATGCTTTTGTTGCTTCGGATGGCTGGGTTCGCTCATTCCGCATGAGTAAAATATTATGTAGTCCATCGATATGCCAACCTCTAGGAATATCACCTAACTCAGATTCCTCAAACCCATTCGGAAATAAACCTGCCACCTCCTCATCCATACCCTCGGGAGCAAGGCCGTTCATCTTGGCGTGAACAGGATCAAAATCCACAAACCAAGATTTAAAGATGGCTTGTGCGATAGATTCGAGGGTGATGTTAGTTTCGCGTAGAAGAGTTATGCGGTCATCCAAGGAATCAAGAAATTCAACAACCGAGGATTGAATTTCACTACCCAATGGGATTGAAATGGGCAAATTTTCTAATGCCGCAATGACGATTTGAGCTTGCGCTGAACCCGTTCTAAGTCTGCGTGTATCGCTGGCTTTCAATGCCCAGTATAAAAATTTTCTGGAAACAAGCTGCTCTTTTGGAGAAATCACAATTGATAAATTTGTGATTGAGCATTTTTTAGGAGACATTTTTACATCGCCGGTGCCGCCCTCTCCTCTACAGACTATCAATAGCTGAGAATCTTCGAAGTGATAGTCCGGTAAATATCCAACCACTCCATATCCACTATAAACAGGAAAACCCTCTGCACTCAGAGCTGATTTTGCCAGGAATTTTCCATACTTAAAGGTCGCTAGGTCGGACAGTTTATGCTCAATCCACTCAGAACTCATACCCCAACCCTCCAAGCTTCTGACGAATCAAAGCATCAAGCTCTGCACCCTTAGCCATTTGATCACCTAGCTTTTCAGTGAGCTTTTGCATCTTCTCAGCAAAGACCTCATCATCATCTTCAACCTCTTCAGCGCCAACATAACGCCCTGGGGTTAACACATGGCCATGCTGCGCAATTTCAGCCAGCGGAACGCTGAGGCAAAAACCAGCAACATCTTGATAATCCCCGCCCTCACCTCGCCATGCAGCAACAGTATTGGCAATTTTATCAATCACTCCATCTGTTAGCTCACTTTGCACGCGGCTAATCATGGTTGCTAGCTTGCGAGCATCAATAAAGAGCACTTCACCCTTCCGCTTCTTTTGCTTGGCCAAAAACCAAAGGCAGGCTGGAATTTGAGTATTAAAGAAAAGCTGGCCAGGTAAGGCAATCATGACCTCAACCACATCGGCCTCAACCATAGCGGCGCGAATAGCTCCCTCGCTGTTTTGGCTTGAACTCATACTGCCGTTCGCCAAAACGATACCCGCACGACCAGTCGGTTTGAGGTGGTGCAAGATATGCTGTAACCACGCATAGTTGGCATTACCTGCTGGCGGCGTGCCATAGACCCAACGAGGATCACCCTCTAGGCTGCCGTGCCACCAATCGCTGATATTGAAAGGTGGGTTAGCTAAAACATAGTCAGCTCGTAAATCAGGATGCTGACAATTGACAAAGCTATCCTGTGGCTCACGACCTAAGTTGTAATCCATACCCCGGATGGCCAAGTTCATAGCAGCCAGACGCCATGTAGTTGGGTTTGCCTCTTGCCCATAAATTGAGACATCGCCCAGTTTTCCTCCATGGGCCTCAATGAATTTCTCGCTTTGTACAAACATTCCGCCAGATCCACAGCAGGGGTCATAAACCTGACCTTCATGCGGCGCAAGCACGGCAACTAATGTTTTAACAATACTGGCAGGCGTGTAGAACTGCCCCCCCCACGCTTACCTTCTGCGCTAGCAAACATACCGAGGAAGTATTCATAGACTTGGCCCAGCACGTCGCGGGCATTGCTGGGGTTATCACCAAAACCAATGGTGGAGATCATATCCACCAGCTCCCCTAACTTTCCGTCAGGCAGTTGCGCTCTGGCATAGCGTTTATCAAGAATGCCTTTAAGTTTTGGATTCTCAATCTCAATCAATGTCAGCGCATCATCAATGCGCTTACCAATATCGGTTTGCTTGGCGGCAGCTCTTAATGAATCCCAACGAGCGCCCTCAGGGACCCAGAATACGTTTACCTCACGGTAATAGTCGCGATCCTCCAGCTCAGCCTGAATATCCGCCTCAGTTGCATCGGCAAAGTAATAGTCATCTTTAGGGTCGGCAAGACGGGCAGCAATTTCTTGGCGACGCGCCTCAAAAGTATCGCTAATGTACTTAACAAAGATCAACCCCAAAACAAGATGCTTGTACTCCGCAGCATCCATATTGGCGCGAAGTTTGTCTGCCGTAGCCCAGAGAGTCTTTTTAATATCGTCAAGCATTACTTGTCTTTAGTCTTTATAAAATCTAATATGAGAAAAATGTTATATCAATTATCGTAGATTAAATGGCGGCGGAAGGCCACAAGAGGGAAATACGTGAAAGATAAGATTAATCTAACTATTCTGGGAATATTGACCCTCTTTACCACCCAGAGTCATGCGCAAGCTATTTATGATGCTAACGGTCAATATAAGGGCTACACTCAAACTAGCCCTAGCGGCGTAACCAACGTTTACAACCCCCAAGGCCAAAACGTCCAATCATTTCAGGCAGATAATGGGCAAACTAACTTTTATAGCCCTCAAGGCCAATATCAAGGTTCTACCACCGCTCCAATTCAAACCACTCCAAATACAACAATTAACACCCCGCGCCAAGCGCCCCAGGTTCCGACTGTTAAAGGATGGTGATAGGCAAGCGTTACTTAAGTAACGCTTGTTCAAAGTCTCCTCAATAATCTAGCTAGGGCATTAGGACTTTTTTTCCTCTCTAAGAAATTTTCTAATACCTTAAGGAATTTAACTGAGTCACCAAAGTAATTTGGGTATGCCCTTTTTAAGTCATGGAAAGACTTTGCACCCACCAAAACAATATCTGCACCATCCTCATTAATCAATCGTTTCTCAGCATCAAGATAAACTTCGTTCGCAGCGGACTCATCCTTGAAGCCGCTAATTTTAAGGTTGGTTCCAGCAAGCTCCAACACATAAAAATTAGCCTCATTGTCCTTGACGTGCTTTAAAGCAAGACTATAAGCGCCTAACTTTTTCCTCACATCCAGCTTCCTCTCAAGTCTTGATATTTCCTTGAGCGTTTTTAATGGTATTAGCTCCTTTGATTCATCACACGCGATACCGGAACTCATGAGTTTGAAAAACTCAATCCAATCAGCTTCGCCTTGGCTGGATTTAAGTGATTGCTTCGTAATGATTCCAACTATCTCAACTGCTGTTGCCCATAAGTGCTGCTGGATAGAACGCAACTGAATTTCAACTCTTAATCCATTAAAGGATTGATTAATAAGATCAGAGCTTTGAAATTTATATATCAAGTGGATGCCACGATACCCCGATGACTTTGGGGTAGTAATGTAGTCCTTCATTCGTTCAAGTTTATGGTGCTGCCGACTATCCTGAAAAGACTGACTTAACTTCAAGACTGCCGCTAAATCTGAAACAATAGCTCTGCACCCGCCAATATCCTGCATCTTTCTTAGAGTTAAATCACCCTCTCTATTTAACTTAGAAAAGATTGATGGCGCTCTTTTAAGCCTTCTAACAACTAATGAATTTTTATCAGCTTTTCTCGCATGTGTAGTTAGGTTTTTAGATATATAGTGCAAAGGCGTTTGGTGTAACGAACGCCAATAATCCAAAACCTCCCACGCATAATCAATCTCTAAGGCTGATGATTTTCCAGATAATGTCTCGCCCGCATCAATGATGCATTGCTTTGTATATTTTAATTTTGCAGCTGGGAAATTCATAAGTGAAGGCAAATTCTTTAATTACTTAATTATTACGATCATTTTAGGGGCATCTCCCCCAAATTGGGTGCAATAAATGAAGATCTATACCGAACACATCTCGGATGACTAATATCGACAACACCCTCAACAAAGCTTCCTGAACCTCGGTTGCTAGATATGAAAATACCGAGTAAATTTTCCTAATGACCCTATATTTAGGCTATTTAAAGCCACCATCCGAAGCTCACCGAAATTATGCAAAGTTACTCTATGAAAAAAGAGGCGAAGCGATCCATGTCCCTAGGATTAAGGTTGAACTACGAGACTGGCAACCAAAAGCTAATGAATGTCATGAGAATTGCGCCGAATGGTATTCAAGACAAGGTAATGGCGAGATCGTTCATGGCTGGGTGTGTGTGGATGCATCCGCAATGGAATTCTATAGATTTGCAGCTCATTCAGTCATCAAGGATTCAAATAGAAGCTTGATTGATATTACCCCTTCAACTATTACCTCTAAACTATTATTCCTGAGTGGAGGACTGGACTCAGATGAATACTTTAAAGCCACAGATGTTTTACATGAACATTTAGGCATTTCAAATTTAGATCACCCAATTAACAATTAAAAAATACCAACCCAAAGGTTGGTATTTTCATTTCTGGTGGGCCCGCCAGGACTTGAACCTGGGGCCAAAGGATTATGAGCCCCCGTTCTAACCAACTGAGCTTTAAGGGTACCTACCTAGGACTTGAACTAGATGAACGCATGAGAAAACTATACCAATCCGATGCTTCCGGAATTTGGGACTTTTGCATTAATGCCGAATAAAATCTTAAATTGAAAATCTTTGAAACATCTCGCAACAAATCCGTTGCACCTAACTATTTAGACCCAAAACTCATGCGCAATAACCCAGGAGGCATTAACATAGTGGATAACTATTTTTGACAACAATGATTTTAGAAAGAATATGAATACTTCTGTACATAATTTTGTACTATCCCTCAACGAATATGAAATCCTGTCCAAGGCAGTCAACGCATCAAGAGATGACTTGATAGCAATCTATGATGCTGAGCCAGAATTTTACAATCTCGATGAAAATGCATCCCTTAAAAATTCACTAAAAGATCTAAATCTCTTAATAGCAAAACTTTTCTCAAATAATCCAAATGCTTTAGGTATCTTAAGAAAAGAAGGCCATGAATTAGTTCTGCTGCCACTCACCATTAATGAGGCGTGGGTGATTAGCAACGTCCTAATGGGTTATTTATTTTTAATTCCAGATAAAATTTGGTCCGAAATAGATCAATTCATCATGGGCTTAGTTACCACTTTTGGGTATTCACAGCCACTGTTTAAAAGATTCCAGTCCAATGAAGTATTTAAGACTTCATTCAATACGTACCCTGAATGGGTTAAAGAATTAATTAACTCCTCGCCCAAACTTGATATGGAGGCATCGGATTTCGGCGAGCACACCACCTCACCATCAATTAATAAAAATATTAGTCCAGAAATGATTGAAGCCACGCTAAGCGGTCCTACGGTATTCGATTTAATTAAGAATCTTACTAGTTAAGCCTGCAATAAACCTCCCCCAACAAAAAAGAAAGGTTTAAGTTAGCGTACTTTTTAATAGACTTTGGCGGAATGGCAGAGTGGTTATGAATGAGATTGCAAATTTAATCACCCTGGTTCAATTCCAGGTTTCCGCCTCCATCTTACTGATCTTCGTTAGGGTTTTATCCTAATCTCAATCGCACCACACTAGCCTATTATTTGATGCCTTGTACTCCAATGTCCTAATGCATTTAATAAGCAAGTGAAAAATATTCTCAAAAATTCTGGTGTAGTCTACTTAGTCGATGATGATGAATCAATGCGTAAATCATTGATCTCCTTACTAGAAAGCAATGGCTACAAAGTGGATAGCCATGAAAATGCTGAACGTTTTTTACATCATCTAGCAAACAAAGCATTGCATCCAGTGGCCTGTTTAATATTAGATATCAGAATGCCAGGCATATCGGGAATCGAACTTCAAGAACAACTGATTAAGCAGGGTTTTAAGCTACCCACGACATTCATTACCGGGCATGGAGAGGTCAAATTAGCCGTTCAGGCTATCAAACAAGGGGCGATTGATTTCATTCAAAAACCATTTCAAGAGGCGGCATTGTGCAGTGTTGTTGACAAAATGCTTTTGAAGGCCTATTTAACTCATGAAAAAATATGACTGTAGGATATATCCTGATCCTCTTTATAAAATTTAAAGGTCTTGTATGAAAATTGCAGTTCTCCCAGGCGATGGAATCGGCCCAGAAATCGTTACTGAAGCGATCAAGGTATTAAATGCACTTGGTCATAAGTTTGATTTTGAAACCGCACCTGTTGGCGGAGCTGCCTATGTGACTGCGGGTCATCCATTGCCTCCTGCGACACTTGATCTGGCGAAAAATTCAGATGCCATTCTCTTTGGTGCCGTGGGCGACTGGAAATACGATAGCCTGTCCCGCGAATTACGTCCCGAACAAGCAATTCTAGGATTACGCAAGCATCTTGAGTTATTTGCGAACTTCAGGCCCGCCATTTGCTACCCAGAGTTAACTGGAGCATCAAGCTTAAAACCTGAAATTATTAGTGGCCTCAATATTTTGTTAGTTCGTGAATTGAATGGTGACATCTACTTTGGTCAGCCACGTGGCATTCGTAGCTCTGAGTTGCCCCTCTTTAAAGGTGCCCGCGAAGGTTATGACACGATGCATTACAGCGAGCCCGAGGTAGAGCGTATCGCTAAGGTTGCTTTTGAAGCTGCACGAAAACGCAGCAAAAAAGTCTGCAGCGTGGATAAGGCAAATGTTTTAGAAACATCTCAGTTATGGCGAGAAGTGATGATTCGCACTGCTAAAGGATACCCAGATATTGAGCTTTCACATATGTATGTTGATAACGCTGCCATGCAATTGGTGAAGGCCCCCAAAGCCTTCGATGTGGTCGTAACTGGAAATTTATTTGGCGATATCTTGTCAGACCAAGCCGCAATGTTAACCGGCTCTATCGGCATGCTACCTTCTGCATCCCTAGATAAAAACAATAAGGGTCTGTATGAACCGAGTCATGGTTCGGCCCCCGATATTGCTGGCAAGGGGATAGCAAATCCTTTGGCGACCATTTTATCAGCGGCAATGATGTTGCGTTACTCATTGGAAATGCCTACTGAAGCTGACCGCATTGAAACGGCAGTTAAAAAAGTTCTAGCTCAAGGTTACCGCACGGTAGATATTTATACCGAAGGGACCAAAAAGGTGACAACATCAGAAATGGGTAATGCAGTTACAGCAGCACTTTTGTAAACATTCTGCCTACCCTAAGTGTTTAGAGATCAATTGTTAACCAATAGACCCCTAAGCGACTCCCAAACTGGCGCCCCCTTGATTACTCAAAGTAATTGGGGCTTCAAAAAAGTTAAAACTAATAAAATATTTGCTTTTATCGAGATTTTATGTAAATATTGATTTTATGGGACTTTAGAGGCTTATATTCTTACTTTTCATTTTTTTATAAGTGGGTATTAAGCAAACTCTAATATGTGGCCCGGTAAAAGTAGAAAGCATGGAAAAGATATTTATGCCCCCTTCAAAGCCTGATTTTGATGCCTCTAAGCGGTATGTACGGATTTGCAAAGAACGTCCAGATGGTTTCATTGAGTTTGAATTTGCAATCGGCGAGCCTGAGCTTTATGTTGAGCTTCTTCTCAGCACTAAGGCATTTGAAGAATTCTGCACAAAAAACCACGTTACTTTTCTCGAAACAAATACAAAAGCAGCTGGCACTTGGGTGGAGCGCATGACCGATGCATCACATAAATTATATGGAGATCTTCCATGAGCAACCCCATTATCACCAATGCAAAAGATGGCGCTACCTTTAGCCAGAGTCCAGGCGACACTATTCTTCGCGCTGCATTGCGCGCCGGGGTTGGAATGACTTATGAATGTAACTCCGGAGGTTGTGGGGCATGTAAGTTTGAGCTAGTCGAAGGTGAAATCCAAACTTTATGGTCTAACGCTCCAGGACTTAGCGATCGAGATAGAAGTCGTGGACGACATTTGGCATGCCAGTGCAAAGCGCTCGACAATATCAGCATTAAGGCGACCACATCCACCGAATGTGTACCTCAGATTCCACCATCTAGGCAGCGAGCAAAGTTTATTGGCTCGCAAACAATTACTCATGACATTAGAGAATTTAGATTCTTGGCTGAAGATCATGCCAACTTTCTGCCAGGACAGTTTGCCCTGCTTGATATACCGGGAATAGAGAGCTCCAGGGCGTATTCAATGGCCAATACTTCTAATGACTCACGAGAATGGCACTTTCAAATCAGAAGGGTTGCTAATGGAAGTGGCACAAAAATATTATTTGATGAGCTGGTAGTAGGCGCAGAAATTGACATAGATGGGCCGTATGGATTGGCATATTTAAGGCCAAATGTCGAGCGAGACATTGTTTGTGTGGCGGGTGGCTCTGGCCTAGCCCCAATGATTTCAATAGCACGAGGCGCGGTAGAGGCCGATTTATTAACAGATAGGAAACTATACTTTTTCTATGGTGCACGTACGCCTGTTGATGTTTGCGGCGAAGACATGCTGAGAAATCTAAAAGGATTTGGGGATCGAATTATCTTTATACCCGTAGTCTCGCATGTGGACGAGAGTAATGAGTGGAGTGGTCAGAGAGGATTTGTACACCAACAACTTAGCTCAGTATTAAACGCAGAACTTGGAAATTTTGAATTTTATTTTGCCGGACCCCCACCCATGACGCAAGCTCTACAGGAGTTACTCATGGTTGACCATAAGGTACCATTTAATCAAGTTCACTTTGATAGATTTTTCTGAGCTTTTGAAGTGCCAAGGTTAACTCTGGAAGAGATTTAATATTCATCTTACCCATCACATTGTGTCGGTGAACTTTAACAGTGCTTTCCGTAACCCCCAAATCACTGGCAATGGATTTATTGAGCTTGCCCTTTACTACCTCAACCAAAATCTGCTTCTCCCTCAAGGTAAGACTTTCAAAGCAAGCGCACAACTGATCAAGTTTATTTTGCTCTGCAAACGACAGGGTCGATTGGAGTAAAGCCTCATCTATAGCATTTAAAAGATCAGTATCTTTGAAAGGTTTATTCAGGAAATTCACAGCCCCTTTTTTAATTGCCCGCACCACTTGGGGCACCTCGCTATTACCTGACATAAAAATAATAGGGATACGCTTTCCAAGCTCACTGAGGTGATCTTGCAGTCCTAGCCCATCCAATCCAGGCATTCGAACGTCCAAAACAAGACAGGCGGAGGATTTTAAATTGGCATGTTGGAGAAAATCTTGCGCTGATGTATAAAACTCAACGATAAGCCCATCGCTCTCTGAGCGAATGAGACTACTTAATGATTCACAAATTGAAATATCGTCATCCACGATATAAACCGTAGAAGTGGCGGGTTTAATAAGGCTCATTATTGAATTGGGATATTAAAGATAAACTCAGCTCCATCGTCTATTTTAGAGGTCAATCTTAATCTACCTCCATGATTTTCAATGATGGTCTTACTAATTGCCAGGCCCATTCCCAAGCCCTTACTTTTCGTGGAAAAAAGTGCCTGGAATATTTTCTCCTGTAGGTCTAATGAGACTCCAAAGCCATTATCTTTTACAGCAAACACAATACCCTCTCGCACATTTTTAGAAACCTTAATGTTGAGCGTGCGCTTAATGCTTAATTGCTCGCGCATTGCCTCCATGGCGTTCACAATCAAATTTAGCAATACCTGTTGGATCTGAATCGGATCCCCCATAAATATAGGCAAACCCTCATCTATCTCCACAAAAATTTCTGTTTTTGTTTCCAGTATGGTTGCCTGCAAAATCATAAGCAAGTCTTGGAGCATTTCTGAAACGTTAATCTGCTCCAATTTCAATGAACCACTACTTAGGAAATTTCTAATCCGTTTAACAACATCACTTGCTCGATCTGCATCGCGGCCAACTCTATTGATGGTACTAACCACCTCCTCATAATTCGGTGGATCTCGTGAGATCCACCTTAAGGCAGCCTGACTATTGGCAACAATAGCGGCGAGGGGTTGGTTCACTTCATGGGCTATTGATGCCACCAACTCCCCCATCATTGAAAAACGAGAAACCCTAGCGAGTTCTGTTTGTGAGGTCTTTAGTGCTTTTTCGGAATTCTTCTGAGTAGTAACATCCTCAACAATAACCACTAATTGCGCCTCTTCACTACCGGTGGCGGGAATTAATGAAACGCTCACATTCGCCCATAACAGCCCTCCATTTCGCTTTTGATAGGATTTTTGTATGTGATAGCTCTCGACTTTCCCTTCGAAAACGTCATTAATGCTGTGTTTTGTTTTATTGCGAAGAAATTTCTCGGTGATCTCAATAAAAGAGATGCCTATGATCTCGTTTTCTCTGTAACCCAGCATTGCTTGCAATGCTGGGTTAGCATGCAAAATTCGACCATCCCTGCCCGCCAAGCCGATTCCTACGGCAGTATTGATATATAAACCATGCCAACGACGCTCTGAAATCTGCAGCGCAAGAAGGCTGTCTTGTAATGATTTTCGACTTTCAACCAAGCTTTGAGTAAGCTCGCAGACATCGGAGCTTTGGGTCGCTAATTCTTTCTGAAGAATATTGACCGTTCGCTTCACTGAAATTAAATTACGGATTCGAGCCTTTAATTCCTGAGGTGAAAAAGGCTTTGTCAGATAATCCTGGACATAGTTTTGCAGTAGATGCTCTCTTATGGAATCATCGCCCCTGGCAGTAAGGATCACGATTGGAATGCTATTAAAGAGTTCGTTATCACGAATAGCGAGGGCTAATTGCTCCCCATCCATTTCAGGCATCATCAAATCGGTAACGATAAGATCAGGAATGGCCTGATCTATAACATTAAGCGCCTCTATTCCATTTGCGGCAACGGCTACGTTGAAATCATCACTTAAGACGTCATGCAAAAAATTCCGAAGCTCAGGATTGTCCTCAACTACCAACACGTAAGGACTACCATCTTTGACCACTTTGGCTTCAATGGCCGGAGACTGAAAAGATTTCCTAGATACATCATAAAAAGGGATTGGCATGACGAGATTTCCACTCTCACGGAAAAAAGCTCCATCAGGGGCACGCAAGGGAATTTCAACCTGAAAAATTGCGCCTCCCCCAACAGCATCATGAATGGATACTGTACCTCGGTGGAGCTCCACAAACTCTTTAACGATATTTAAACCCAAGCCACTACCATTTCGAGAGAACTCACTAGGGGCCTGAATAAATCTATTGAAAATATCCTCCTTTAATTGAGGTGCAATACCTGGACCATTATCCTGAACACTTAATAAAAAATGGGAGTTTGATATCAACTCCAAGGAGCAAGTGATGCGCCCGCCATTAGGTGTAAATTTCAAGGCATTAGAAATCAAGTTAACCAAAACTCTTGTAAACTTTGAGCGATCGATATCAGCGTAAACATCTTTTTCGGTTGCAGCCAGTAAGCTTATAGAGAGGTCTTCTGCGGCAGAAGAAAAGCTGGATAAGATATCTGCTGCAAGGGTTTTCAGATTGGCGCATACATACATTAAGGGCATCTGAGCTGCATCAATTCGAGCCAAGTCTAACAAGTCATTTACCTGCTGATGAAGCGACAAGGCATTGCGATTGATTGTTTCCAGCCTTTTTAGATCTCGTCCCTCACCCTGCTGTGCTTCTTTTAGGAGTTGCGCGGAAGGACCCAAGATAAGCGCCAGGGGGGTTCGCAGTTCATGACTAACATTTGCGAAAAATTTCGTTTTATATCCATCAATTTCCTGCAATTTATTTAACGCTATATTTAACTCTTCATTTTTTTGAGTTAATTCAGACTGCATAGCTACTTTTTCGCTAATATTCCTTCCTTCAGGAAGTAAATAGGCTACGCGCCCCTCATCGTCGCGAATAGGGGTTAAAGAAAAATCTACAACAATAGTTTTTTGACCATGCAAATCACCGAATACGGTGATGTCGCAGCGCACGAATTCGCCATTTCTAGCCTGCTCAACCATGGATTTAACGCGATTACGGGCATCTTCAGAAACTGCCCACCAATGCGTCTCCCAAAAAGGCTTGCCAACTAAATCCTCAAGCCGAACTCCGGCGCCCTCCAAGGCGGCAGAGTTAATTTCGAGAACTGAGCCATTAATATCCAGCAAACCTAAAAACTGATACATCGCATCCAGAATAATGCGTGCGTATTTTTGGCGCCTTATTTCTGTAGAGTCGTTGACCCCTAATATCACCCCTCTTACCGGGGCAATATTGGCAAGTACTTGTTTGTTAAATTCCGTGTTCATGGGTAGCTTTTCTGTTTAGCGCGCACTGCCACTATTCACAAGGAAAATGACTGATTACCCAAATTTGATTTGCGTGACCCGAAACATTTATTTGCACATACTACTTGCAAATATGGATTAAGCCAAATACTGTTTTCCCTACTATCGGCCCAACTCTTTAGCTGTCTTTCCGGCAATTCCCCATTGAGTATTTGGTACTTCTTGGATCCAAACTCTTACATTTTCTCGTGGCGCGCCAACAGCCTCAGCCAAAGCATCCGTCACCTTTTCAATCACTGCTTTCATTTGCTCTTCAGTGCGGCCAGATACTAAAAAAATTTGTGCGAAAGGCATATAAATTCTTCCTTAAGGGGGGTGGGTTAAATAAAACGGGTACTTACGCCACCCAAAGATTGGATGTTTAAATTTACAAAATCACCTTCTTTTACCGCTACAGCCTCGGTGACTCCGCCAGAAAGAATCATGGTTCCCGCTGGAATCTCTTCTCCACGAGCGCCCAAATGATTGGCAAGCATAGCGATTGCAGCGGCTGGGTGACCCAAAACAGCTGCGCCTGCGCCAATAGAGACAGCCTGCCCATTAATCTCCATTACTACACCCAATGTGCGGAGATCCACTTGATTAACGGGAACGGCTTGATTTCCAAGGATAAACCGTGAAGAGGAACAATTATCGGCAACCACGCTTTTAAGATCAAACTTAAAGTCTCTATAGCGAGAATCGATGACCTCGATTCCAGCCATAATAAAATCTGTAGCGGCGAGAACTGAGCCTACATGACACCCTGGACCCCTCAAGGCATTTTTTAGAACAAATACAATTTCAGGCTCCACCTTCGGATGGATTAACTCTTTAATCTTAATATCCCCACCAGATGGCACGCTAAAAGTATCGACTAAAAATCCAAAACAAGCGGTATCCACACCCATTTGTTTCATTTTTGCATGCGAGGTTAAGCCACACTTCAATCCTACAAGCTTATTACCCCTAGCTAACTTGCGGCGCAAAATCTCTGCCTGGACGGCATAGGCATCATCCCAATCCATCTCCGGATGTGCGTCGGTTATCTTTAAAACATCGAATGCTTTTAATTCGGCATCCTCAAGATGTTCCGCTAATTGAGCAATGACTTCCTTGGTAAGATTCATACCGTCAACCCCTTTTCCCGTGCAAGTGTAATTGCGGTATCTTCAATCATATCTTCTTGACCACCAACCATTTTCTGACGCGCCAATTCCAGCAAAATTTCACGAGCTGAAACGCCATATTTCTTCTCGGCACGCTTAGCAAAAAGCAGGAAGGATGAATACACACCTGCATAGCCAAGCGTTAAGGCATCACGGTCGATGCGAATTAAGTGGTCCATGATTGGAACAACACGATCTTCGGCCACATCACTAATTTTGAATACATCAACGCCAGTGATAATCCCCATACGCTCGCAAACTGCTACAAATACCTCCATTGGAGTATTTCCAGCGCCCGCACCTAAACCAGCAGCCGCAGCATCAATGCGATTAGCACCCACTTCGATTGCCGCCAGTGAATTAGGAATACTCATTCCTAAGTTGTGGTGGGAATGAAAACCAAGCTCAGTTTTTGGATCAAGCGCTTGACGTACAGCATTGACGCTTTTTTTAACATCATCTGGCAGCATGTAACCAGCCGAATCAGCAACATAAATGCAATTAGCGCCATAACTTTCCATGAGTTTCGCTTGGATTACTAAATCCTCAGGGGGGGATAAGTGGGACATCATCAAAAAACCGACCGTATCCATGTCCAATTTTCTAGCCATACTGATATGCTGCTCGGAGACATCGGCCTCGGTACAGTGCGTGGCTACGCGGATAGTATTGACGCCCAGATCTTTTGCCATCATGAGATGGTCAACTGTTCCTATCCCTGGGATAAGCAAGGCCGAGACCTTGGCATTTTTCATCTTAGGAATCACCGCACCAAGATATTCCTCGTCGGAATGCGCAGGAAAGCCATAATTGACCGATGAACCACCCAACCCATCGCCATGAGTCACCTCTATCAATGGGATGCCCGCCTCATCTAACCCTGTAGCAATATTAACCATTTGGTCTAAGGTCATCTGATGCCGCTTCGGATGCATTCCATCACGCAAGGTCATGTCATGTACTGTAATTTTTTTTCCACTTAAATTCATATTCATTCTCCTTAAATCACCACTGGAGCAAGAGTCAACTTGCCACTAATAATTTCTTCGGCAAACATTTCTGCTGTACGCGCTGCCGCAGCCGTCATGATGTCAAGGTTGCCTGCATACTTAGGCAAGTAATCGCCCAGCCCCTGAACTTCCAAAAAGACTGAAACACGATTTCCATCGAAAATTGGGCCGTTCATCAGGCGATAACCAGGTACATATTTTTGAACTTCTTTAACCATTTCATGAACCGAGTCTGTAATTGCCTGAACATTAGGAGCTTCATCAGTTAAACAATGAACGGTATCGCGCATGATCAATGGAGGTTCTGCAGGGTTAATAACGACAATTGCTTTACCCTTTAGGGCGCCACCAACCTTCTCTACAGCACCGGCAGTGGTACGCGTAAATTCATCAATATTTTTGCGAGTACCGGGACCAACAGATTTAGAGCTGACTGTAGCAATAATTTCTCCGTAGTTCACTTTTTGAACCCGTGAAATAGCGGCAACAATTGGCACTGTGGCTTGACCGCCGCAAGTCACCATGTTGACGTTCATCTCACGATGCCCAACATGCTCAGCAAGATTGACTGGCGGTACGCAGTAAGGGCCAATCGCTGCAGGCGTTAAGTCGATCACCATAATTCCCAAAGCGTTCAATTTCCGACTGTTTTCAGCATGGACATAAGCCGAGGTTGCATCAAATGCAATTTGTACACCATCTGCAATGGCATGCTCAAGAAATCCATCAACACCATCTGCCGTAGTTTTTAGGCCCAATTGTCGAGCGCGCTCTAGTCCCTCGGATGCAGGATCAACACCAATCATCCAAACAGCTTCGAGGACTGGGCTACGTTTTATTTTGTAGAGCAGATCGGTGCCAATATTTCCAGGGCCGATAATTGCACATTTAATTTTTTTCATAAAATGACCTTTTTTACTGTTAAACAAATCTGACGGAGCATCCGCCTATACCACCAATGGAAACACGCAAGCTATCGCCTGCAGCTACGGGAAATAGAGGGGCAAGCGATCCAGATAAAATTACTTCTCCAGCCTTAAGAGGGATACCCAGTTGACCCAAAGTGTTTGCCAACCAGCAAACTGCATTTACAGGAGATCCGAGAGCAGCTGCCCCAGCTCCCGTGCCAATAATTTCTCCATTTTTTTCGACCACCATGCCGCAAAGAGATAAATCCAAGTTTTCGACTGGAACAAGTCTGTCACCCAATACAAACACTCCGCATGAGGCATTGTCAGCAACCGTATCCTGAATCTTAATTTTCCAATCTTCGATACGGGAGTCGACAATCTCAAAGCAAGCCATAACCCCTTCTGTTGCAGCCAAGACATCTGCACTCGTAATTCCCGGACCCATCAAATCTTTTTTCAATACAAAAGCAATTTCCCCTTCAGCCTTAGGTTGTATCAGGCTAGACATTGGGATAGATTCACCCTCGTTGTAGACCATCCCATCCAATAAATAACCGAAGTCAGGCTGGTGTACATTGAGCATGTCCTGAACAACCTTACTAGTGACGCCGATTTTTTTGCCAATGATCTTTTCACCCTTTTCTATTCGGCTAGCCAAAACACGCTGCTGAATGTGATATGCATCTACAACGCTAATATCAAACCCTCTTGACGTAAGGGGACTTATAGTTTTTCCAGTGGATAAAGCCGTATAGAGCTCATCACCTAACTGTTGAATTTGTTTCTTTTCCATTGATGATTACTTTCTTATTTTTAAGAGAGAAAATTCTTTACTAACTGGTTGAAATCTTTGGTGCACTCAATCTGCGTCCAATGCCCACAATTACCAAAAATATGCATTTGAGAGTTCTTAATCAATCTATTGAGGAGCAGCGCATTCTCAAGAGGGATCACTCGGTCATCTCTGCCATGAATAATCAAGGTCTGAGCGTTAATACTAGAAATCTCCGCATAGGAGCTGCTGAGTGCATCCACCCATCTTTGGCGTGGCGCTGGAAACATCTTCTCGTATGATTCTTGATAACCAGGGCGAATGCTTGCCTGAAATCTCAGCTCTGCCAATTCATCGCTTACCAAACCTCGATCATGCGCAAAAATATCCAGAAGAGTTCTCATATTTGTCATGGAAGGCTGATATCCCCATATGGCATCAAGTTCGGGCGTAATTAAAAATGGAACTCCCACGCTCCCCATTAACACCATTCGTTTGACTCGATCAGGGTGGCGAATTGCCAATGCCAAAGCAATTGCACCGCCAAACGAATTACCTACCACGCTAAATTTTTGAATGCCCAAGCTATCCATGATGCCAAGAGAATGATTCACCCAACTATCCAAAGAATATTCTGCTTGAGCAGGTCTCTCGGTATAACCAAACCCAACTAAATCGGGCGCAATAACCCGATGCTGCTTGGAAAGCTCTGGAATGGTGAGCCTCCAATTTGCCCAGGCGGTAACGCCTGGACCAGAGCCGTGCAACAGTAGGACCGGCTCCCCGACCCCAACATCATGAAGGTTTGTTACGATACCTGCAGCATTAACTCTATCACCAAGTTCAGGTATTGCAGCAACATTAGACATTCTATTTTTTACCTTAAAGTTTCACGCAAATGTTTTTCAACTCGGTATAAAACTCCAAGGAATGGACGCCACCTTCACGTCCAATACCCGACTGTTTAGCACCGCCGAATGGTGTACGCAAATCTCGTAAGAACCAGCTATTGACCCAAACCAAGCCAACGTCCATTCGTCCAGCAACGCGATGTGCACGAGTAATATCTTGGGTATAGATTGAGGCAGCTAAGCCATAGTTTGTATTGTTCGCGCGTTCAACGACTTCGTCTTCATGATCAAATGGCATGATCAATGTGCAAGGACCGAAGACTTCTTCCCGGGCAATGGTGGAAGAGTCATCTAAACCTACCCAGATCGTAGGCTCAACCCAAGCACCCTCATTTAAATCGCCCACCAATTGCGGAATACCGCCGCCAGTAATAACAGTAGCGCCCTCTTCAACTGCTTTTTTGTAATACGACAAAACCTTGTTGCGATGCTCTTGACTGACTAATGGACCCATATTTACATTAGACTCAGAGGGGGGGCCAATTTTAAGAGCCTCAGCACCTTTCTTCAAAGCGGCTACAAAGGTATCAAATAGCGGACGCTCCACATAAACGCGCTCGGTACCTAGGCAAACTTGACCACTGTTAGCAAAGCAAGAGCGTACTGTAGATTCAATTGCAACATCTAAATTGGCGTCAGCAAATACAATCGCTGGATTTTTCCCACCCATCTCCAAAGATACTGGCCGCGAACCAGTAGCAGCAGCTCTCATAATAATTTCACCTGTCCTGGTCTCACCAGTGAAAGTGATTGCATTTACACCTTGGTGTGAGGTTAGAAATTCTCCGGCAGAGTTAGGGCCAAATCCATGAACAACGTTATATACGCCCTTAGGAACCCCGCAGGCATTCATCACTTCACCTAACAATGTGGCAGTTGAAGGCGTTTCTTCTGAAGGCTTAACGACAACCGCATTTCCACAAGCTAGGGCTGGCCCTACCTTCCAAGTCATTAACAATAAGGGCAGATTCCATGGGCAAACAACTCCAACAACGCCGACTGGACGTCTCACCGCATAATTTAGCGCTCCACGGCCATCAGGTGTAGCCATTTCAAAAAATTCCGTAGGTGCATTCTTAATTACGTCAGCAAATATTTTGAAGTTTGCTGCGCCCCTAGGAATATCAAGATGGCTGGCTAAAGATTCTGGCTTGCCAGTATCAGCACATTCTGCTTTTACAAATTCATCAAAACGGCGAATGATTTCATCGGCAACCTTATTCAGAATATCGGTCCGCTCTACAACCGTCATTTTTCCCCAAGGCCCATTCAACGCGGCTCTAGCAGCATCTACTGCAGCATTCACTTCAGCCTGCCCCGCTTCATGCACCATGCCTATCAAACTATTATTGACGGGCGTACGCTTTTCAAATTGCTTAAGTGTCGGAATAAATTCGCCATTAATAAAATTCAAAATTTGTTTCATTTTTTCTCCAAACCCCTCATTACCCAAGGCATTTCAACCTAATCCAAGTGCAGCCAATCCAGCCATTGCGCACGCTTCATCTTGATCTTCTGATGCACCCGATACGCCAATACCGCCAATCCAGGTTTCTGTGTCATTCAAAAAAATAGGAAATCCCCCACCAAACACAATCAATCTCGGTTGGCTTGAAAAACCTAACTTCATTCCTTCATCATGTCCAACTAAAGACATCCAATTTTTTGTCGGAAAACCAAAGCTTGACGCGGTATACGACTTATCAATTGCAATTTGAATCGAATGTAGAAAAGCACCGGGCATTCTTAAGAAGGCCATTAAATTACCACCACGATCGACAACGGCAACATTTATCTTTAGACCTTGTGAGGTGGCATATTGAACGGCAGCATCTACTGCCATTGCTGCCGCCCTACAGGAAATGCCCGGAACATCTTCTTTTACGATCATTAGGTCACTACGCTCAGAAAGGCCTCATTCAATTTACGATCGTGGTAAAACACAGCCGCACCGACTTCGTCCATCGTCCACTTGATTGGCTCCCAATCCGGATAACCGAAATTACCACCCGAGAATGTTTCGAAACGATTTCCAGATGGATCAAATGCGTAGATCGTAGTGCCTCGAGTCACCCCATGACGTGTTGGCCCAATGTCAATAGAAACACGACTTGCAGACATAATGTCGGCCGCTCGCAATACCTTTTCCCAACTATCAAGCAGGAATGAAATATGATGCAACTTACCTGGTTCCGGATGACGAACAAAGGCAATATCATGTGCTTTGGTTGAAGTTGATAACCAAATGGCTAGATCATTGCCTGGTTCAATTTCAATATGCTCAACAAGGAAGAAACCCAAAACCTCCTCAAAGAGCTTTTGTACTTTCTCGATGTCTGGCCCATATAGCAAGCAGTGATCGAGGCGTAGTGGTGCAATACCTTTGTCTTGCGCCGGCTTCCATGCCTCTGGATTTAACAGTTCATGTGGCGCAGAAATTTTTGATTTATCTGCATACAACTCAATTTGATGACCACTTGCAATTTCAAAACGTATACGCTCACCAGTTTCCAACAGCTCGCCGGCTGGAATCTTTTCAGTTTTAACACCATATGCACGTAAATCCGAATCAAGCTTCTTAAGCGTCTCTGTATTAGCGACCTTGAAGGCAAAGAAGTCGATTCCAGCGCGATCTGCTTTGCGCAAAATGACACTGTTGTGATCGCGCTCATCCCATGCTCGGAAATAAACCCGCCCCTGCTTATCCGTGCCGGCCTCAATTAAGCCCAATACATCACGATAGTGATGGACAGCCTCATCCATATCCAACACCCGTATTTGGGCATGTCCGGGACGTAATACACCTGTCATAGCCATAAAAATCTCCTTGTAATCACCGTAAAACTCATGTTTAAAAAAATACGGCAACCCCTGTTTTTCTATTTTTTTGATCTTGAAAGATCATTTAAATATAACAATATTATTATTTAATCTCGAAGTCAATCTAATTTCTCGATATTTTATAAATATTTTGTATTAATTGAAAATCATGTAGAATTGCCGCTATGTACACTCCATACAATTTGTGTAATGCCTAAAATAAAACTCATAAAAAACAAGATCTTAGAATCGTTAGCTACTAATTTAGAACCAAAAACTCTGGTAGAAATGGCGTATCGAAAATTGAGGCGAGACATCATCGAGGGGCGTCTATCGCCTGGAGAGAAGCTGAGGGTTGAGCATTTGAAAGAGGGTTACGGGGTTGGAGCCGGGACTCTGAGGGAAGCTCTTTCCTTGTTAATGTCAGATGCCCTAGTAGTAAGCGAAGGACAACGTGGATTTTGTGTGGCGCCAGTTTCAGTTGAAGACTTTGCAGACATAACAAAAGCCAGAGTAATGCTTGAGTGCGAGGCATTGAGGCAATCAATAGCCCTTGGAGATGAGGCCTGGGAAGCTGATTTATTGGCAGCATTTCATCGCCTTTCTAAAGCGGAAGAAAAATTGGTGGATGAAGGTGGGCGAGAAGAGTGGGAAGAGAGAAATCGCATTTTTCATGAAGTCTTAATTGCGGCTTGTCCATCGCGCTGGATTAAACATTTTCTGGCAATCCTCTACCACCAAGCCGAACGTTATCGTCGTATTGCCCTTTACAATCGGCCGATTCCTAGAGACGTTCATAGCGAACATGAGGGCTTATTAAGGGCAACAATGGATCGAAATGTCGATCTAGCAACTGCGATTTTGGCTGAGCACATTGAATTGACTTTTCAGGCTTTTAATAAATTAGTAAAAGAGGTTTGAAGTCATTCAATTGGCGCTATCAGGACTGGACTCATTTGACCCAGTCCTTTTTGCGCATACGGTTTTTTGCATTTTTCCAACGACGCAAAGATGAATATCACTTAGAGGCCTGACACGACAGGCAAGCACTAACCCCTCCTCCTCCTCTAACTGAGAAATGTGCTCTCTACTCATCACCCGCTTCTCAATATTGCCTTGCGAAACTTTAATTTTGCAAATGCCGCAGCCGCCACCTCGACATCCAACAGGTATTCCCTTTTTACCGAGTCGCTCCATACCTGAGAGCAATGATTCCGAGCTTGAACAACGGTATTTTTCACCCGTCTCTTCGATCATTACTTCGTAGTAGCCCATGATTTGTTTGAATCAGTTAGATATTCTTAAATAATGGACTTCTTACCTGCTGCGCATCGGCAGCAGAAAAGAATTTCTCAGTGTAAATATCACGCTCAAATAACCGACCCTGCATTAAGGTGGCAATACATGCCTCAATCATGACTGGTGGGCCACATAAATACGCCTTCATATCCCTAAAATCATTATTGAAATGCGCCTTGGCGGCTTCATGAACAAATCCTTTGAATCCATTCCAAGGAAAATCTTTTGCCTCGTCGGATAAAGCGGGGACATAAGTGAAGTTTGAATATTTCTTAGCTAGATCTAAAAATTCATCGTGGTAATACAACTCGGATATGTTTCGAGCCCCATATACCAGGGTAATGGGAAGAGTGGACCCGTCATTTAGCAAGTCTTGAATCATGGAGCGAGGACTGGATAGACCGGAACCCCCGGCCATGAATAACGAAGGAGTTGCAGTAGATTTACGAACAAAAAACCTGCCATAAGGCCCAGTTAATTTTAAAATTTCGCCTACTGTTACTTGTTGATGCAACCAGGTAGTGGCTTTACCGCCAGGCACCATCCTAATATTTAACTCAAGTTTTTTAATACTTTGATTTTCATTCGGACGATTTGCAATTGAAAATGCACGAGATTGCTCTCCATCAGGCAGAAAAAGGTTGATATATTGCCCAGCCTGAAAACGCATCTCATGATCCAAATCTAGATGTATCGCCTTAATTGTTGGAGTCAGGTCAACAATCTGACTGACCTTGCCAGTAAAATCTTGTACTGGCAAAAACATCGCGTCAGGATCTTCGTCTATTTCCGCCTCTATTACCAAATCAGAGTTTGGTATGGCGCAACAAGCCAAACACTTGCCCTCTTCGCGCTCATAATCCATTAATGCGAAATTAGAAGCTTCACCATGATCAATCTCACCATCGACAACTTGAATTTTGCAAGTAGCGCACAGTCCATGGCAGCAAGCATGAGGTAAATAAATACCTGCGCGCAAACTGGCATCCAGAATTGTTTGCCCATCTTCGATAGTGATGGTTTGCCCAAGAGGCTCGATAGTCAGTTGATAGCTCATATTTACGCAATAAAGATAATAATTAGGATGCACAACCCTTGATTCCAGTGAGGCCGGGAGTCTGGAATCTCAAGCTATCCTTATGTTTGAGGCCATTTTCAGCCAGACTTTTACTAAAATCAGGTTTGAAAGGTTTTCCTGATTTCAGCCAAGTAACGGCGTCCCAATTGATCTTTGCATAATCCGGATGATATCCAAAGCACCCTGGGTTATTCATGATTTTGGGAATTTCTCCAAAAGGGAGAGTTGGGGGAAATGGAAATGCAACGGGGGAGCAGAACATCAAATGCTGATCCCACCCAATAAATAACAATTGATTTCCATGAAATTTATCGACAGTATCCTTAGCAGGAATGTTGTAGTCCCCGAGGGCAACGATAGCCATTGTGATCTCCTAAAATAATCTGATTAATTCTTGGTCGAAAGATTGCGCCAAGCTTCAAAGTTTTTCTCATCTTCCGACCCCTTAAAGTCAAAGTTATCTCTACCAACATTCATCCCGTAAAACTTCAATACTTCCATTAATGGGTCGAAATCAGCTGCAGTAGGATCAGCTTCAGGAGTAAAGCAATTTCCTTGGAAAATTTGCTGCACAGGCATCCATGCTTGAACGTACTTCTCTGGCTCATCATCAAAAATATCCTTACAACCATCTGAGCAGAAGTGATATTTATCATCTTTAAAGTCAGACTCCCTATAACAAGTTTGCGTAGGATCTCCGGGCTCTGTATAAATCATCGGCGTCTGGCAAACCTGGCAAAGCTGTGGCAAGCTCTTGTTATAGAAACGATTTCCTTTCGCCTCTTCATCACGCCAATGTTCAAGACGGGGGCGATAGTATTTATCAAAAGTATTGGGGTACTTCTCAGATAACCAATCCATTTCTTCATCACTTGGTATCCAGGCATGGAAATTGCAAGCAGCAGCGTACTGATAGAAAGTGGCCCATGTTTGATGTGATAAGTGTTCCTTATCAACTTCCATTTGATCGGTGTACTTAGGAAGACGAATGCCGTAGCGCTCTAAATCTTTGAACAAAGAACCACCATTTTGCTCAAAGTAAATTTCCCAAGCTTCTTTCCAGCTCATAACCCGCTTAGGAAGCATGTAATCCATCATCATAGAAACTAAAGCTAAAACTCGATATCCACGCCATGTCCATTTATCAATCCATTTTTGAACAATAGGCACATTGGCCGGATCTTGTTCAAGCATGAACTTGATGCATTCCAACCCCAAAGTCATATGACGAGCTTCATCTGATTGAGCAGAGAAGCCAAAAGTCATGGCGCCCATATCGCCGTTATAGGCCGCACCAGATACAAATGGGACAAAGAGTAAATTGGTCAGCACATATTCGAATGAGAATCCAATAGCAATCATGAATTCAAATGGGCCAGCTGAGAATGCATCTTCAAAAAAGGATTTTGGAACCGAGAGGTACCAGACGCGATCACGCATGTGATGCCAGTTATGCATGCCGTTGTAATACTTATTGTAGTTACTCATTGAATGGATTTGGGTCTGCGCATGACGCACTTCGTCCAACGCTTGCATGAGGCAAGCAACGCGAGGGCCTACGCCACGGAACTGACGTCCAACATGAGTAAATCCACGAGAAGCCGTATATTCCAGCGGTGAGATACCGCACAAGAACAGCTTGATACAGTTCATGTAGCGAGCATCAGTAACGCCTAAATGTCCATTATTTTGATTAAACGCATCAATAATTGCGTATAACTTTCGTTCTTTCTCGGCCTGATATTTCCAATACGAGTCCATAGTCATGCGGAATGGGTCTTCCCATTTATCCCAGTCATGAATTTTGATGCCTTCAAATTTATCGTACGGAAAGACCTTGTCCATTGGCTGATAGGTTGTATCCCATCCAAGACCTCTAGTCATTGCAGAATAGCGATCCTTAAGACCTAATTTTTTATTTACTTTTGCATCCATTGTTATCTCCTCAATCTATTCGGATTGCACATAGTGCAACGAAAGGTATTTGCAATTAATTTGGCCAGCTCAATCTAAATTCATCATCTGTTTCATCAACATAGCCAGATAAAGTAATTAGATGCAGTTGCATTTCTTGAAGATCAAACTTTCGACCAATTTTCTCTTCGATAGTGCTGCTCTTAATGACCATTGAGTTAGGCACATCAATCTTCACCATTCCAGGCTGGTAATTAACAATAGCGCCTGGATTGTCATCAATAATTGCCTCAACAATGCAACGACTCTCATCGTTTTGTTGAAATGCAATAAATACATTAGACATATTTAATCCTTATCTTTTTACGCCGAGTTTGACGGCACGCTGGTTAAAACTGTCAACCAGTTCGCCAACAACATCGCCAGCGGGTGGGCCAAATGCCAAGTGAGCAATTGGTGTGATCGCATCAATTGCTAAAGGCAGATAGTCACTCACCCACTGAGATATCAACTGTTGATTAGCCTCTGATTCAGCTGTTGCAATCTTGATAGTGCTATCAACCCACTTACCGGTTTCATCAAACCATTCCGATTGGAAACGAGTTAACATCGAGATGGCAGGGCCCGCTTTAGCGGAAAAGGCACTATCAAATGACTGGTAGATTAGCGGATAAAGCAAACCATCCAAGACAAAGTTCTGTGCAACCAATAATTGAAACCAGTCCTTCAATACAAATGTGTCTTCAATGTATTTGCGCATTGGTTGCCATGCTGGCTCCTCAAGCCACGCTTTCTTTGCTGCATCTAAGTCATCGACATCGCCTATTAGTAGACCCATTCTTGTGATGTATTGGGCAATGCCCAACTGATCCATGGCGTGATATAGACATGGTTGTGTAATTGCAGTTCCGTATCCATAGGCTGACATAAAACTATTGTTCATATTGCTTCCCCATGCGACATGGCGCAGAGGTAAGAATACATTTTGAATTTTCTCTAAATCAGCATCAGATAAAGCATTTAGAAGTCCACGACTTTCAACAAAATCAAAATCGGATTCGGCAATATCTTGCATCTTGGCGCGGGCCAATGTGTAGGTGCCATAGTAGAACTGACGCGGATCCTTAAATGCATACCAATCCTCCATCACCACTGCTGTGCGAGTGACGTCATAGATTTCATGCTCTGAATCCCATAGAGGGCGGTAATGAAAATTTGCTTCCGCCTGCAGGTTATATGTACCCTCTTGATAACGCGATGCCGGTTTGTCGCCAAAGCGAGCTGCGATATGATCAAAGGTATGCCTTAGTGGCTGAATACTGACTGTTCTTAAGTCAATTTCCATAACTCTCTCCTACGTATTTTTTAAAATTTAATGAGTGGGACTATTGAGCGAACCAATTACTTTTTTAGTTAATCTATTCACCGTCAAATCGGATGCAGGATTAACCTACACCCGACCTTATCGATTTCTAAAATTACAGACCTAAAGAAGCTCTAAAGTTTTTAGTTGCCTCTTTTGCATCACGCGCAGCATTAGGAACATCAGGCAATGAGGTGCAGTAGTCTTCGATTGCTTTATCAGCTAAAGGCTCCCACTTTTTAATCCATTCCCGCATGATTTCTTTATTGCCTGGCACGTCTAAGGCCATTTTTGTAAAGGCTGCAATCCAACGACGATGACGTGCCGAATCAATTAATTGCGCATCAGTCAAGAGTCCAAGCAAGGTGTCACCGTTATGTCGCGCTGATTCACCAAGCTTCCGCTGCACCGCTTCTTCAATAGCGGGCTTTACAACCAGGTTGAGTACGACAATAGCCTCGCCCCAATCCCATACCGTTAAAGCCTTTTCTACCAATTCGCGGTAACCTTGCCAAATCACATCGTTTTCCCATATCTCGCGCTCATTCACTCCAAATCCACTTTCTGGATGAGTTAGCGATAATTCCTTGGTGCGATAGGCAGTATGACTAACCCAACGAAGACTGTCAGCCATTTGGAAATAATTGCAGTTTGTAATTGTGCTGGCAGGTGAAACTTGGCCAACATAAGCGGATGACATTTGTAGCGTGTGATAAAGATAGCGCAAAGGTGAATATCGTCGAGCCAGAGATCCAACCCATGTTTTATCCAGCGCTTTGTCGTGTTCGCGCTCACTAAATTGATCAAATAGTCCAAAAACATACGTTTCTTGACCATCCTGCATCAAATTGTAAGTGCGGTAAATAATCTCGTCTGGATCTCTAAAGCTATTCCAATCGTCATGCTTAAGGGCCGTACCAAAAGTATTCTTTTTGTACCACTCATTCATAAACATATTCGGATCGAGCTCATATGGGGAATTTGGATCCCTATCGTTGTAATGCAAATTTGTACTAACGATTTCGTACTCACTTGGCTTGCGACGACGTGCTACGAGATGGCTCCAGGATTTTTGAGGTTGTAATACTTGAACTTCAGACATTTTTTTCTCCTATCTTTTAATTAGTATTTATACTTTTTTATTGAAATAAAAACGTATTGAGTCATCGCGGCTTTCGATTTGCCCCGCAAATGAACTCAAATCCACCTCTAGATCATTCATCTTGAATGGTCTACCCAACTCTTCTTCGATCGTTGCACGATTCAGAATCATCTCGTGCTCTGTATGAATGCGAATGTACGCGCGTTTATCGTCAATAAATACCTCCTTGCCAGGGTTATCCACTTTTGCAGCCTCTATCACTGCCAATGCTAAATCTCCTGAACGCATTACTGGCCCAACCATATTGTTGTTATAGCCTTGCGCTGAACTTGATACACTCATTTCATCTCCCAATATTCGCTGACTGCGATTTTTTACTTCGACTTATCTCTAAGACCCATCATCCAATTTGCTCGCACTTACAAAGGTAGCAATTTAAGAATGTGCAAATAGCGCCTCTACACCATCCGTTTTGACATATACATCGTCACCTTCAATCTTGACTGGATACTCTGCTAAAGCGCAATCGTCAGGATTAATACCCTTGCCAGTACAGGCATCAAACTGCCAAAGGTGGGCACGACAAATAATCTTTACGCCGTCAAACTTACCCTCGGAAAGCGGAATATCTTGATGGGGGCATACCCCTTGGAAGGCCTTTACTACACGCTCCCCAGCACAGACCAATAGAATTTCATGCCCATTCACAGTGAAATTCTCCATTTCACCTTCCCACAGATCATCTAGTGCGCAAACCTTGGTAAATGACATACTTCTTCCCTATTGAAATGATTTGAGTAATTTGCCAATCAAGCCATCCTTAGGCTCTTCCCAGATGATCTCAATAGTCTCAGTAGGCTTTAGCCCAGACTCAGATACTTTCATTTCGCGAGGAAAGAATTCATTTCCATCTTGCCGACGTACTCTCATGATGTGTCCTGGACGAGCTCTAACACGACGACCCACAGAGTGATATGCAGCAGCAGCAGCAACTTCATCCATACTATTTTCTGTATCGACCGGTAGTAATTGAAGTACAAAGTCACCTTCAAAATTTGATGTCAATGGAAATAAAGCCATTTTGATTTCTCCAATATTTTCATATGCTTGCTCACCAAGCTCATTGGTGAGCAAGATTTTTTGTCGTTAAACTACTTTTCGCTCTTCGCGCATTGCTCTGTAGATTTCAGCCCAAGCATAGTTATGCGCATCATCGCCACACTCGCCAGGACCAATGCCCATATACTGCAGAGCACCTTCGAGATTCATTGGCTGGATCATGCCCGCCAAAAAGCGATCAACAATACTGAGATGTCCAGCATATCTTTCCGGCTCTTGCTCAAAACACCAGCGATCAACCTCTGATCCGAAGTGATACATGCGGCCGTTGTATTCGAGCGGATAGTCTTTAACATTCCATTTCTTACCTGGCACACCAAGAATCGGCAATTGACACATATTGCACACGTAAGGCAAGGTTTCTGGATAGGCAAGAGCCATATTTCCATCAACTACGTTGTCAATAATGACGTCCCATGCCTGGCCCCAGGTGTCATTCCAACCTGGATATTTAGTCTCTAACCATTCGCGCTCTGCAGGAGTTACTCCTGCCGCCGGATTCCACCAGACTGTTGGGCGCCAGAAATAGCTACCCATGTGCATCCCATGGTGGGTGTCGTTTAAGTCATTAATTAAGATGTCCCAGTACCATGGCAAATCAAGACCGAGATCAGTTAATGCACGCTCAAATTGAGCAACAATAAATTCTTCCATAAATTCTTTGAAAGATTGTTTTCTGTGCTCAAGTGGTGTGTAGTAATCCATAATTGGACCTGTGAGTACGGAGAATAATTTCCATGCTCCCCACAATGCGATATCTACACGTTTTTGTGCTTCGGCTTTTTTACCATTTGCAATCAGGATTTTTAAAGCTGGTCCGCCAATTTGAGCATGGCGTGATTCATCAGTCTGAATACTCGAAATCAGATTCGCAAATGTGTGGTCTCCCGCTTCAGCAGCATCGGCTGCTAAGCCCAAGAATTGCATATTTGTGAAACCAGTTTCAAAACTAAAAGTCAACATAATTGAAACGCTGATTGCATCTCGTGTCATCATGATGTCATCAAAGAAATGACGAGCAGCAATCATTGCCCAATCATTGCTGTCATATGCCTTGAAGGCCCAATCCATTTGGCGGTCTTTAGACACATGCTCATGTGGGAAATAAAGCTGCATTTGGCCATGACGAATTTCATCTAGGGAGCCCAATGTAGCCATATTGCGCATACCAGGAGCCTTGGAAAAGCGCATCATCCGTGCTTCAGCACTAGCAGCGGCATATTCACCACGGGCAATGGCACCGTAATGCGCCTTCATCACAGATTTCCAGCCTGGATCGGAATTTTCAAAAATGCGGCTTCTTTCCAAGGCCGCCTTTACAGAGTAGGCGCCAGCATCCTTATCGCGCTGCACTTTGACATATTCTGGATAAGTTTGCTTATAGGGCTCATCGTATGTTTCCCAGGTATCTTGCGGTATCCCAAAGTCACCAGACATCAGCAGTGGAAATATCTCTTCTTCCGTTGCATATTTTGATGTCCAATTCGTAGTACGAGCTAAGTCGTACCAATCCATTCTATTTAGCAATGACATTGAAGTCTCCTTTTATATAAATTTAAGTAGTAAAAATCTCTACTCTCAAGTTTTGAATCGACCACTTATGTATAAAATGCGCCACGATCAGCAATGAGCAGTGGCATCGCTCATCAGAAGCGGTATGAAACTCCAGTGGAATAAATTGCTGGATTTAAAGTAACGGTTGCAGTTGCGGGTGCACCGAACGCTGATCCAGTAGCATTTACTTTTAGAAAAATCTGCTTAAAGTCTGCATACCAACCCCATTTATCGGTGATAGGAACATTGAAGCCAGCTTGCAATACAGGTCCATACCCGTTACCAACGCCTAATCCCTTAATTAAACCGTCCTGTGTAGAAGTGATGATGGTGTAATTCACGCCGGCACCTAAATAGGGTTTCACTACACCCAAATCCCAGCTGTAGGTCCCGGAGAGAACGGCAGGAGCATACCCAACCTTACCAAGTGTTTGCCCACTTACGCCAGGCATGCCTGTACCGGTAAGCGTAGTTGTAGGTGGAATACCTACAGTAAGACGTGCAGCCCAATTTTTTGTAATGTCATATCCAAATTCAGCCAATGCAGTTGTATTGTTGCTGGCAGTTGCACTGGCTGGAATAGTGTTTCCGTTAGATAGTATGGTTGCACTACTATTAAAGTTGACATATCCAACGCCGACGTTAACCCAAAATGGCCCTGACTCAGAAGCTGAGAAACTTTGCATTTTTTCATCAGCCAATACATTTTGTGATGTCAGAAAGGCGCCGCCTAAAATTACTAGCGCCGCACCCAACTTCATACTTTTTAATTTGAAAGTCATTTTTATCTCCACCCCAATAAAGTCTTAAGTTAATTTTTTCGCCAAAAAAGGCTCTTCTTATTTACTAATTACTCAGCAACAACATGGAGTGAATTTATTGATATGTGAAATCGAGCGCTATTAGACTTTGGTTTAGATGATCTAAATTAGCCAGAAATGACCCTAAAAAATACTCTTTGATTACCTTAAATTCCCACTTCTAGCATCAAAAAATTGCGCTTTTTTATTTTTGGCTATGACAAACCCTAAGACCCTTGAGTTGCAGCAATATTCAACAGAGATTTTGAGAAACAGCGTACATAAACCAGGAAATTGTAGGATTGCAATTTCCACTTTGATTTGCCATCTACGTACAGATCAAAGTTAGGGATGCTAGCTTTAAGCGCACGAGTCATATACTATTTAGAGCCAAAAATTATCATCCTCAAACCCCTTGCAAAGCCCTAGATTTTTTGGACCCGCCTTCGTCACACCAGCAGAGAATGAATGCCCATGATGGTGAACCAATGTGCCTACGCAACCAAGGGATTGCTGGGTTTATTTAGTATCAGAGCCAGCCGAACTCTACCAATAAATTCAGATACTTTGGAGTTTTGGCGCTAGCTTTACCGCCATCCCCTAGAAAGGCGAAAGTGGCTTATTAATAACTATATTCTGAGTCCGCAATCTCGTTTTGTGATTTTTATATTTCTTTGACGTCATTTTTTTAATAACTTATTCTTAGGTAAATGAATGACTTAAATTCTGCGCAGCCAAGGCGTGTTGCCCATTTAGACATGGATGCTTTTTTTGCCTCTGCTGAACTATTAAGGTATCCACAACTTAAAGATTTACCAGTGGTGATCGGCGGTAGTATGGGCGCTAAAACAGAGGATCTTTTTTCACTTATCTTAAAAAGTGAGCCAGAATGGGATGACTTTCGCCCCCATAAAATTCCACTCCGATTTTTTCCAAGATTATCTGACTATATCGGCCGAGGTGTTATTACAACCGCCACATATGCCGCACGTCAATTTGGCGTGGGCTCAGCAATGGGGCTTATGAAAGCAGCCAAGTTATGCCCAGATGCAATCTTACTTCCAGTCGACTTTGAACGTTATCGTCATTTTTCTCAACTGATGAAAGATACTGTCGCTGAAATAGCACCTGTCATCGAAGATGCGGGGTTGGATGAGGTTTATATAGACTTTACTAACGTCCCCGGAGTGCAGCGTAAAGGTGGGCATACATTGGCCAGAGTTATTCAAATGACGGTGCTCAGCAATACTGGATTAACTTGCTCTATTGGCGTAGCTCCCAACAAGCTTCTCGCCAAAATGGCTAGCGAGATGCATAAACCGAATGGAATTTTCGTACTAGAACTAACTGATGTCGAAAAATATATCTGGCCATTACCCTGTCGAAAAATGAATGGTATTGGCCCCAAATCT
>Ga0316228_1000964_pt1 | contig 33634 bp, 26 predicted proteins | sample TBH18021metaG_FD_206005 | JGI IMG/M metagenome (GOLD analysis project Ga0316228, IMG submission 206005) | Freshwater microbial communities from Trout Bog Lake, Wisconsin, USA - TBH18021 | ecosystem: Environmental > Aquatic > Freshwater > Lake > Hypolimnion/Profundal zone | place: USA: Wisconsin... | reverse complement strand
AAATTATCTTTCTGGTCGAAGCCCAGGTTGTCGCCCCATTCGATCACCTGGCGTCTTAGCGCCGTGGCTGTCGCGTCCATCAGAGCCTTGGAATGTTCGGAGTTGGGATCCTGCTTGGCCAGTTCGACGCTGGTGCGCAGGAGTTTATAGAACAACTCCCAGTACAGTGGGTTAGGCTTGATCGTCTCGGCATGGGTTATCGGGTCGGTTGCGGACTCCTGAGGCTTGCCGAAACGCTTGCGCTGGAACAGGTCCCCGAAGGTATCGTAAGCCTTGTCCCATTTTTTCTGCGCGAAGTAGACCTGCCCCTGATGGAAGAGGAGGGTGCGGTCGTCGGGTTGGGCCTTGAGAAGCTCGGTATACGTGTTGGTGGCCTCGTTGAGGTATTGGTCCTTCTTGGCGGCGTCATCGGTGAGTTCCGCCGCGTCCACTTGGGCCGCGGCGTTGAAAATCAAGTATTCCTTGCGGTGGGGGTTGTTGGGGTCTTCCTTGAGCTGATCGACCAGCAACTTGGCCAGCTCGGCCCGTTCGTCGGAGAGTTGCTTCTGCCCCGCCGTATCATGATCTCGGCGGGCCTGCTTGTACTGTTCGTTGACTTTGTCGGCCAGCGTCGCGATGGTGTCGAAAGCGCTCTTACCCTTGTTCTTGACCAGATCTTTCAACGAAGCCATCGCCTCCTCGGTCTTGTTCAGCCCCATCAGCGCCGTCACCCGCAGTTGCAGGATTTCTCCCTGCAAAGCCTTGGCTTCCGCTTCCGGAAGATTCTGCAGCCGTGGCTCGGCGGGCTTCAGCAGGTCCAGGACGCGCTGCCACTGCTTGCCGCCGCGGGCCAAATCCGCGGCGATCAACATCGTCTGCACGCTGACGTTCCACATCTGCAGGCGGATCTTTTCGTCTGGCGCGCTCTTGATATTGTCGTCCACGAGCTTGCCGATCTGGTCCGCCAGTTCCTGCATGCGGGCCGCGATGGCCGTCTTTTGCGCTTCCGTGGGTTTTTCCGTAGCATCAGCCAGATGCTGGCGTTGGCAGAACATCTCCCGGTAGCGTTTCATCACGTTGACCATCACCACGCCGCTGTCGGGGATGCTGGCATAAAGGTTGGCGGCTTCCTGGTAGCGTTCCTGTTCGCGGCGGCGGTCCGCCAGGGAGAAAACGTATTCCTTGTGCCCTTTGGCCACGGCCATCTCGAGGCTGCGATCGTACAGCTTTACGGCGCGGTCTTCGCTTCTGGCCTCGGGGTCCTTGCGAAGCTCCCGGATGAGGTACAGTGCCCTATCCAGCGTTTGTTGGGCCTGGATTTTGTCGCCGGCGAATTTCTCGGTGTAGTCGAGGTAGGCCTCTACAGCATCCAGGGTGTTGCCAGTGCGTTCCTGCTTGGAGGTTTCCATCATGGAGCCAAGTTTCTCCTCCAGAATCCCCAGACGGAAGGCGGCGGTGTCGGTGGCTTTGGCGCTGCTGCCGGGCATGCCCTTGCGGGCGATGATTTCCCGCGCCCCATCGGTGGCCCGGTCGATCCACTTGGGGTCGTCCTTCAGGGCCTGCTCGCGCGTCGCCGCTTCGATGCCCTTCTGAACCAGGGCCTCCAGCGTCAGCATATCCCAGGTCTTAAGCTGATCGGGCTTGAATTTGGTTGAGTCGTCCGGCAGGCTCTGCGTCAACTGCTCGAAGATTACCCGCCGCAGTTCCGGGCGTTTGGTCACCAGATCCAGCAGCAGGGCCACCGAATCGCTCTTGAGTTTGTCTTTCTTGTCCTTGTCCGTCTCGGCGTCGGCGCGGGCCGTTAAGACACGGTACTGGAGCATGGCGCTGGCCGCTTCCACGCCCTCCCGGGCCAATTTGGCCGCCTTTTTGGCCTCCTCGTTGGCCCCCGGGTCTTCCTTGCCGACGTTGGCTGCCTGCCAGACCACCAATTCTTCCTCCTGCTTCTGGGCTGCGTCCAGCTTTCTGGCCAGCAGACTGTTGACGGCCTTGAAATAGCGACAGGTGTACTGATCGCCTAGCTCGGCTTTGCTGTCGGTGATGACCTTGTCGAAAAGCTCGGCGGCGACGGCGTACCCTTCCTTGCCGCCCTTGACCATGTTCAACTTCGCCTCATAGGTCCGCACCTGCCCCAACTGCGCCGGCGTCGCCGAATCCGGATCATCGTAATCCTTGAGGAAGTCCAACGCCTGGTCGCAAACCTTGGCGCGGTCGGCGGCTTTGTCCATAGACAGCGCCAAGGCGTACCGGGCCAGCATCTGGTTGTAGCGGGAAGCTGTCTCGTTGTTCTGATACTGCTCCACCAGCGCCAGCCTGGGGTCGTTCTGGCGGGGATTAATTTTCAGGATCTCGTCCTGTTTTGCATGCCACTGGTCACCCGCCTTTTGCAGCACTTTATCGGTGGCATCGGCTATCGGGCGCATCAGGGCCTGAGTCTGGGCATTCTCGCCCCAGTATTCCAAGGCGTTCAGGTATCCTTCCTGGGCCTTCACCAAGGCCACGGAGATCTTCATCAGCACCGTGGGGTCGCTCATATTTGGCAGTTGACGATCGATTCCGCCAACCACGCTATCAATAATTTTTCGCTGTTTATCCGCCGGCAGTTTCTTGTAGTCCTCGGACAGCAACTGGCCGAGGTATTTGCTGATCAACGACTGGTCGCGCACCACCTGAGGAGTGTTGTTTTTGGTGAAGTAGTAGTCCAGCAGCTTGTCCATGTTTCGCCCCGCCATCTCGCTGATGAGCTTTTCCTCGGCGGTAGCGCCTGCGGTGGCTGCCGTTGCCGGTTTTGGCGAAACGGGCGGCTTAGGTTTAGGCTGGGCCGACAGCGGGGAGGCGGCAAGCAGGGCGATCACGCCGGCCAGGAGTGCGCTGGCGGGGGAAATTGGCAGAGGAGATTTGTCAGTAAACAATAGCATAAGGAATCCTTGCGGAAATTTCCTGAAACCTCCCCCGGGGACTGGCGCGAACCATTGAAGTTCCATGCCATCCCGGGCGACTCAGTGCGAGCTACCGAAACCGACTTTAGTGAAACTCGCTATGTTGGCTGCCTGGAACACCTTGACCAGAAACTTGTATTTCACATCCCTGCCGGGGTTAATCACGACCTGAATCTGGTCTTCCCTTATGCCGCTTCTGATCATCTGCTGCCGCATCGTGGTGATGGCCTTGGCCAGATCCTCGTCATTGTTGCCCTTGTAGCTGCCGGCGGTGGCCACAAAGTCATCGTGATCGCTGCCCCGGGCATCGACCATGATATCCAGAGTCTTGTCGTCGATAATGGTGTTGGGATCCTGATTTTTCAGAGTGCTGACGCCGCCTTTGCGCACGGGCATTTTGCTTTGCAGGTAGTTTTCAGCGCCTACGAAGCTGCCGGCCAGCATCAGAAAAATCAGGATCACCATAACCACGTCCACCAGCGGCGTCATGTTCGGACCCGCTTCGATGTGGGCTTTTTTGGCGGCTTTTACGTTCATGGTTTATTCCTCGTCGGCTTTTGGCGACGGCTAAACGCCGCTAATTGGGCAATTTGGTATTCAGACTCACGGTCTTCACCTTGGATTCGGCGGCGGCCATGAGGACCGGTTCGATTTCCGAATAAGGCAGGTCCGAATCGGCGCGGATAATAAGGTTGAAATTCTCGTTGTGCTCGGCCAAGGCCAGCAGCACAATGTGGACTTCCTTCTGCTCTTTTTCCGGGCGCGACCGATTGATCAGCATCAGATCCTTCTTTTCTGGTTTTCCGGTTTCCTTGTCCGGCACCAGGGCGCAAATCTTGGCCGCGGTCGTGTCGCTCTGTTTGGCAAGGTTCAAGACCAGGGTGTTGCCCATGTCTTCGATCTTCTTGCCCATGATCGATTCGGGGATATTGATCGACTGGTCGGCGCCGGTATTCACGCCGATCTTGGCAACGAGCATGAAGAAAATGATCAGGCACATCACTACATCGATCAACGGTGTGACGTTGGGATGGGAATCATTCACTTCGGGCATGCCGTGTTTTCGCATAACTGCTCCAGGTAACGGCGTTTGTCTGCGGACGGCCGACTTTTATGAGCCGGCGATTGGGAAAGTCCCGCCGCCAGGTGCGTTGACAAAGCGTGGCCGGCGGAGGCGAACGGCGCCGCGTCTTCCATATTGAAGATGCGCGCCGGCGTGGGGCATTACGTCGCTGATGGCGCCGGAGGAGCCGGAGCCTTGCGCACTGGAGCGGGATGGGCAGCAGCAGCAGAGCCCACCGCCGGTTGCGGCGCCGCCCGAACGCCCGGTGCCGCGGGTTTGGCTTCCACCGGCTTGATCATCAGCAGAAGTTCTTCGGCCTGCAGCGCGCCTTGCACTGTATTGCGGTCCACGATGGTCCGCAGCACGCCGAAGGCCGCCAGGCATGGCACCGCCAGGAACAGTCCCAGGAACGTGTGGCACAAGGCGGTGGAAATACCATTGGACAACTTGCCTACGTCCGCCTGGCCGCCGGCGTCGGCGACCGCCTGGAACGCGTATATCATCCCCAGCACCGTTCCCAGCAGGCCCAGCAGGGGGCCGAGGTTGCCGATGATGTTCAGGTACTCGATCTTGCGGAACTGCTCGGCGGTCTGTTCGCCCAGAGCTGTCTCCATGGCTTCCTTCATGCTTGCGAAACTGGGAGCGCGCTTCAGGGCCGGGTTCAGAGCCTGGGCCACGAAAGTCGGATCGTTTTCGGTATATTCGATAAGTTCCTTAAACTGTTTCTGGCTGATCAACTCTTTGATGTGCTCGGTGGTGGCTTCTGGCATCATGACGGTCTTGCGCGTCTTGATGGCGCCCTGAATGATCAGCGACAGGCCGGTGACCGACAGGGCGGCGATGGTTATCAGCACGCCGTCGATGTGCGACAGGATCAGGTCCATCAGGCCGTGGTGGGCGCCCGCCGGCGCCGCCCCGGCCGCCGGGGCCGGAGTCTGTGCGAAACTTGCGGTGCTCATCACGATCAAGGCCCCGCCCATGAACACCAGCAGCACCAGCACGCGGAACTTGGAAGTCGCGTAACGTGAAAGATTCAGTCGAGGCATGACAACAATTCCTTCTCCACTACGGGAGACTTAGGGTGGTGTAGCCCTCCATCGAGCGCGCGGACCGGAGCCGATCTCTCTGTCTCACGGCTGATTCGAGGGGCCGAAAAAGTATCTGGCAAACGTCAGGCGTTCGTGGCCGGAACATTGTCGCTGTCGCCACGGACGCATGCGCGTCGTCGGATTCTCCTCCGATGACATTAACAAGGTTGTTGGGGTGATGGGAAAAAATCACGGGGTTATCGTTCAAGGTCCTGGCTGGTGATAAATTTGAATTGACCACCGCTGTCGGCGGCGATCTGCTTGAGGGTTTTTTCGCCTTCCTCGTCATGATTCTCGAAGGCGATGGTGACGATCTTGCACTTCTTGCCGCCGTTCGTGCTCATGCTCTTGCAAAGCTCAATAGTCTTGGCAGGCTCGGGGAAGTCGCTGGGGTCGCACAGGAAGTAGACAAGTTGCGGGTTCATGGCGAACGCCGTCTTCAATGCCGGTATGGGATCGGTGGGGCCGCGACAGGTGTATCCATCCACGAAGTCCAGAAGCTTGCGTTTGTTTTCCGGGCTGGCGATCAGCAGATTGGGGTCGATGGGCGGCTTGGCGCTTTCCTGCATGAACACCACGTTGACGAACTGTCGCTGGTTGAGCTTGCTGAGGGTCCGGCTAAGTTCGGCGCGGAGCAGGTCGAACTGTTCCATCATCGAACCAGTGGCGTCGCAGACGAAGACGATGCGCGACGCGACTCCCTTGACGTTGCCGAATCTCACGCCGACTCCGCCACCGCCGCCGGGGATTCCGAAAGGGGCCATGGGACCGCCGTCGCCGGTGCCGTTGCCGATTCCCGTGCCGGTGCCTTTGCCGAACATCGCGGCTCCGCCGCCGGTGCCGATGACGCTGTCGGAGGTATCCCCGGCGGCGCCTTGGAGGGTGCCGACCAGATCTTTACCGGCTTTGTCGTTTATTCCCTGGCTGTCGGGCGGGACAGTCATATCCTTGTCCTGGAAGGCGTCGCGGGTGGGATCACCGCCCAGGCCCGGATGCGCGATATTCCCGTCCTGGTCATCGAGGTCGGCGCTTTCGGGGACGGTGTATTGTTCCGTGACCTTCTTGGCCATCTTCGCCCCCACCTGCAGTGTCGCGAAACCCAGCACGATAATGGCGACATGCACCAGCAGCGATGTAAGGAAGGGCATCACGCTCTGGACAAAAGGGCTTTGCCAGATGGTCAGTTCGACAACCGGCTCGCCGCCGGGAAGTTCATCGATGGTCGCCTGCTCAGCGCCGGTTCGCCCAGGAGGAGTAATTGGCGGGGGGGGTGTTTTTTTTTCATCAACCATGGCGGGCTCCTCTGATGGTCAATGCGCCAAGGTTCGTACACTGCCTGACGTTGCCTGGTTTGCGCAACTTAAACAGCCTTACGAAACAAGTTGCATTCCGACCACTATAATGATCGACAAGGCCGGCTTCAACAGCTTTCCACGCCTAAAAATATTCTGCCGTGAAAGGCGCTGGTCCGGCTGACAATACGTCAAGCAAGTTTGCGGCCCCGGCCAGGGTCTCCCGGGCCAGGCCCCAGCGTATGGCCTCGCTGGCCTTCAGGTCGCCGCAGGCTATCGAAGCCCATACATAGTCGTGGCATTGCAGGGCGCCGCAACTGATCTTGTCATTATTAGTAGATGCTCTTTCCCCGCCGGGCATTACACGGATTCTTCCTTTATTAATGCACAGTTTCATTCGCGAGATCGATCCCTCGCATTCTCGTATTGCCAGTCTCACCTCGCCCTTTACGTGGCCGACGGTTTCGCAGAGTTTCAGGGCTTCCAAAAACCGTTTGTGATCCAGGATACGCAGCTGCATGCGCGTATGTTGTTTGATTTCCGCCGTTGCGTGGTTGACGGGACGATGCGGTATCTGCCCTTCATGTAACAGGCGGGTCAACTGCAAATCCGCCGGAAGGATCAGCCTGGCTGCGTAGTATTGGTCCTTGAGGCTTGCCAGGAAATTCAGCAGGCGTCTTAGCGTCTCTGGGCAATCGTAGCCCATATCATTGATCTGGGCATAACTCTTGCCGTTCTCCTGCACGCGCGTGAAATTCAGCCATCCTTGTATGTCATTCCCGGCCTTGGCGCGAACAGGATCCACGACGATCCAACACGGATCCCAGCGTTTGAGCCACCAATTCCAGAATTCCCGTGAGCGTTCCATATCGCACTGTCCAGCCCGGGCGATACGCTCCTTGCATCGTTCCAACGCCGGCAGGTCCTGTAGTTGTACGAGCCGCAATCCTTGGTATGGCCCCTGAGGCAGCACCGTGATAGGAACCGTCCATGCGTTCCGTCGTTCCACCACGCCGTAACCAAAATGTTCATAGAACGAAGCCCGGAATGGCATCAGTGCCGATACCACGTCCCCGTCCTTTCGTGCCCGGTCCAGCATCTCGAACATCAGTTGGCTGGCGATTCCATTCTTCCGGATGGTTTTCCCAACCTTGGCACTCTGACTGCGTCTGCGGGTGAGGTCGGTTCCCACGAACCCCACACCCTGGCAAGGCATGGCCGCCCCGCGCACCCACATCCTCATGCGGTAGATGGTGGCCGTTCCCACCGGATGAGAACCTTCCTCCGCCAGCAGATAATCACCTTCGACGGCTCTGCGATCTTCATTCAGGTTGTTGCGATATGTCTCTATTTCGCTGGACCCCACGGCATAAGACTGTGCCCGCGCCGCTGCCACTGCCTCAATATCCGCCTTCCCGACCCAGCGTAGCTTCAAATCCATAGATGTCTCAACTTTCTTGTCCAGCGGTGCCTTCACCCATTGGAAGCATACCAAATTTAAGTTTCCCGGTCACACAACAGACGATAAGTAGCATCCCGAAAATGAGGACAGGTCTAATTATTTTTATTACTCTACTATTTTGTCCCATATTAATCTGTATGTTTATATTAATCAGACCTGTCCTCATTTTTAATACGCATTTACACTGCAATAATGCGGTTATATTGAGTGCTATACAAAAATGAGGACAGGTCTGATTTTTTTATAATATAAATCATGTATTTGCTTAATGTCTGATTTATTGTAAATTAATTAGACCTGTCCTCATTTTTTAGCGATACTGCCAAGTTGACAATCGCGTTCGCCAGTCAGGCCACTTTATCTGCCACCCTGACAGTTGATGGTGATGGCTGGGTCGCCAAGGTTATTTTGTAAGTATCTATATACAATGCTTTTAACGTCTTATTTGTCAGCATCTATTCGCGGCATCGTCTTTGTTCTATAACGCTCATCGACGAACGGTCGTGGATGCTCTGTTGTTGTCTAATGAACTTCATGAGTTAGCCACGATTTTGACAGCACATTAAGAGATCTCTTTGAAAGGAGAGTCAGGAATGGCCGCAAAGATGCTCGCCTTTGATATCGAGGCACGCAAGGCGCTGTTAGCCGGTGTTACCAAGTTGGCAAGGGCGGTAAAGGCTACCTTGGGCCCACGCGGACGAAATGCCGTCCTCGATAAAGGCTGGGGCAGTCCCAACATAACCAAGGATGGCGTGACTGTCGCCGAGGAAGTGGAACTTAAAGACAAGTACGAGAACATTGGCGCCAAACTCGTCAAGGAAGCCGCCAGTAAGACCAGCGACGTGGCTGGCGACGGGACTACCACCGCCACGGTTCTTGCTGAGGCGATCTTCAGGGAAGGTTCCCGCGCCCTCAGCGCCGGCACCGATGCCATGGCCCTGGCTCGCGGCGTCCGCAAGGCCGTCGTAGCGGTCACTGAAAGCCTCAAGAAGCACTCCAAGCCCATAGACGTCACCCGCAAGGACGACATCGCCAACGTCGCCAGTATTTCCGCCAATAATGACCGCGAGATCGGCAATATCATGGCCGATGCCTTCATGCGCGTCGGCAAGGATGGAGTCATCACGGTCGAAGAAGGCAAGGGTTTGGAGACCTACGTCGATGTCGTTGAAGGTATGCAGTTTGACCGCGGATTCATCTCTCCCAACTTCATCACCAACCCCGACTCTATGACCGTCGAGTTGGAAAAAGCCTTCGTCCTGGTCTATGAGGACAAGATTTCCGCAGCCACCAAGCTCATTCCTCTGCTGGAGAAGGTGCAGAAGGCCAAGCGGCCCCTGCTCATCATCGCCGAGGACATTGAAGGCGAAGCCTTGGCCACTCTCGTGGTCAACAAGCTTCGCGGCATTCTCAATGTCGCCGCGGTCAAAGCCCCCGGCTACGGGGACCGCCGCAAGGCTATGCTTGAGGATCTGGCCATCCTGACCGGCGGCGAGCCGATCATGAAGGACCTGGGCATCGAACTTGACAAGGTAGAGATGAGCCAACTCGGCCAGGCCAAGCTTATCCGCATTGACAGCGACAACACCACCATAATCGAAGGCGCCGGCGCCAGTTCGGCCATTCAGGGCCGCATTGCCCAGATTCGCCGGGAGATCGATCTCACCACGAGCGATTACGACCGCGAGAAGCTCCAGGAGCGTCTGGCGAAGTTGGCCGGCGGCGTGGCCCAGATCAATGTTGGCGCCGCCAGCGAGGCCGAACTTAAGGAAAAGAAGTCGCGCATCGAAGACGCCCTGCATGCCACCCGCGCCGCGGTTGAAGAAGGCGTGGTAGCCGGCGGCGGCGTGGCTATGATCCGGGCTATGAAATCCTTGGATGTCGCCAGCCTCAAGCTCGAAGGCGACGAGGCTTTTGGCGTGAAGATTATCCGCCAGGCTCTGACCGCGCCATTGCGGCAGATCGCCGACAATGCCGGCGCTCACGGCAGTGTCGTGGTACGTCATGTTATGGAATCCAAGGACAACGAGGGCTATGACGCCCTTACCGGCCAATACGTGGACGTGGTGCAGGCTGGCATCATCACCCCGACCAAGGTTGAGCGTATTGCTCTGCAGAACGCCGCTGAAGTCGCTATTCTCCTGTTGACCACCGATTGCATCATAGCCGACAAGCCCAAGGACAAGACCGACGGTCACGCCGGCCACGGCCATGGCGGTGGTATGGAAGGAATGGGCGGCGGCATGGGTGGTATGGGTGGTATGGGCGGCATGGGCGGCATGGGTGGCATGGGTGGCATGGGCGGCATGGGCGGCATGGATGACATGATGTAATTTGGAAACAATAGCCCCAGGGGTGCCTGGGTACAGGAACAAAATCGTTCAAGGAAACATTATGAAACTTCGACCCCTACAGGATCGTGTGATCGTCAAGCAATCGGAAGCCGAAACCAAGACCGCCAGTGGTATCGTGTTGCCGGATACCGCTAAAGAAAAACCCACCCGTGGCAAGGTAATCGCCGTCGGTCCCGGCAAACTCGATGACAAGGGCAAGCTCATGGCGCTTTCCCTACGCGCCGGCGAAACCATCTACTACGGCAAGTACAGTGGCACCGATATCGAGGTGGACGGCGAAAAGTTCGTCATCCTCCGCGAGAGCGATATCCTCGGCATTCTTGAATGATTGAGCCTTAGAGATTTTGGAGAACAGCAATGGCAAGCAAGCAGATGAAATTTGACAGCGATGCCCGGGCGGAGATTTTCGCGGGCATGTCGCAGTTGTCGCGGGCGGTCCGCGCCACCCTGGGTCCACGTGGTCGCAATGTAGTCCTTCAAAAGTCCTACGGCTCGCCGCGCATCACTAAGGACGGTGTGACTGTCGCCAAGGAGGTCGAGCTTCCCCAGCCCTTTGAGAACATGGGCGCCAAGCTCGTCTGCTCCGTGGCCAGCAAAACCGGCGACGTCGCCGGCGACGGCACCACCACCGCGGTGGTCCTGGCCGAAGCCATCATGGGCGAGGGCCTCAAGTACATTACCTCAGGCGTCAACCCCGTCCAGGTGCAGCGCGGAATTCTCCGCGCCGCCGAGGTCGCCGCCGACGCCATCACCGCCATCAGCAAGAAGGTCAAAGGCCGCGAAGATTACAAGCACGTCGCCACCATCTCCGCCAACGGCGACGAGCACATCGGCAATCTCATGGCCGACGCCATGGAGAAGGTCGGCAAGGAAGGCGTGATTACCGTCGATGAGGGCAAGAGCACCGAGTCGGTCCTGGAATACACCGAGGGCATGCAGTTCGACAAGGGCTATCTCTCGCCCTACTTCATGACCAACCCCACCACCCTTGACGCCGTTCTCGAGGACGCTCTGATTCTGCTGCACGAAAAGAAAATCAGCAACCTCGCGGACCTGCTGCCGCTGCTGAACAAGATTGTCACCGCCGGCAAGCCGCTGTTGATCATCGCCGAGGACGTCGAGGCCGAGGCCCTGGCGGCCCTGGTTGTCAATCGCCTCCGTGGCGTGCTCAATGTTTGCGCCGTCAAGGCCCCGGGTTTTGGCGATCGTCGCAAGGCGATGATGGGCGACCTGGCCGTTGTAACCGGCGGCACATTCATCAGTGAGGATCTGGGTCTGAAGCTGGAGAATATAGAACTGTCGGAACTGGGCACCGCCAAGCGCATCGTTGTGGACAAGGATAACACCCTCATTGTCCAGGGCGCCGGCAAGAAGAAAGACATCGAAGCCCGTGCCGAGCAGATTCGCAGCCAGATCGAGAAGACCACCAGCGATTACGACCGCGAGAAGCTTCAGGAACGGCTTGCCAAGCTGATCGGTGGCGTCGCCGTCATCAAGGCTGGAGCGGCCACCGAAACGCAAATGAAAGAACGCAAGGATCTCATCGACGACGCCCTGCACGCCACCAAGGCCGCCGCCGAAGAGGGTATTGTTCCCGGCGGCGGGGTGGCTTTCCTGCGGGCCATCGAGGCTGTCGAGAACGCCAAACGCCAGGCCAGGGCCGACGAGAAGATCGGGTTCGATATCGTGGTCGCCGCTCTTCGGGCTCCCGCCCGCCAGATAGCCGACAACGCCGGCGAGGACGGAGAGGTCATCGTGTCGCGCATTCTTGAGAATAAGAACGCCAACTACGGTTATGACGCCGCCTCGGACGAGTTTGTGGATATGCTCAAGGCCGGCATCATCGATCCCACCAAGGTCGCCCGCACCGCCTTGCTCAACGCCGCCAGCGTAAGCGGGCTGGCCCTGACGACCGACGTGCTCCTGACCGAACTTAAGGAAAAGAATGACGAGTCCAACCTCGTCACCGGCGCCGTTAGTTAACGGTGCTGGACGCATGATTACAGACGAGGCACAAGGGCCCTGGTGCCTTTGTGCCTCGTTCCGTTATATTCGCCCCCGTCAGCGTCTGCGGATCGGACGCCAAGAGCCATGGCCAGCAAGCGCGATTATTACGAAATTCTTGGTGTTGCCCGCGGCGCCGACGCTGAGGAGATCAAACGCTCCTATCGCCGTCTGGCCATGAAGTACCATCCCGATCGCGCCGATGGCGACAAAGCCGAGGCCGAGGCCAAATTCAAGGAAGGCGCCGAAGCTTACGAGGTTTTGTCCGATCCCTCGAAAAGGCAGCGCTACGACCATTATGGCCACGCGGGCGTCAATGCCCAGCACGACTTCGCCCACATGAACGTCGGGGATATTTTCTCGATGTTCGACGACATCTTCGGTGGTCGCCGGGGCGGCCGGCCCGCCGGTCCTCAGGCCCGCGGTTTCGATCTGGAAGTCCAGGTTGAGATGACTCTCCAGGAAGTGGCCACCGGCTGTGAAAAGACCATTGAGTTCGAGAAACAGGACGCCTGTGAAAACTGCCGAGGCAGCGGCTCCAAGCCCGGCGTGCAGCCGGCCGCCTGTCCCCAGTGCGGCGGCCAGGGCCGCGTCGCCCAGGTGGGGTTTGGCGGCATGTTCCGCATGGTCACCGCCTGTCCCAATTGCCGCGGCCGCGGCTCCGTCATTCGCGAGCAATGCCCCGTGTGCGGCGGAACCGGCCGCCAGTTGCGCAAGCGTGTGGTCAATCTGAAGATTCCCGCCGGTGTCCACGAAGGGCAGTCCGTCCGCATCACCGGCGAGGGCGAAGCCGGCGAAAACGGAGCCCCGCCGGGAGATCTCCACTGTTACATCTCGGTTAAACAGCATGCTTTTTTCAGTCGCCACAATAACGACCTGGTCTGCCAGATTCCCATCAGCTTCTGCCAGGCCGCCCTGGGCGCCAAGATCGAGGTGCCGACCCTTCAGGGTAAGCACCTGCTGGAAATCGCTCCGGGCACGCAGCATGGCGAGGTATTCAAGCTCAAGGGCAAGGGACTGCCGGACATGCGCACCAGCCGCCACGGAGACGAGTTGGTGCAGGTTCTGATCGAAGTGCCCAAGAAAATATCCGAGAAACAAAAGACGCTCCTGCGGGAGTTCGCCGCCCTTGAGGACCACGCTGCGATGCCCAACCGCAAGGGATTCCTCGATAAGCTTAAGGATGTGTTCAAGCCAGAAACCTGACATTGGAAAGCCTATGAAACGCCCCAAAGACCACGAAAATCATAACCCGCCCGCGCCAGACGAGCCGGAGGAACGCGACTTGGAATCCCCGGCCGAGGAAGTTCAAGAGCCGGCCGTGCAGGACGACCAGGCACTGCAGCTTCTTCGCGACGAGCGCGACCAGCTCTATCAGCGCCTGGTCCGCGCCCAGGCCGATTTTCAGAATTCGCGCCGGCGTCTGGAATCCGACAAGGAGCAGGCTGTCGTTTACGCCAATACCTCGCTAATCAAGAGTCTCCTTCCGGTCATAGATAATTTTGAGCGTGCCCTGGCCGTGTCATCTGACAAAGCCACCGTCGAATCCATCCTCAAGGGCATGCAGATCGTTCACGATCAGTGGTTGGCGGTGCTTCAGCAGCAGGAGGTTCGCACCATCGCGCCCGAGCTGGGCACGGTCTTCGATCCCACCTGTCACCAGGCTCTGCTGCAGCAGGAGGACAGCCGTTACGATCAACCCACGATTACCCAGCTTCTCCAGAAAGGCTATGCTTTCCAGGGGCGGGTGCTGCGTCCGGCCCAGGTTGCAGTTAGCAAGCACGACTGAAAAACCTCCAAGACAAACCCATGCCAACTTACGAATACAAATGCTCCGCCTGCGGCCACCAGTTCGAGCGCTTCCAATCCATCACCGCCGATCGCATCAGAAAATGTCCTCAGTGCGGCAAGGTCAAAGTTAACCGCCTGGTGAGCGCCGGCGGTGGCGTGATTTTCAAAGGCAGCGGCTTCTATGCCACCGACTATCGTTCCGACAGCTACAAGACAGCCGCCAAGGCCGAAAATCCCGCGCCGCCCCCTGCGGCCGATACTTCCAAGGCCGCCCAAGCGAAACCGAACGAAACCAAAGCAGTCGAAGCCAAACCGGCCGGCAAAGACTCGACGACGACCTCTACCGCCAGAAGATCAACGTCTAAGGGGAAGGCCTGAGATGGCGTACCCGGCTGGTTTTCATGGCGGTCTGGTTGCGAGATAACGCCCCGCTGGGCAATTTGACGCGCCAACGATATTTGAACCGTGTGCAGCAATAGCTATAATCCTCATGAGCCGAACTCGGCGTTAGGCTTCATGTTTGGGGATCTTCGGGAAAGGAGCCATGTCCATGGCTGACGAAGCTCTGGTAATCCGCGGCATTAACTGGCAAGAGACGCTTCCATTTACGAATATCTTCTCCGCCTTCCGCGTGGCCATTCATCCCTCCAAGCTCGTCTTGGCGTTGATGGCCATCGTGGCCCTTTTTCTGGGCGGCTGGGTATTGGATGAATTGTGGCCGGCCAGTCACCGTGCGGTCGTCATTTCTCCTCCCCCGGTGTTTTCTCAACCCCTTGACCGGCTGTCCGCCCTGGCTGCCGCGCCGGTGGATTTTTCGTTGGTCGCATTTCCCACGACGGAAATTGAGATGTTCAGCGGCAACCGGCGTGGAGATTTCGCAGCCCGGCGATCTCAGATGCGCGACTCGGTCGTGCGGGACTACGCTATATTGCTCCAGGACCTTAAGATAGAGCCCAATCGCGACAAAGCCATGGCCGCGGCCCGCGATGGCGCGGACTATGACAAGATTAAGGACAAACTTCTGGCCGATCGCAATGTGTTGGTGGACACGGCCGAAAAAACCAGAAAACAGGCGGTAGATGCGGCCGAGGAAATCAGGAAGCAGGCGGTGGACGCCGCCAGGAATAAACCGGCGGCCGAGCGCTACCAAGCCGAAAAAGAGGCTGATGCCGCCTGTGCCGATGCCGTCACGGCCGCTACGGCCGTTTGCGGCGATGCCATCCACAAGGCTTACGCTGATGCCTCCCAGAAGCACCATGCCGCCCACCTCATCAAGGGCCAGGGCATCTTCCGCCAGTTTCTGGATTTCGAGATCCTTCAGTTCTGCAATGCCGTCGAGGGCGTCTGTAATCTCTCTCCGGCCCAGGTTGTCCACAGTGGTCGAAGCTTCATCGTCAGCGGTCCCCTTTGGCTTTTTCTCAACCATTGCGCCTACGGCATTCTCATCGGTATCTGGTATCTGATCGTCGGGGCCATTTTTGGCGGGGCCATTGCCCGCATCGCCGCCGTTCACGTAGCCCGCGATGAGAAGCTTTCCATCCGCCAGGCCGTGCGTTTTTCGGCCGGCAAATTCCTCAGCTTTGTCTTTGCCCCGGTCATTCCTGTGGTCATCATCGCCGTGGTCGGGCTTATCGTGGCCCTGGCCGCCCTGGTCGGCAATATTCCGGCCATCGGGCCGGTTATTGTAGGGCTGCTGTTCTTCCTGGCCCTGGGCGCTGGTTTCATCATGACCCTGGTCCTCTTTGGCACTGCGGGCGGTTTCAACCTGATGTATCCCACGATCGCCGTGGAAGGCTCCGATAGTTTTGACGCTATCAGCCGTTCCTTCAGTTACGTCTATGCCCGTCCTTGGCGTATGCTTTTCTATACCATGGTCGCCAGCGTCTACGGTGCCATCACCTATCTCTTTGTCCACTGTTTTGTCTTCATTATTTTCTGGATGACCCATTTCTTCGTGAATGAGGGTATGTTCGCCCGTGCCGGAAACACCGCGCCGCTCTGGGATGCCCTATGGCATCGTGGTCATGGCCTCACTTACGGCGTCGACTGGTTCAGCCTCACTTTCATGCAACGGGTTGGCGCCGGCTTGGTGTTGTTTTGGGTCTACGTGGTTATCGCCCTGGTTGGCGCCTTCGTGATCAGTTTCTATTTCTCGGCCAACACCGTGATTTATTACCTGATGCGCCGCGAGGTGGATGCGACGGAAATGGATGACGTCTACCTCGAACAATCCGAGGATGAATTCACCAGCAGCGCCCCGGCCGACGAATCCGCAGCCCCCGCCTTGGCCCCTGCAGTTCCCGCCGCTCCGGCTTCCGCCGCGCCCACTGCGACGCCTGACGCTCCACCAGCGCCGGACAATCCGCCCCTTGCTCCGGCGCCATGAGCGATGAGTTATTTGCGAATTTTTCCGAGGGCGGCGTGCTTGCGCCGCCCTCGGTTGTTTACTGCCCTGCAAATCCGCCAGAGCATGTGATTTCGACCACCCGCGCGCCCTGCAACGCAGCGCCGGACTCGACAAGTCCGGCCGCAGCGTGCAAAATCCACCCATGCCAACTGTTAACGACCATTACCTCAAGCTTACCGCCGGCTATCTCTTTCCCGAGATTGGCCGCCGCGTCGCCGCTTTTGCCAAAGACAATCCTTCCGCCAGCATCATCCGCCTGGGTATCGGTGATGTTACCGAACCTCTCGCTCCGGCGGTCATCGAGGCCATGCACAAAGCGGTCGACGAAATGAGTCGCCGCGAGACATTCCGCGGCTACGGGCCGGAACAAGGCTATGATTTTCTGCGCCAGGCCATCGCCGATAATGATTTCCGCGTTCGCAACGCCGATATCGCTCCCGATGAAATTTTTGTATCCGACGGCAGCAAGTGCGACAGCGGCAATATTCTCGATATCTTTGGCCACGGCAATCGTATTGCTGTCACCGACCCGGTTTATCCGGTCTATGTAGATACGAACGTTATGGCCGGCCACACCGGCCCGGCGGGGGCCACCGGTGAATATTCCGGCTTGACTTATCTCCGCGCTGTCGCCGCCAATGATTTTCTGCCGCCAATTCCCAGCCAGAAGGTGGACATCGTCTACCTGTGTTCTCCCAACAATCCCACCGGCGCCGTAATCACGCGACAGCAACTTTCCCAGTGGGTCCAGTACGCCCGCGCCAACAAGGCCATAATATTCTTTGATGCGGCCTACGAAGCCTACATCAGCGACAGCGCCATTCCTCATTCCATCTATGAAATTCCTGGGGCCCGCGAGGTGGCCATCGAATTTCGCAGTTTCTCCAAGCTCGCCGGTTTCACCGGTGTTCGTTGCGCCTTCACGGTCATGCCCAAGACCCTTGCCGCCCGTGCCGCCGATGGGGCGGAGGTCCCTCTTTATAAGCTCTGGAACCGCCGTCATACCACAAAGTTCAACGGCGTTTCCTATATCACCCAGCGTGGCGCCGAAGCCGTCTACAGCAAGGCCGGGCGGGCTCAGTGCATGGAATTGGTCAATTTCTACATGGCCAACGCCAGCCTCATTCGCCAGGAGCTTGCCGCCGCCGGTTTCCAGGTATACGGCGGCGTTAACGCTCCCTATGTCTGGCTCAAGACGCCCCAGGGCGTCACAAGCTGGCAGTTCTTCGATCGGCTTCTTCGCCAGGCCCACGTGGTTGGCACCCCGGGTTCCGGGTTTGGCGCCGCCGGCGAAGGGTATTTCCGTCTCTCGGCCTTCAACAGTCGGCAGAATGTCGTCGAGGCCCTGGACCGAATTCACGCCAAGATGGCGCTTTGACTGAGTCGCTCGTCTTATAGAATTGCCTGCCCTGACTACCCGGCACTCGCCCTTGTTTCCAGACGATTCTCTGATGACAATACCGGCATGGCCATCGATTTCAGCTTCGACCGTTGGCTCCAGGTAAAGGAAACCGCCCGCCTCTGGTGGGCCGGCCAGCTCGATCGCCCGCTGATCCAGATTCGCGTCGGCGGTTGCGACCCGGGACGGTTGCCGCCCAAACTCGCACGCGTTTCCAAGGACACCACCGCCTATGACTTTTCGGTTTCCCCGGAAGATATCATCGACCGATGGGACTACGAGCTGTCGTGTATGCGCTATCTGGGCGATGCCTTTCCTCACCAATTCACAGATTTCGGACCCGGCGTTCTGGCGGCATTCCTGGGCGCCCGCCCCGAGCCGGGCGCCGGCACCGTCTGGTTCCATCGTCCGCATCCCCATAAGGATATCTCGGAGATCGACTGGAGCTACGATCCCGACAACCGCTATCTGCGCCGCGTTAAGGACTTCCATCGCGCCGGCAACCAGCGCTGGAATGGCCTGGTGCAGATGTCCATGACCGATCTCGGCGGCAACCTCGATGTCGTCGCCAGTTTTCTCCCCGGCGAGCAACTTCTGATGGACCTTCACGACCAGCCTGAGCATGTCGAACGCCTCCTGTGGCGGGCCCACGACATGTGGTGGCGTTGTTTCGATGATCTCAACGCCCTGATTCATCCACCGCTGCCTGGCTATACTTCCTGGACATCCATCTTTTCCGATGCGCCTTCGTACATGCTTCAGTGCGACTTCTGCTACATGATCGGCACGCCCATGTTCGACCGTTTCGTGAAGGTTGAGCTGGAGCGCTCCTGCCAGCGCCTGACCAACGCTTTCTACCATCTGGATGGTCCGGGTCAGTTGGCCCACTTGGATTCCCTGCTGGAGATCAAAGAACTCAAGGGTGTGCAATGGATTCCCGGCGCCGGCGCCAAGGATTACCCTTATTGGCCCGAGGTGTTCCGCAAGATCCGTCGGGCCGGCAAGCTCATCCAGATCTGGGGTCCGCTGAGCCTTATGGACGTGCTGGCCGAGCAGCTCGGCAGCGCCGCCGGCATCGTCATGATCGCCGGCGTTGATGCCTCCCATGTGGATGAGGCCAAGGCCTTTTTGAAAAAATACGGCGTCACGTAGACGCGGCATCCCGCCGCGTTCCGGTTCGCGTTTGCTGGAAATGGCCCGCGACCAGTGAATTTCAGGGCGTGGCCGCCCATGACTGTGCCCAACCACGGCGGTTGGAATCTGCAACCAGTTTCAACTGGCCGGCAGATTATGCCGATCTTGATCCAGAGACTTTGCCTGAAACGCCGATTGCGGCAATCCGTCGATCGCGCCTGGCACGTCCGTCTGATCTGCAACCACGGTGGCTCATGGCCCATACCGATACCTTGATTTCTCCCGTCCGCCTGGGAAAGGCCGTGCGGTTGCACGGCGACAAGCTGCTGAACCCTGGAGCCGCCGATCTCTATGGCGGTATCTCGGGCGCCAATCCCGTGCTGGTTATTCTTGCCGCCGGGAAAGGCACCAGGTTCGGCCAGTCGCCCAAGTGCATTCAGATGGTCCGCGGCACGCCCCTGGCCCGCCATTCCATTGACGCCTTCCGCGGATTCCGCTCTTCGCCGGTCATCTGCATGGTGGGGTATCGGCATGAGGAGGTGGCGGCGGGGCTTGGCAACGACAATATTTACGTCCGGTCCGATAATCCGGCCGGTGGAACCGCCTTTGCCGCCTTAGAGGCCTTCAGCGTACCCTCGTTGCTGGAACTGGATCCGCTGCTGATCATCACCATGGGCGACCGCATCGTCACGCCCGGCGTGTTTGGCCGTCTATACGAGACCCATCGCGCCGGCAGCCGGTCGGCCGATCTGACCCTGCTGACGGCCATCTACGAAGCGCCCCGCAACCGCCACAAAGGGCGGGTGGTGCGCGACGGCCGCCAGCGCGTGGTCCAGATTGTGGAGCAGCGCGACATCGACGCCATGCTCGATCCGTCCGCCCGCAGCGCCTTGGAAGATCTGACCGAAGGCAACTGCCCGCTCTACGCCATCCGTGCCTCGACGCTGCACCGGCACCTGGTCGAGCTCACCAATGCCAACGTCCAGCAGCAGTACTACCTGACCGACATAGTCCAGGCCATCAGCCGCCAGGGCGGCGACATCCGCACCATTACCACGTCAGTAGCCGATCCCGAATACGACCTGCTCTGCTCGGACGTTACCAGGCCGACGGATCTGGCGCTGCTGGAGAGCGCTGTCGCATCCGCCGACCGCGTCCTCTTTCCCGGTTCATCCGACGTCGAAGACGCCGCCGGCGCCATTGCTGCCAACCGGCCGCCGATCCAGGTCCAGGCGATCGCCCAACAGTTGGAGCACCTTCTGGCGGCGGCCGCACAGGAGAAGATGGGCTTCCAGGTGGATAAGCCGGTGGCCATCGGCATCTCCGGCGGCCGCTTCCGCATCGCCTTCATGCACCCGGATATGGGACGCTTTTTCGGTCCGGCATGGCAGATGCCCCTGGGGGCCGGAAGCTCCGACGGCGAGGAGCAAATCGTCATTCTCGTCCAGGAAAACGGCGACCAACAGATTCACCTTTATCCCACCAATCCCAAGTATCGCGAGAGCGTCAACTCCATCGCCAGCGACACGCCGGAGATGTTCCCCGGCGAGGAAATTTCCGACTGGCATACCTACGAGGAATTCGGCACCCGCATGAGCGAAAGCCTGCTGCTGTCGCTGGGCTATTTCAGCGACGAAGAATTGCAGCGCCGGCGTGAGCGGGCCCAGCCCCTTCCGCCATCATCGTTGTGGGTGGCCAGCAACATGCGGCGGCCGTTCTCTCTGGTGGGCAACGCCATAGCTTCGCTGCGCACACTCCGCAAGGGACGATTGGGAGCCCAGGTGCAGAAACACCTGGGCCGCGACGGTTTCAAGGGACTGCGACTGGCCTCCACCGGGAATATCCCTCAGGGCGGGTTTTCGAGTTCTTCGGCGGTTACGGTGGCGACCAAGAACGCCATCAATGCCCTGTTTAGTTTTGGCATCCCTGCCGACCTGCTGGTGCACCTGGCCTGCCAGGCCGAGTACGGGACCGGCGTGCGGGCCGGGTCGCTGGATCAGGCTACGGAGCAGAAGGGCCTGGCCGGCCAGGGATCGCTGATCTCCTCCAATCCGCGCGACAACTATTGCATCATGGGGACATATCCGGTTGCCCAGCGGTTTCATGTGCTGTTTCCCAATACCATCGAGCGCGATCGGACCGCCTGGCGCTGGTCCTGGGGCGCCTATGCCGAATCGTCCAATGCCGGCCGGCCCACCACCGGCGAGCTGCGCAAACTTACGGGCAAGGCGGCGGAGATCGCCGCCCTGCTCATCCGGCTGCCGTTGGATACAGATCTGTTCAAGGTCATCGAGGCCGATTTGCTGGCCGATGGCGAATTGAGCTTCACGAGCCGCCAGTGGATCACCGCCACGCTCCGACAACTGCCCCTGCTGGCCAGCCAGCAGCAACTTCGCAAGGCCCTGGAGGCCAATCGCGGCTGGCACATCGGACAGCTCATCGAACAAAGCGCCCTGGACCCCCAATCCGCAACCCGCAAAGCCGATGCGACGCTGGTTGCCCTGTTCAGCGGCTGGCACGACCCGGTGTTGAGGCGCACCACCGCCGACGGCACGATCGTCGAAGAATCGGGCGTTCCGCTGCGGGCTATGGTGGCCTACCTGTTTGCGGAGGTCGCCAGAAATTTCCAGCTCATCCACCATCCCGAGCAATGGATCATGTGGGTGACGTGGTCGCAGCGGGGAGACCGCTGCCTGGACATCGATCCTCAGGCGCTGCCGTCACGCCAGGAGATGCAGAGCCGGCTTGACTGGGAAGCCGGGTATGCCGGGCCGGCGCTGATGGACCAGTGGCTCCAGCGCACCGGGGCGAGGCCTTTTGATTATCAACAGGACCTGGAGGACCAGAGGATGGCGCCGGATGAGCCTCCGGATTACTGCCGGATTTCCGGCGGCAATTTCTTCCGCGGGCTGGCGCTGATAGATCTGGCCGAGGCGATGCTCAAGCAGGCCTTCGGCGCTGATGCGACGGCGGTGCGCGTCAATGCCGCGGGACAGGGCGATTACTTCCAGGTACACGTGGACACGCAGAAAGCCGTGGTGGACGACGTGAAGCAATTCCTGCGCCTGGCGTTCTACCAGCGTTTCGGTTTGGCGCCGGAACCGGATTTCGTGGAGATCCACCCCGGCGGCGGCGCCGTCGGAGTGCGGCTGAACCGCTACGATGCCCTGGAACGCCTGGTACAGAGACTGCGTCGCGGCGTGGATGAGGCTAAGCAGGGATAGCCGCGTTATTTTATCGCACACGTCTCCTCGACCGCGTGGACAAGCCTGACCGCCACCACCCGGCGATTGACCAGGTCGGCAATGTACACCTTGTCATTGCCGCAGTTCACCGCCAGGGGCCAGCCGAAGGGTATCTCCGGTTCTGGCACTGGGCTGCCCGGTCCCCGGCTGTCCATGTTTCCATAGCCGCCAAAATTGATGATCGGGTTGCCGGCGCTGTCGAAGACGCAGACCCGGAAGCGGAAGAGGTCGGGGGCGAAGAGGCGGTCGTAGCCGTCGAGGTCGAAGCGGGTGGTTTCGCAGTGGCAGCCCAATTCGTCGCCGTGGCTGCCGATGTAGCCGATGCGCTTGCTCCATAGCGCGTCCTTGATGCTGACGCTGGTGGGGTTGTACTGAGCGATGGCGGTGAAAGCGCCGGCGTCATCCTTGAGGATGCCGCCGCCCTCCGGCGGGAACTTGTAGATCATGCCGTATTGCATGTACTCATGGCTGGGGTGGTGCTCGGGGCCGTCGGCCGGGAGTTTGCCGGCGAACGCCGCGGGAATCAGCTCGTTCTTGGGCAGGGCGTGCGCTCCCAGGTAGACATCACCGGCCCGGTCCACCGCGATGCCTCCGATGCGGGCTCCCTGCACGTGGACCGCGCTCTCCTTGAGGATCTTGCCGTCGGCGCCGATGACCTTCACATTCATGTCATCAAGCAGCCTGTCGCCCTTGGCACAAGGCGCCCAGATGGTCCCGAACCGGTTGATGAAGAACCCGGCATCGCGGGTGTGGCCATGAAAGATGTTTTCCAGGAATCCCTTCTCGGTTGACTCGAAGGGGGTCCATTTTTCGTCGCTGCCATAGCGGCGGACGTTGCCGCCGGCATGGAAGTACATCCGATTGTCCTTGCCTCCGGTCACCCCGCCGTAGATCAAATTCCACATGTTCTCGTCTTTGCCGCCGGCATTTTTGGGAGTGTAGCGGCCGAGGTATTCGCCGTTTTCGGCGCTGTAGGCCAGGCAGGAGTTGTCGTGATTGCCGAAGGTCGGAATCTGAGCCAGGATTTTGTCCCCCAGCACCGAGACATCGCCGATGAAGGCCAGTCCCTTGCCCTTTTCGGTTTTGGCGGCGTCCTTGAACGGCTCGCCGAGCGGTTGGAGCTTGTCTGACTTGTCGACGAGCTTAAGGGTGGTATTGCCGCCGTACACAAGCCCGCCTGCCCAGAGCACCGTTTCCGGGCCAGATTCGTCCATGGTAAGGTACGCGCCGCCGCCCATCGAGGTCTTCAGGTTGTTATCCCAGGCGGCCTTTTCGGCCTTATCGGCCAGGCCGCCGAACTTGGCGATACGCCGCAGCCACCAGTTATGCGCCGGCACGGCCCAGTGTTCATCGGTAAACGCCTTGGCATGTTTCTTGAGCTGCGCGACGTAGACCGCCCCGGTCTTCCGGCTGACGTGCACCGTGTCGGGGCATTCGACCTTGATCTGGTCTAGGTACGAGCCATCCGGCTTGAAGACGGCGATGCGGTCGTGATCATAATCGGCGACGTACAAATTGCCGTCCTTGTCCACGTCGATGCCTTGCGGATCGCTCAATCCCGCAGGTTCGGCCAGTTGTTCATATGGCTTGCCGATCAGTGCCTCGGACGCTTTTGATCCGTCCAAGGGCACGCGGTACACCACGTTTACCGGCCCTTTGCCTTTGCTTCCGGCGTCCACGAACCCGGTGGCATAGACCTGTTTGCCGTCCGGCGACAGAGCAATGTGCCCAAAGCCTCCGACTTGCGGGCAGATCTCCGGCCCCAGGAAGTTTTCCGGTACGCTGCCGTCGGTTCCCAGGATGAGCAGTCGCCGGCCGCCGCGGCTATCGACGAATTTGACGCTTCCGCCGCCGCTGGCGCTGAGCAATACCAACCGCCCGTCAGCGGTGACCAGCGGGAACATGCGATCGCCCAGTACCGCCCCGGTATAGGTCGTTCGGGGCAGCAGGTGGCATACCACCGGTATTTCCCCGCCATCATCCAGGGTGATGCGCGGCCAGCCCTTGCGTTTGTCGGCCGGGAGATTAGCCGGCCCAGGATATACCTCTCGCAGGTATCGTGCGTCCTTGTCGAAGGCCGAGATCAGCCATGTTGTGCGGTGCGCATACAGCCCGGCGGAATGGATCAGGTAGACCGTTCCATCCGGCCCTGCCGCCAGGCCGTTTATTCCTGCCAGCGAATAAGGCGACCACCCGATCACCCGGTCCATGTGTGCCTGTAGTCCCAGCGACACCTTGGCCGCAAACGGTCTTCCTGCTGTCGGTTTGCCGTCATCGTCCTTCAGATCCCAGGCAATTTCCTGTGCCAAGGCATTTTTCTTGAACGGCGCCGGCGCATTGGGTCCCAGAACCCCGGCGTTCAGATGTCGGACGATTTTGCCATTGGCATCGACGATCGACACTTCCACGTCCGTAGGCGCCGTAACCGCAAAGCTGATTATCGCTTTGCCGTCTGCGCTCTGGGCCAAAGGTTTGGTGGTGAAGCCCACGTTGCCTGTATTTGCCGAGCCTTGGGCATTCTGGCCCAAGGCCGTACCGGCCCAAGCCATGAAGCTCAAGAGGAGCAACGCGGGGATGATGAGTCTTAACATTTCAAGGGTCTCCTTCGTCCGGGGAGGAACCAGAGCAGTTAGTCACCGCAATCTTTACCGTCCGCCCATGCATTTGTTGTCTGGCCGGTCTATCTACCGATTGCGGTTCCCCTCTGTTCTACGGCTCCCGATCCATAGATTACATCTCCTGTTTTGTGAGTCCCGACTTCACGCACCGTGGCAAACCGTCCCAAACACAGTAGAATGCCCACGGACAAACGCAGCACCCGTAGCTCAATTGGATAGAGCATCGGTCTTCGGAACCGAGGGTTATAGGTTCAAGTCCTATCGGGTGCGTTGCTTAAGTCCTTCTAAACATGGGGTTTGGGAACACCCCCAAACTCCTTGCGCTTGGGGAAATCCCGCTTTCGGGCCGTTTGGGTCAGTTTTGGGTCAGTCGGCGGCACGTCCTTCAATCCGCCGATCAACTTCGTCTGAACCCGCTTGGCCCTGGCCAGATCATCCTTCTGCACCGACAGGTAATAGGTCTGCGTTGTGTGGATGGCCTACCCAGATCGGCGGCTTCGAGAAGAACCTCAAAGCCCTGCATCAAAAGAAACTTGTCCGTGACGACTGGAAGGCCACGCTCGACCAGATGTGGGCAGAGCGGCATTCATTCCATTTTCTGTGCCCCGCCGTTGAATCTGACAAGCAGAGGCTTGAAGCGTTGGCTGCGCAGGCATTAAAGCTGGCCAATGACCTGCATCGGGAATTCTTCGGGCTTTCGGTACGGGACGGGAGCGTCTTCCTCGATCATCCTGAGTATTGGCCGACCAAGTAACGCGAGGTACGAACCCATGCCATATCTGGTGCGAATAGGCAGAATTGACTCAAACAAATGCGGCGTCGGCTCTCGTGGCTATGCCATCTTCCGGCGTGGCAAGACCGTCATCCTTCGTTGGGGCCGGGTCGATGTAATAGAAGGAAGGATTTATTGGAGTGGGTCCGGCCGCACTGGTGAATGGGCGGAAAAGAAGGTCCGTCGCTCGTCCGAGGCGGCGGCGAAGAAGTTTGCCCGATGGAAAAAGAAGATTCTCTGCACGCCCGAGACGGTTGTCGGTGACTACCACTCCCTGCCGTCGCGGGCCAAAATCTACACCCGGCGACCTGGCTAAAGACACCGAGAAGCACGTGATGGATCGGGTGCCTGCTATGACTCTCGTAAGCTCCACCTCTTCATTGCGAATTCCACCAACTCCTCACCCCGTCGTGCAATGGCAGCCGCATCCCACACCGGCGCCTCCTCAGTCCCACTTATGAAGCGTTTCAGGTCTGCCTGCTGATTCAGAAGCGGGTTGGCCCGATAGGAAGCCAGCTTCTCTGCAAACGGGTGATTGCCAATTGACCTATTATGTGTGCCGGAAATGAGCAGCAAGTTGCCCAGGCTGTGCAGGCTTTTCGCAACAAACACATCGGCATAATGGCCCTCGCTGTCAAGTTCATAACCGTAGGCTATTCGACCTCCGTCATCCGGTGTTCGTGGAGACACATGTTCAATCTGCTCGTCCTCCAGTTCGCAGCGACCAATGGTGTATCCTCGGTTCTGAATATGCTCCTCGTACTCCCACAGCAGATGATGCAACACAGGATTGTTGTACATTGTCCCTTGAAGGCAGTCTCGCATCCTGCCTTCGCTCCAATACCACGCATCTGTCAACTTAGTATTCAGGTCACGCCGCAACTGGTCCACATCCCCTTTGAAGTTCAGCAAAAGCGAACTCAAACGTGACTCGATGCTGGCCCGTGTCCCCACGAGCCTATCTCTGAACCCTACCACTTCCAACAACTGAAACAGGGCGGCCATTAGGTTGCGATCCTCCCCACAATACCGAAAGCCCTTGAGAATAAAGGGGTAAGCGAACGCTGGCATTCCCAGCCGCAGCAGTCTATCAAGCTTATAGTCTTTGTAGGCTGCGAGCGTCTTCATGTTCGCGAAGGAGGCCAACAAATCTTCAGAGAAGGTCTCGATCCAAGAACCCTTGCTGTCAGATCGCTTTAGGGCTTGCCTGATATCGTCGAGGCCCGAATAGTCGTAGCCCTTCAGATAGGCTCGACAGTGATAATTGAGGACATCATCCTCGGACACTTCCGGCAGTGCCTTCAAGTCGTTGACCACCAGGTACATGCCGGTAAACAGATCGGCAATATGGCCAATCTTCATTTCAGTCTGATCGGGTTCGCTGTGAATGTACATCTGATACATGAGAAAGGACTTGAGCTTTTCGAGGTTGGTCAGGTCTTTCCCTCGGTTGTTCTGAAGCTCAAACATCAAGGCGCAGTCCTTTTTGCCGTCGAACTCCATCACCGTCAATGTGGCATCTTCGAGGGTTTGTAGGAGGCGGCAGATAGCATCGGGGGGCATGGTGGCCAGAACACTGCGAAAGCGACGTTTGGCCTCCCGCATCCTGTGCTGTGAAGGCGACGCTGGCTCAAAAGAATCCTGGCCATTAACGACGAGTGAATCAAAGCACGCACGGTCGTACTCAACTGGACGGAGCTTGAGCAGCCCGCCATTACGGAGATACGTGCGCTCCAGGAGTTCCAGGTCGTGTGTTGATTGATGCTGTTTAAGAACATCGAGAATGGCGCGGACCAAGATGGCCACGGTCGTGAGGCGTTGTTGGCCGTCGATGATCTCATATAGCTTATCCTTCTGCATGGTTTCGAGAAGGAAGTGGCCGAGAAAGTATTGGTTCTTCCCGGCGCTCTGCTCTCGCAGATCATCGAGCAGTTGATCGCAGTGCTTCTGTTCCCACGAATATGCCCGTTGGTACACGGGGATCGTGAAGACCTTTGACCCGTCAAAGAAGCCAAAGACTGTTTTGTCATAAAGCTGCATGAGAATGCACTCCGTTGAAGGGCAATGCTGGCCCACACGGTGCGACAATCGTGGTCGCATCTGAAGAAGCTCGGCGAGTTCAACGCTGCGTCGGGATCGCCGAAGACGCATTGCGGATTGTTATTGAAATGGTGGGCAAGTCAATGGGGGTCGCCCCGGTAACATGTCTGGTCCTGGTGGAAGGCCGTGAATCGCAGCGACTGACGGCAAGTAGGATCGGAGACGTAGGAGTCCCAGCGGATAGCCGGGATGCTGCTCTCGGTTCCCCGCCTGGCATGGGCCCCGCCTGGCATGGGGACGCATTCCGTCGCCTCCGCCATTACAATGGAGTGTTTAGGCCAACCAGCCACAACTCGACGGAGGATCCGGAATGCCAGAATTCAAGGCACATGAGCGCCGGCTACAGCTCCACCGGCTGCTCGCTCGCAAAGAAAAGAAGGTCGTCGCTGCCCAGATCGCCAAAGAATGGGCGTGCAGCGAGAGGACCATTCGGCGGGATCTGAATGCCATGCGAGATGACCACAAACAGCCGATCGAGTACGACCCGGTCGACGGTACGTGGCGTTACGCTGATGGGAAGGAAGTGGTGGAACTGCCTGCCATGGTCATCAGCACCGATGATCGACGGGCACTCCTTTTCTCCCTCCAGGCCGCCGCCCAGTTCGAGGGCACGCCAGTCTGCGAGCAGGTCCGTCGTGTCTACACGGCGCTGCTGGCGACACTGCCGCCGGAGCAGGCGACGAGATTCGAGCGGATGATGAAGTCGGTGCGGTTCACGGGGCCGCCCACGCCCCCTATCAGCAAGACGGTATGGGATGTCCTGCTGCTGGCCCTGGAGGAAGGTTCGACGGTTCACATGACCTATCGGGACGGCAATACCGGCCAGCCGTTTGCCCGCGATGTCGATCCCTATGGCCTGACTATGCGCGACCGCCGCTGGTTGCTGTTGGCCTACTGCCACTACAAGGAGAAGGTGCGGGCGTTCGCCCTCCCGCGCATCGTAAAGATTGAGAGCACCGACCGGTTCTTTGAGATCCCTAAAGGCTTCATGGACGCCTACATGGCCAATGCGTTCGACGGAATGCAAACCACCGGCCCAAGTGTCCGCTTTGTGCTGCGCATCCACCACGACGCCCCGCCCTACATCGGGGAACGGCCATGGATCGAGGGGGAATCGCGCAGCGGCTACGACGTGGTTGCTTGGCTGGAGAAGGAGGTCGCCGCCGGCCGCTGGTGCCACCCGTTGCCGATTATCCGCGTCCACAGTCGCAATCCCGTCGGCCGCGGCAATATCGAGGCATGCGTCGAGAACATCCGGCGACTTTGGGAAAGGAGCCCAAAAGCGTGAGATTCGGCGCCATTGATTTCGAGACCGCCAATAACTATAGCGACGCGGCCATTTGCGCCGCCGGCCTGGCGGTCTTTGAGGATTGGCACCTGGCCGAATCCCGGTACTGGCTTGTCCGTCCGCCCAAGGGCTCCGGCTACTTCTGGCCCAGTTTCATCGAGATCCATGGCATCACACACAACGACGTGTTTCACGAGCCGGAGTTTCCGACCATCGCCGGACAATTGCTGCCCTACCTGGCCGCTGTGGACCTCGTCATCGCCCACAACGCCGTCTTCGATATGCGAAAGCTACAGGGAACGCTGGAGCACTTTGGCGTACCATGCCCCGGATTTCATTACCTATGCACCTACCGCCTTGCACAGCAGGCATGGCCGGACTTGGCGTCCCATGCGCTGGATGCCCTGGCCGAGCATATTGGCCATCAATTCGAGCATCATCACGCCCAGGCCGACGCCGAAGCCGCCGGATGGGTACTGCTGGCGATGATGCGGGAGAAGGGCGCCAATACGCCCAGGGACCTGGCCCAGAAGCTGGGCGTCGAGACGGGTGAGTTTCCCTTGGAGTAGCCAGAAAAGGACTTAAATGCGTCTTGGAATTCTCAGCGACACGCACGGACAGGCCGATTGGATGCGGTACGCCATCGCCGCCCTGCGCCAGCGCGGCGCCACATTCGTGGTTCACTGCGGCGACATTGGCCCGCCGGCGCTGTTGGATTTGTTCATCATCCGCCCCGGCGAGTTCAGGGCCGCGTTCGTTTTCGGAAACAGCGACGACGATCGCGCCGCCCTCGACCAGCGGGCCAGGGAGCTTGGCATCGACTGCCTGGGCCAATTCGGCCAGTTCGAGATGTCCGGCAAGAAGTTCGCCGTCCTCCACGGCGACGATCGCCGTGCGTTGCGTGCCCTCGTGCTTGCCCAGCAGCACGACTACCTGCTCCACGGCCACACCCACCAGTGGCGCGACAAGCGCATCGGCCGAACCCGCATCATCAACCCCGGCCCGGCGGCGCTGCTCAGGAACAGGAGGCCGATCGTGGCGCCGACGTGCGCGATGCTGGACGTTAACGCTGACCGGCTCGCACGAATCGCCTTGAGTTGACGCTCCAAAGGCCGCCGGCATAATCGTCTGCTCGCGGTGGCAGAAAGAGGTATCGACAATGAATGTCAATGATGTCGTTTCTGGCAACGTGGCTCAAACCGGCGACATCGATTTCGAGACCCTTCGCGCAGTTCTCTCCGATGTAGGCCGTCAAGTTACCGAACTTTCGGTGCGGTATGAGGGGCATCGCAAAGCCGCAAAAGCCAGATTCAACCTTTTCACGGTGCTGCTTGATGAAACGGATGAATGCCGGCTGCATTCACGATACCTGGCCCACTTGCTGGATCCGCACGGGAGGTGCAGAGGTGCACACGACTGTGGCCCGCTTTTTCTAAAGCTGTTTCTCCAGATCCTCAGCGAGGGTGTTCCCGCGCACGATGGCCACATAGAGCGATTGGCCTGTCTGGAGACACTGAAGCTGCCCGATTGGGACTACGCCAATGTCCGCGTTGAAATTGAAAGGTCCCTTGGTGACGAAGGGCGTCTTGATATCCTCATAACAATCGGTGGGTGGGGAGTAATAGCGATTGAGAATAAGATCGGTGCTGGAGAAGGCGACAAGCAGATTGGCCGGTATGCCAAGTATTTACGAGACAGATACCAGAGGGCGGTCTTGCTCTACCTGACCAAGGATGGAAGAGCGGCGGCCTCGGCGGGCGGTTTTGAGGACCGCTACCACCGCATTTCTTACGAAGACCACATCCTTCTCTGGCTTGAGCAATGCCTGCGCGAAACCTACCAGTACGCCAACATAAATCAGGCGCTACAGCAGTACAAGAATGTGGTTCACCAACTCATACACGGGAGAAGTCCAATGGACGAAGAGCAGATGAACGAATTAGTCAAGCTCCTTCGCGACTGTCCTATGTTCTTGAATGGTGAAAATTGGTCGCACATCAAGAAAGCAAGGGAACGCTTGCTGAGGGATTGTGTGGATAAATTTTTTGCGAAGCTGCGCGAGGAGATACAGCGAGGAAACGCCGAGTTGAAAATCGGGGCCTGGCGGCCGGAGGGGCGCGGCGGAAGAATGCCTCTCGCTAATCCTCAGAGCGTTGCTGCGAAACGGGGCAGGTTCAAGTTTGAGGTAAACGTTGACGATTGTTGGGACGATTCTGATGGGACTAGTTGCGAAGGGGACGTGTACGTGCAGCTTGTCCCAGATCGCAATGGTGTTCCACTGACGCAAGAGGAGAGTAGCACCTTCGCGCGATTGCGCTGCTGCATGGGAAAGGACTTCCCTGAACTGGAAGCAGCGCGGTCGGATCGTCCTGCGGGCAGACTGATGGTCGCATGTCTCTGGGGCACCAAGACTTGGGACAAGGAGGCGGTGGATGCTGCAAAGAAGGTGATCGAGTATATCGATTGCACCAACAGACGTTGGAGCGAAGCGGCAAGCGGGCTGCTTTGAATTGCTGCGCATGTGAGGCTATCGCGTGCCCAAACACGACTGGCCAAGGCCGAAACCGAGAAGTTCGCGGCGTGCACGTCAACGATCCGCTTCCGTTGCGTGCCCTGCAGCTTGCGCAGCAGCACGAGTACCGGCGCCACGGCCACGGCCATCAGTGGCGAGGCAGGCATGTCGGCGGCATCCGCATCATCAGTTCCGGCACGGCGGCGCTGCTCAGGAACAAACGGCCGCTCGCGGTACCGACGTGCGCGATGCTGGACGTGGAGGTCGACCGGCCGGAGAAGATCGTTCTGGCGTGAGCTCCATGTTCTTGCGCCAATTATCGACATGTACTTGCGTTAGTGGTATACCCCGAAAACGCGGAGACGGCGGAATTCCAAAAATACCTAAGCGACAGACTGAACGATAAGGCGGTCACGGCTGATGTGAAATCCCAGGGAGAACGGGGCAATGGTGAGTGGTTTGTTCCATTACTGGAACCGCCTGATGGGAATCGCCGCTAGGTCCATAGATGCCGCCGTAGGAGCGCCGACATGATGGCAGCATGACCATCGCTACACCCCCAAATCGTATGCGAGAGGAACTGATCGCGGACCACGTCCCACTCGCTAAGACCTTGGCCCGCCGCCTGTACCTGCGCCTCCCGCGTATCGCCCGCCGATCGCATGCTGCTGGAAGCTTTCGCCCAAAAGACCGGCGATCACGTCTGGCGGATGGATCTGGATCGGATCCTCGGCGCCGTGGCCGAGGGGCGCAAGATCCAGGAGCTGATCGTGTTCCTGGAGTCGTCGGCAGAGACGGCAATGCCGCAACCGGTCGTTCAATTCTTTGCCGATGTGCAGCAGCGAGCGGTTGGGCGCGGACTTGCTGGGTGAATGGAGCGGCCTGGGTAGTTTGGTCATGGTGCAGTCGTTGCGTCGAGACATGAGCGATCCGTCAGGCAAGACCTCGGAAGAACGCCGCTATTTCATTTCCAGCCTTAAGGACGGCTCGGTGGAGACGGTTGCCCAGGCGATCCGTCAGCATTGGGGAGTCGAGAACCAATTGCATTGGCGGTTGGACATGACTTTCCGCGAGGACGAGAGCCGTCTTCGCAACGGTCACGGGGCGCAGAACTTTTCACGCCTACGTCGCATTGTCATCAACAAGCTCAAGCGGGACCCCCGCAAAGTTAGCCTGAAGGTGAAAAGATACCGCTGCTCTATCGACCGCCAGTATCTGTTGGATATTCTTCAGCAATAATATCACATGCGGTTGCCCTGACGCTGAGGTGGCACAGCAAGACACAGGAATTGACGATGCCGCCAGCCATGCTTGTCAGGTGACGGATCAGGTCCATGTCGGTTGGTAAATAGATGGTATGGGAAAGCCTTCGGCGAACGGCTATCCCGACAGCCATGTTGGCTTGCCCAAGGGATGTCCGGCAGCTAATTCTTGCCTACTTTTGTTTCACCAGCCAGAACCGGTCTACCCACACCGCCTGTACGTTGTCGGGGTTCTTTGGTGGAGCGACCCACAGGTAACACTGGTCATGCAGATTGGTCGTCCCCAGTTTGTAGGTGACATAACCGGGACTGGTGATGTCCTTGCACGGTTGGCTGATATGGCCAAGGCTCTTGCGGTTCTTGGAGTCATAGATGCCCGCGGTAAAGGCCGCGCCCTGTTCGCCCGTTTTATCCACCCGAACGCTGACGTAGACGCCATATGTGGTGTCGGGAGCAAGCCACGCGCCGTCCAGCGGCTGTTTAACCGCCCACTCGAAATGGCTGCCCGGCATCCGCGCGGCCACTTTGTCGGAGGCGAGGTCATCGTGTTCAATTGAGGCCTGTTCGCCCTCCCGGGATAGCCTAAAGCTGATATCCTGCAGGTCTATGTACTGATCGTCAGCCAGCTTTTCGCACCCGGGCGGCGGTGGAGAAGTGATCCGCCCCAACCCGGTGGTATGCATGGCAAAGGCATCAATCCGGGCGTGCTCTGAGAGCATAGTAATCTTGTTTGCAGCACAGACCTGCATGAAGGTGTTGACATTGCCGGCATAATCGGCCGGGCCGGGCCACGGCACCCCGCGCTTCCTAGCGACGGCCTGGAACTCGTGCCAGCGCTGGGCCCAAACATATCGAACCGGCAACCGGGCGACCTGCACCCGGGCCAGCAACGCCGGATCAGCCTTTGCCGCCGCCTCGGCCTCAT
>Ga0316228_1000963_pt1 | contig 33657 bp, 25 predicted proteins | sample TBH18021metaG_FD_206005 | JGI IMG/M metagenome (GOLD analysis project Ga0316228, IMG submission 206005) | Freshwater microbial communities from Trout Bog Lake, Wisconsin, USA - TBH18021 | ecosystem: Environmental > Aquatic > Freshwater > Lake > Hypolimnion/Profundal zone | place: USA: Wisconsin... | reverse complement strand
GTCCAACGCCGAAAAATACTGCGGTCAATCCAAGGAGATCACGCTGCGCGCTCGGCGTTCAAACGCACGCCTGCCTTTGGCCGAGATCCAGGTGCTCGACCGGGGACTCGGGGTTCCCCCGGGGTGCGAGGAGAAGATCTTTGAGAATTTTTTTCGCGCCCATGACTCTCTGAGCAGCGGCATCCAGGGCTCCGGTTTGGGCCTGACCATCGCCCGCCAGATTGCCCGCGCCCACGGCGGGGACGTCCTTTACGAGCCCCGTGAGGGCGCCGGGAGTTGTTTCTCGCTACGGTTGCCTCTGACCCCATGAAGACTAAGATTCTCATCGTTGAAGACGACCCCCATATCCTGCTGGGCCTCGAGGAGGTCTTGAGGAGCGACGGCTTTGAGGTCGCGATCTGCCGCCGCGGTGACGAGGCGGTCGCCGCCGCCGATACGCACCGACCGGGGCTGATACTGCTCGACCTCATGCTCCCCGGATTGAGCGGTTATGAAGTTTGCAAGCAGCTTCGCTCGAAGGGGGTGCCTACGCCGATCCTCATGCTCACCGCCAAAAGTCAGGAACTCGACAAGGTCGTCGGCTTGGATATGGGGGCCGACGATTACGTCACCAAGCCCTTCGGGGTGCGTGAGTTGCTCGCTCGCATCCATGCCCTGCTCCGGCGCGCCGGGGTTGGCCATGGCGCCGGAAAGGGAGGGGACGAAAGCTTCCGAATTGGACCGGCCCTGATCGATCCCCGAACCTACCAACTCAAACGCGAAAACGTCGATGAGACCCTAACCGCGAAGGAACTCAAGCTGCTCCAGTTTTTCTACGCCCATGCCGGGGAGGTTCTCTCCCGCGATCGGCTGCTCAGCGAGGTCTGGGGCTATAACTACTTCGGCACCACCCGCACCCTCGACCAGGTGATTGTCCAGTTGCGGAAAAAGCTGGGCGACCAGGCTGACGAACCGCGCCACCTGCTCACCATTCACGGCGTGGGTTACCGGCTGCTTCCGTAGCGGGGAACGGGGTCAGAGTTGGAGTTTCAGGAGGCCAACCTCGACGGCTAAGGCTTCCTGGACGTTGGTATTCAACCAGCGTTGGAGCTGTTCGAGAACGCGGAGGTTATCGAGTGCTACCCCCGGAGGGAGGCGAGCTGCCAATTGTTGCGTACCGGCAATCTGTGGAAAACTAAGCAGGTTGCCAGCCTCGACGCCGGAGCTCTGCAGGCTGCGCAACCAAACATCGCGGAACCACCATTGGAGCGCCGAAAGCAGATCGGATCGGCGGCGGCGGTATTCGGCCTCGACCGCCGCGGCCAATTCGTCCTCCCATCGCTCACGCACTGCTTTCTCGGCATTCTCGTATTGTTCCAACGGTGATCGGGCGGACAGCGTGGAGTCGACCTCGGCGCGAATTTCGGTCAGTTTGCGCAGAAGTTCATCCAGCAACCGGTACCGGCCGATGAGACTCTTCTGGCCGGCCGCAGCCACGGCTGCAAACGAACTCAGCCATTCCAGTTTCGACGGGTCAATCCGGACACCCCCATCCCCGCCGAAGGTGAGACGCAGGCAGCGCGAGAGAATGGTCTCCAGGATTCGCTCCGGATCGGTGGTCAGCAGGATGAGGATGGACTTGGGCGGCGGCTCTTCGAGCGTCTTCAGGAAGGCGTTGGCTGCCTCCATCTTCAACCGATCCGCCTCGACGATGACCGCCACTTTGTACTCGGCTTCAGTCGGCTTGAGTTGGATCGAGCCGATCAATTCCCGGATCTGGTCAATGACGATGATCCGCGTCTTGGACTCCGGACGGAGCCAGTGGACGTCCGCGTGGTTGCCGTGGTCGATCTTGCGGCAGCTCAGACAGACGTCGCAGGCATCGATGGCCACTCCATTGGCCGCTCGCTTCGGCTGCTGGCAGTTAAGCGTCTTGGCCAATGCCCCAGCCAAAGCCTCCAACTCGGCAATCGACTGCCCCGTGAACAAGTAACCGTGCGCCAACCGCCCGCGTTCGAGCGAACGCTGGAGCAACTGCACACCTCGTTCCTGTTCCGGAAAGTCTTTCAACGCCATCGTGGCGTCCAATCTAGAGGATCGGAATCGGGGGACAACACAAAAGAGGGTCCCCGGCGATGGATGGGGCTTTTAGCGCTTCTTGGTTTGCTCGACCGCTTGAGTTAAGTGTAAATTGGCGGCATGGCTGTCGAGAATCGCATTGTCAAGGTTCAGAAGCGGAATCGGGCGCTGGTTCGGTTTGACCAGGGGCGCATCCACCAGGCGATCCTGGGCGCCGCCCACTCCATCGGCGGCTTCGCACAGGATTTTGTCCCCGGGGTTAACGATCGCATTTTCGATGCCTGCGGCGGGGATGATGAGCGCATCGCTCAATTTCTGGCCGACGCAGTCGTGGTTTGCCTGAACGCGAACCCCCACCGTTTGATCGCGAATTTTCCGCCGACCATCGAGGTCATCCAGGATGACGTCGTGCATGCACTGCGGAGCTACGGGTTTCAAAATACCACCGACGCCTACGTCTGCTACCGCTGGGGCCGCCACTGGCTGCGTGAAGGAGCTATCCCGCCGGACAAGTTCGTCGGTAACGGCTTCCCCGCCGCCGAGATGGAGGCAACGCTCGCGCTCAACCGCGAGCATGGGTGCGATTCCGTCGCCGGGCTCAACGAGTTGGTCCGCCGCGGCAAACTCAAGCCGCTGGTGGACGATTCGCTGGCGCTTTACGAGCAATCGCTGGACCAGGCGGCCGGCAAGGTCATGGCCCGGCTGCGCGCCGGCGATCCGCTCCGGATGATGTGGATTTCCGGCCCAAGTTCGTCCGGAAAAACCACCACCACCGTGAAGCTGACCGAGCGGCTCCAGCGCGAGGGGCTGCGTTTTCTCATGCTCAATCTCGACGATTACTTCTGGTCGCTGGTGGAGCATCCGACGGACTGGATCAACGACCGAAATTACGAGACGCCGGAGGCGATGGACATCCAATTGCTCAACGCGCATCTCCGCGCCCTGCTGGCAGGCGAAACCATCGAAAAACCGGTCTATAGCTTCAAGGAAGGCCGGAGGGTGACCACCAAACCGATCCGCCTCGAACCCGGCCAGATTCTCCTGCTGGATTGTTTGCACGGGCTTTATCCACCGATCACCGAGGGCATCGAGGCGGCAGCCCAGTTCCGCCTATATATTGAAACGCAAAACGTCCTTTACGAGGGCGACGGTTCCACCAAGCGGCTCACCAAGTTCACCGACGTCCGACTCTTGCGTCGCATGTTGCGGGATGTCCAGCACCGCAACCACAGCCCGCTGCTCACCATCCTCCATTGGCATTACGTGCGCTCCGGGGAATTGTTCAGCATCATTCCGCTGCGCGGCCTGGCGGACCACTCGGTTAATGGCGGGTTCCCCTTCGACCTCCCCGCCCTGAAACCGTTCTTCCGCGGCCCCGCCAGCTTCCTGCCGCGTCCCGAGGAGTTTGCCAACTATGCGGGTTTTCTTGACGCCCGCATCCGCTATGAGCGCCTCAAAACCCTGGTCGACAGCGTCGAGGGCCTTTCCGCCGAACAGGTGGCCGGTTACGACCTCATTCCCGGCGACACCGTGCTCCGCGAGTTCGTCGGCGGCGGGACCATTCGCATCCCCCACAACGAGTAACATCATGTCGCATGAGTATGTGTTGCGGCCCTTCCAGGCGCCGGCGCGATTGCAGATCGATTACCAGCGTGAACTCAACAATCAGCAGTTCGCCGCCGTCACCGCCCTGCCAGGACCGTCGCTCGTCATCGCCGGGGCCGGCTCGGGCAAGACCCGCACTCTGACCTACCGCGTGGCCTATCTCATCGAGCAGGGCATCCCCGCCGAGCGGATTCTCCTGCTCACCTTCACCAACAAAGCCGCCCGCGAAATGATGCGCCGGGTCACAGATCTCCTCGGCCAGGAACTGAGATCGCTCTGGGGCGGCACCTTCCATGGCATCGGCAACCGCATCCTGCGCCAGCACGCCCAACTGGCCGGCTACGCGCCCGAGTTCAGCATCATGGACCGCGAGGACGCCAAACATCTCATCACCGCCTGTGTGACCGAGGCCGAGATCGATACCAAGGCCTTGCGCTTCCCCAAGGCCGACGTGCTCGCCGAGGTCTATTCCTTGGCGGTCAATACCCATCAGTCGGTCGACCAGGTGCTCGGCGCTCAATTTGACTACTTCGCGAATCTTGCCCCGGCCATCGAGGACATCCGCCAACGTTACGTGGCTCGGAAGAAAAAGACCAACGCGATGGATTTCGATGACCTCCTGGCCCTTTGGCTGAAACTGCTCCAAACCAACGCCGAGATCCTCGATCATTACCAGCGCCGTTTCCAGTTTATCCTGGTCGATGAGTACCAGGACACCAACAAGCTGCAAAGTGACGTGATTGACCTGATGGCAGCGCGGCACCGCAACCTCATGGTCGTCGGCGACGACGCCCAGAGCATCTATGCCTGGCGGGGAGCCGACTTCGCCAACATCTTGCGGTTTCAAGATCGATATCCCGAAGCGAAGATCTACAAAATCGAGACCAACTACCGGAGCACGCCGGAAATCCTGGCCGCCGCCAACGCGGTCATCACCGCCAATACCCTCCAATACCCCAAGGTGCTCACGGCCGCTCGCCAACCGGGATCCAAACCCGTCGTGGTCGCCTGCCCCGATCCCTTTCAGCAGGCCGCGTTTGTCGCCCAGCGGGTGCTCGAACTCCGCGAGGAGGGCGAGAACCTCAACCAAATGGCCGTCCTCTACCGCTCCCATTTTCATGCCCTAGAGTTGCAACTCGAACTCACCAAGCGCGGCATTCCCTTCAGCATCACCAGCGGCATCCGCTTCTTCGAGCAAGCCCACATCAAAGATGTCACGGCTTATCTGAAACTCGTGGCCAACCCGCGCGACGAAATCGCCTTCAAACGCGTCGCGGTGTTGCTGCCAGGCATCGGGGACAGAGGCGCCGCGAAACTCTGGAATTTGTTGGATTCAGCGACCGGCGCCTCGGGCGCTTCCCTGGCGGAGACTGCCCCCACGGCGCGCCATCCCATGGCGCTCCGGCTCCAGGGCGTCGCCGGAAAAGTCCCCCGGAAAGCGGCGGCGGCCTGGGCCCAGTTCGTGGCCACCATGGCTCAACTCGAGGCCCAGGATACCCGCCAGAACGCCGCCAGGATGATCCATCTGGTGATCGAGGCCGGCTACGAGGAATATCTTCAGGAAAACTACGACAACTACCGATCCCGGATTGAAGACCTCCAGCAACTCGGCTCCTTCGCCGTCCAGTTTGCCGCCCTCGATGAGTTTCTCACCCAGTTAGCCCTGCTCACCAATGTCGAGGCCGAAGGCAACCAGGCGGTTCGCACGGACGACGAGCAAATCCGGCTTTCTACGATCCACCAGGCCAAAGGGTTGGAGTTCGATATTGTTTTCCTGATCATGCTGTGCGACGGGCTCTTTCCGTCCAACCGATCCCTCGAAACCACCGCCGGCGAGGAGGAGGAACGCCGGTTGATGTACGTGGCCCTCACCCGGGCCCGCAATGAACTCTACCTGAGCTACCCCATTCTCCGGACCAGCTATGAAGGCGCTGCCATGCCGCAGGCCCCTTCGCGATTTCTCAACGAAATCCCGGAGCACCTGGTGGAACCGTGGAATCTGCGGTCCCCTGATGCTTACGGATGATCGTCCTCAGCCGCCCTGCGGGAGCGGAACCAATCTTGGCAGCTTAGGGGTGGGGCGACACCACCTTAAACACCTTGGAAACAAGTGGTCGGAGCGACAGGATTTGAACCTGCGGCGTCTTGGTCCCAAACCAAGTGCTCTACCAGGCTGAGCTACGCTCCGACGCAAAGACGAGGCAAATATCCCATATCCCCAGGAATGCGCAACGACAAAGTCCCGGCCGCGCACGAGGCGGCGCGATCGGCCATTGATCGTTTAAATGACTCTGGATAAGACACTAGCGCGACCGCGCAGGCGCTCCGGATGGTCGTCCCTGAGGATGAAACTCAGATTTAGTAGATAATCGAACCGAGACTCGGCGGAGGAGGGGGCGAAAAAGTCCTGACTGGACGCGGGGCAACCCGATGTTACAGTTTCGGCGTATGATGGATAAGACTCCAGACCCTCAGCAGAAGGTCAATTTACGCCGACCGGATATCATGGCAGCCGTGCAAGCCCAAGTGTTGTCGCACTACCGCAGCAATCTGGTCGAGCGCATTCGTGCCGAAGGCCATATCCTCTCGGCGGGGGATCTGACCGTCAAACTGGCCAAAGAATTCGGTTTTTGCTACGGTGTCGAGCGCGCCATCGATCTGGCCTACGCCGCCTGCCGAGCGTGGCCGGATCGGCGCATTTTTCTCCTGGGCGAGATCATCCATAACCCGGAGGTAAATGACCAACTCCGCGGGATGGGCATCGTCACCATCGCCGGCAAACCCAAAGACGAGGAAATCAACCTGCTCCGGCCCGAAGACATAGTCATCGTACCCGCCTTCGGCACGGAGGTTTCGACTCGGCGCAAACTGGAGGCGAAAGGTTGCCAGTTTGTGGACACAACGTGCGGCGACGTAATGAGCGTTTGGAAGCGGGTGCGCCAGTATTCGAAGGACTCCGTCACCAGCATCATCCATGGGAAAGCCCGCCATGAGGAGACGATGGCGACCACGTCTCAGGCGCGAGCGACGGGTCGGGGCCATTACCTGGTGGTCTTCACCTTGGCCGAAACCGACTACGTGTGTCACTATATTCTCCAGGGCGGCGACAAGCACGAGTTTCTGGAGAAATTCAAAGGCGCCTATTCGGAGGGGTTCGACCCGGATATCCATCTGGAGGCAGTCGGGGTAGCCAATCAGACCACGATGCTGCGGGGCGAGACCGAAGAGGTCCAGCACCGGCTGCGAGCCGCGATGGTACGGAAGTACGGGGAGGCTGAAGCCGCCAACCATTTCCGGTTCTTCGATACGATCTGTGGGGCGACCCAAGATCGTCAGGACGCCCTGGAGAAACTGCTGCGGGAACCGATCGATCTGCTGTTGGTGATCGGCGGTTATAATTCATCGAACACGTCCCACTTGGCCGAGATGGGCGAGGCCAAACTGCCCACTTATTTTATCAAGAATGCCGCCAAAATGGTATCCGATAAGCTGATCGTGCACTACAACCAGCATATCCATAAAGAGGTGGAAACGCGTAATTGGTTGCCGGGAGGCAAGATCATCGTCGGCATCACCGCCGGCGCATCCTGTCCGAACAATCTAATCGAGGACGCCATCCGCCGCCTTTTCGAGCTCCGGGGCATTTCTGTCCAGCAGGTCTTGGAACTATCCCGGTCCGTCTAGCCCAGAACCCGGGCCGATACTTGCGGCCCGTTGCGCCGCTCCCCCATCGCGCTTGAGCAAACTAGAATCAGAGCCGGCGCCCGCCAACCGCTACGGGACGGGCGTTGCCGCTTTCGGCAGAATGAACAATTTCCCTCCTTTGACTTCAACGCCCTGGATCAACCCCAGGGCCGTAGAGACACGCTGGTCCAGATTGAGTTTGGCGGCGAGGTTCTGTTGGCGGATTCGTTCCTCATAAACGGACGGCAGCGAGTTCCCCTTCGACGAAATCCCTTGAGCGACGACCGTCAGCTTGCCCTGCTGTACCGCCACTAGGAGGTTGGCGGTTCCGTTGAGGTATCGACCTTTGAAGAACGGAAGGCCCAACTCGGCCAGCGGGAGACTTACCTGAGTCTTTAACTGGTCCTGGTCAATGACCAGATGGAGTTTCCCCCGCACCGACCGAGCCTCTGGCTTGGCAGCCACCAAGGCATTCAGATCGTCAGCCGACAAAGCAAGCGGCACTGTCGAACGATGCGCTTCGACAGCGGACTGAAACGCGGCGATGCGCTGATCCAGTTCCTGGATCTGGGCAGGAGAATACTCCACCGCCGGCAACGATGTGGGTTGCGAGTCGGTAAAATCATTGACCATTTTCCTGAAATGGCGGAGTCCTAACAGCAATCCCATCAACATAAAAATGAGCAGCACACAACCGGTGAGACATCCGTAAAAAAGGCAGCCTCGGCGGCGCTTGGTTTGCAAATCGCTCATAATCAACAAGTTTATTCAGCGACGAAAATAGACCCGTCGCTTGGCCGGCGGCGGCAAGGGGATTTTGGGCGGGAGCGGCGGGACCTTGACGCTCCCAGCCACCGCCACGGGTTTTGAACTGCCAGGCGGGACGATGTCCACATGCTCGGCCCAGGCAGCGTCGAGCGGGGGCACGGTTGATGGCGGCGGGGGTAGCGACACCGCTCCCGGACGGGTCGCCGCGTCCCCGATCTGGCCGGAGGGAAAGGTCATGTCACCCATGCTGAAACCGGCGGCTTCGAACCCCTGTTCCAGCGGGCCGCGGTGCCCAACCGGCCGCGAACCAGCCCGCCCGAGGGCTTGGTAACCATCGACCAGCCAGTCTAATTTACCGGAGTCGATGTCTACCAGCAGGCCATGCACCGCCATGCTGGGGCTGATCAGTGGGCTGCTTCGAACCAGATCCGCGGCCTTAATGACGTTGGCACGCTCGCTGGCGAAGGTCCCAAAGTAATCGTTGAGATTCTCGGGTAAGGACTGACGGTCTATCCCCAAGGCGCGGAAACGCTCGATCAGTTCCATGGTGGTCAGCTTGCCCACCACACATTCGGTGTGGCCGATGATGACCAACTCGCGGCCGCCTTTCACCGCGCAGGCCAAGGCCAGCGAGCGCATCGTGCTGCTCACGGGACTGGTGATGATGTTGCCCGCGTTTCTCAGCCAGATGAATTGCTCGGCCGGAACCCCGAGCACCTGCGGCAGGAGGGAGTTAAGCCGCACATCAATGCAGGAGAGGGCCACCAGCGGCAGCGACTCGGCAAAGTCGGTGGGATGCAGCCCTGCCTGCGGATCCCCGGCGAGCGCCCGGTGATTGGCCTCCACGATGGCTTGCATCAGTTTCATATCATTTTGCTTAGCGCCAACCCCGCTTCCGACGCTGTCGATCGGGGCCTCAGCGGGCGCCTCGTGGTTCACGAGGCACCTGAAGGGCACGACTATTTCTTTTCGTCCCGAGGCTCAGGGCCGCCACCCAAGGTCTTCTTCAGACTGGGGATCTCTTGGATGAGCCTCTCCAGTTTGATCCCTGTGAGGCTCTCGATGATCGGCGGCAATTGGGCGATGATCTGAGTTACGTCCCCGGTCAACTTGCTGGCGCCTCCACCAACCCCACTGCCGGAGTTGATGATGATCATGCGCTCAGTCTTGGAGAGTGGTTCGCTGATCTTACCAGCCACCTCCGGTAGCACCCGAATGATCATCTCCACCACGGCCGCTTCGTTGTACTGCTTAAAGGACTCGGCCTTCGCACGCATCGCCTCAGCCGTGGCCTTGCCTTGCGCTTCAATGACGGCGGCCTGGGCCAACCCCTTCGCCTTCTGAGCCTCGGCCTCAGCGAGGCCCGTCGCCTGCGTTACCTCAGCCCCCGCAAACCCGGTGGCTTTAGTGGCGGAGGCGGCACCCGCGGCTTCGGTTTCCAGTTGGAATTTCCGCGCGTTGGCGAGGGTCTCCACTTTGTAGCGTTCCGCATCGGCGGGCTTCTGGACGTTAGCTTCCAACTCCTTTTGTTTTCGCCGGATCTCCTGCTCCTGCAATTCAATCTGTTTCTGTTTCTCGATGATGGTGACCTGGACTTCCTCAGCCTTGACCAACTGACCCGTCTTATACTTTTGCAGGTCGTAGGCCAGGTCCGCCAAGGCTTTCTTCTCCATTACGGACGCGCTGTAATTGGCGACGCTCATCCGGTAATCACGATCCGCTTCGGCGATCTTGGTATCAGCCGCGAACTTGGCTTCCTGGCCGGCTTGCTGGGCCTGCGCGGTGCGGATGTTTGAGTCCCGATCCGCCTCGGCCTGCGCGATCTGCGCGTCCCGTTTCACCTGTGCGATCCGGGGTTTGCCCAGTGCCTCCAGGTAACCTTGCTTGTCCTTGATGTCGCGAATCGTGAAGCTCACGATGCTCAGCCCCATGTTCGCCATGTCGCCGGCGGCCACCTCCTGCACCTTCGAGGCGAAGGCATCCCGGTTCTGGTAGATATCCTCCACCGTCATGGTCCCCAGAATGGCGCGCAGATGGCCTTCCAGGGTTTGGGTAGCGACGTTCTTGATCTCCTCCGGCCCCTTGCTCAGAAATTGCTCGGCGGCAGTGGCAATCGAGACATCGTCGCCCTTGACCTTGATCTGAGCCACGCCGTCCACCTGGACGGGCACCCCTTTACTGGTGTAAACCTCAGGCGTTTGCACATCGATGGTCAGCAACTCGAGTGAAAGCAGGTCAACCTTCTCCACCACCGGGATGACAAAGGTGCCACCACCCTTAACCAGCCGAAATCCGCGCACTGCGCTCGTGCCGTCGGGGTCGGTATAATGGTGGGGCCGCCCGGAGACGACCAGCACCTGGTTGGGGCCAACTTTAGTATAACGACTAGCCCAAATGGCCGCCAGAATGATGATGACGACGACCGTCCCGATCACATATCCGGCGGTACCGCTGAGCGGGAGATCCGCCGCCAAGTAGAGAGGTAGATTCATAGCTGACAATTTAGATTATAAGTTGGTTTGGGAAGGACACTCAGGACAATTCAGACGGGAACCACATAGCATTGGGAACCGACAATCCGGACGATCTTGACCGTCTGGCCGTTGGTGACCGGAGCCCCACGTTCATCCCGCGCCGGCGCAGTATACCGTGACCCGCTCACCACATAGGCGATCTCCCCTACCCCATTGGCTGGGATGGGCGTGATGATCGTGGCGGTCACGCCAAGGAGCGCGGCAACGTGGGATTCGCTCGAACATTGAGTCTTGTGGAAGATAAAGCCGAACAGGGCGACTACCCCAGCGGCGGTCACCAGTGCGCAGAGGATGGCCAGCGGCGTACTCACCCAAGGACTGCTCGTCGCCGGCAGGTTGTGAAAGATCATCCCAAACGCCCCAAAGGCGGTAACAAACGACGTGATGGTGGTCGGACTGAAGGGCGACAACCCGGGCATGCCGGTGTCCTGGAAGCCCGCCTCGGCGTGACCGCCGGTTCCCACATCAATGTGCCCGGCGCCGACATCATGTCCCCCGAACAGGTGCCCCAGAAATGCGCTCGCAATGGCAAAGACCATGCCAACCCAAAAACAGATGGAATAAATAAATACATCCATAGGCCTCACTCAGTTCATTGGTTCAATTAGACAGCTTGCCCGGCTGGAGCGCAAGCACCATTCCACCGCCGACACCAGCGCCTCCGACCGCCCCTGTCCGCGTACCGTTTCAAAGCGGGTTTCATAAGTTCACGTTAATAGGTACGCCATATCGTAACCGGATGCACGTATAAATTTGCGGCGGAATTATACTGTCCCCTCAGCCTCGAACCATCACTCAGCCCTAAGGCCCGCAATAGCAGGCTTGTCGAGGCTCGGCCTTCTCTTTTATCCTGACCGCATGTTGGACACCTTCGAGATGACGGCAGGCCCCGGTGCGGGCATCACTGACGCACAGGTGGCGGAAATGGTGGAGCGCGCCTGCCCGCCCCAGAACTACCGGGGCAAACGGGTGTTGGTCATCGTGCCCGACGGCACGCGCACCGCCCCAGTTGGTTGCTTGTTCCAGGCGCTGCATCATCGACTGGAACCGGTAACCCGCGCCTTGGACGTACTCGTGGCCCTCGGCACGCACCAACCGATGAGCGAGGCCGGCATCTGCGAGCGACTCGAGATCTCGGAAGCGGATCGGCAGGCAATTTATGGACGCGTGCGTTTTTTCAATCATGCCTGGAATCACCGCGACGCCTTGAAGCGGATCGGCATCCTGAGCGCCAGCGAGGTGAGCCAACTCACTGAGGGCCGCTTCAATGAAGAGGTGCCGGTCGAGGTCAACCGACTGCTCTTCGAATACGACCAGATCATCATCGTCGGCCCGGTCTTCCCACACGAGGTGGTCGGCTTCTCCGGCGGCAATAAATACCTCTTCCCAGGTGTGGCGGGGCCGCAAATCCTTAATTTTTTCCATTGGCTCGGGGCGGTAGTGACCAACCCCATGATCATCGGCAATAAATGGACGCCCGTCCGCAAGGTGGTCGACCGGGCTGGGGCGATGGTGAAAGTGGAGAAGCTCTGTTTTGCCATGGTGGTCGATCCCGATAAACGGTTGGCCGGGCTGTTTGCCGGAAGCCCCGAGGGCGCCTGGGACTTGGCAAGCGAGTTGTCTCGCCAACGCCACATCACTTACAAAGACCAACCGTTCCGGACCATCCTCTCCTGCGCGCCAACGATGTATGACGAGCTGTGGACTGCCGGGAAGTGCATGTACAAACTCGAACCGGTACTCGCCGACGGGGGCGAACTCATTATCTACGCGCCTCACTTGCGCGAGGTGTGCGTCAGCCACGGCGCGCACATCGAGGCCATCGGTTACCACTGCCGGGATTATTTTCTCAAGCAATGGGCCCAGTTCAAGGACGTCCCCACGGGGGTATTGGCCCACTCGACCCACGTGCGGGGCATCGGCACCTTTGAGAACGGTGTTGAGCATTGCCGAGCGCAAGTCACGCTGGCAACCCAGATTCCACCCGAACAATGCCGGCGACTCAACCTCGGCTACCGCGCCCCCCAGAGTATTCGGCTGGAGGATTTCGCCAACCGCGAGGAGGAAGGCATCCTGCTGGTGCCCAAGGCGGGAGAGATGCTCTTTCAACTCAAACACCCTCCAAAGTGGGCCGGAGGAGCGGGCTGAGCAGCCCGGGCAGCAGGATTCTCGGACGGAACGGTCCGGAGATAGAAATCGGGCGCGTCGCACCCCTGACCAGCACCCCCGCGTAAGCCGGCCAGTCCCCATTTGTTCTCTCAAGACCCCGAGGCTTGGCCCGCCGAAGTCGGGGCGAAAAGCACCGTCGGCGGTTTTGTCTTTATTCTCCGGCCCACTTCGGACATCATTAAACGGAGTACTGCGAGTCCTGGATTTTGGTTTCCGGCTCCTGGACTCCCGACAGATTTAGCGAAATGAAACGAACGCATCATTGTAACGAATTGCGCCCCGACCACATCGGCCAGACCGTAACGCTGGCTGGCTGGGTCCATTCCCGCCGAGACCTCGGCGGCCTGATCTTCATCGACGTCCGCGACCGCGAAGGCCGGACCCAGACCGTTTTTGACCCCTCGGACCTCTCTAAGGAGTTGTTCGAGCAGGCGGCTGCGCTGCGCAGCGAATGTGTCGTTCAGATCACCGGGTTGGTCCGGGCTCGGCCGGAAGGCACGAACAACTCCAAAATTCCAACCGGCGAGGTCGAGGTGATGGCCGCCACCCTGAGCCTGCTGAATTACGCCGAGGTGCTGCCGTTTCCGGTGGACGATCCGGAAATTGCCAGCAAGGTAAACGAGGAGTTGCGCCTAAAGTACCGTTACCTGGATTTGCGCCGGCCCGAGATGGGCCGTAACCTTCGTGTGCGGAGCAAAGTCGCCACCGGCACTCGGCTCTATATGGATGAGCAGGGGTTTCTGGAGGTGGAGACCCCGACCCTGTTCAAATCCACGCCCGAAGGGGCCCGGGAATTCCTTGTCCCGAGCCGGCTCAGCCCCGGGGAGTTCTACGCATTGCCGCAATCGCCGCAACAATTCAAGCAGATCTTGATGGTGGCGGGTGTGGAAAAGTACTTTCAACTCGCGCGCTGCTACCGGGACGAGGACCTGCGCGCCGACCGGCAACCCGAGTTCACCCAGATCGATATCGAGATGTCGTTCATCGATCGCGAGGATATTTACCGGCTGATCGAGGGTTTGCTCCAGCGGGTCTGGAAACTAGCCTTGGATATTGACCTGCCATTGCCCTTCCCGCGCATGCCCTTCCAAGAGGCTCTGAACCGCTTCGGGATCGATAAGCCGGATCGCCGGTTCGGCATGGAGTTGGCCGACTTCACCGAAGAATTCCGCGGCAGCCCGTTCAAGGTATTCAGCGGGGCGGTGGCACATCACGGCGTGGTCAAAGCCATCAACGCCAAAGGACTCGCTTGCGTTACGCAAGGCCAAATGGACGCCATGACGGAAACGGCAAAAAGCTTCGGTTCGAAGGGCCTGGCGTTCATCAAGGTCGAGGGTGGCGAATGGAAGTCCCCCATCGTCAAGTTCTTCAGCCCCGCGGAAAATGCCGCCCTGTCGCAGAAACTGGCGATCGAAGAAGGCGATTTGATCTTGTTCGCGGCGGGAGAATGGTTGATGGCCTGCGAGATCCTCGGCAAAATCCGGCTTTATTGCGCGGAGATCCTCAAGGCCCAGGGCAAACTCAGCATTCCTGCCGATCGATTCGATTTTCTCTGGGTAGTGGATTTTCCGTTGCTCAGTTTCGACAAGGAGCAAAACCGGTGGTACTCGACGCATCATCCATTTACGGCACCGGTGGAGGAGGACATTCCCCTGTTGCGAAGCGAGCCCAAGAAGGTTCGCGGCCAGCACTATGATATTGTCGTCAACGGCGTCGAACTCGGGGGTGGCTCGATCCGGATCCACCAACCGGACGTGCAGAAAATGGTCTTCGAAGAAGTGCTCCAAATTCCTCCGGAGGAGACGAAGCTGCGATTCGGCTATATGCTGGAGGCCTTCCGGTTTGGCGCCCCGCCTCACGGAGGCATCGCCTTGGGTTTTGATCGCCTCATCGCCATCCTCTGCGGCACCTCCAGTATCCGCGACGTGATTGCCTTCCCCAAGACAGCCAAAGGTACATGCCTGATGACCGAATCGCCCTCGGCGGTTTCCCCTCGCCAATTGCGAGACCTGCATATCGACGTCAAGGTTGCCAAGAAGGAATCACCGCCCGCCATTTAAAGGGCAGGTTTGCGCCACCGGGAAGGATCTCCACGTTCCCTTCCGATTGGGCGTCCTTGATTTCCGGTGGCGGCGGGAAAGCCGCCGCCTCACTCATTTCTAGCACACACCCAGCGTTGGGTTCATCAGCGAGAGGACCGGCCCATCGCCGGTTCAAGGCTCCTCGAAACACTCCACCTGGTAGATCGACACCGTGACGTCGTTTCCCCGCCAGGCCGCGGCCTCGCAGCCGGCCTTTTGCGAAAGCCGATCCAAGAACTCGGTCTTATCGGGCAGTTGCTCCCAGACTTGGGGCAGGAAGGTGGCCCGGTGTGAGCCCAGGCGGAGCACCACCCCATCCCGTCGGGGTTGCAACTTGCGCAGTAAGTCCTCGGGCGAACTGAAGACCAGGGCCTGAGGCTCCGTCAACACACTGATCTCGATATGCACCTGCGAGACTTCCTCAGGCCGGATCGGAGAAAAGCGCGGGTCGTTCAGGGCGGCGCTCCGCGTATTGTCCATCACCGCGAGGTACAAAGGCTCCCGCGGTTCCAAGTGTCCAATACAACCGTGCAAAACACCGTCCTTGGTCAAAGTCACGAAACAGGCCTTGTTTTCGAGGAATCTCGCCGGCAGATCTTCGGTGGTGGGCGCCACCGGAGGCGAATGGGTATCCGCCACGACCTGGATTAAGACCCGGCGCGCTAATTCCAGCAACGACGTTTGCTCAGTGGCGGAGAGCTTCCCGGAGGAGGGTTCGGAAGCAGGCAGCAGGTAATCGGTTGCCACGCCATCCTGGCCACCCCTGCCAGGATCGCGGTTGCGGACATCGTCGTCTATCGCCTTCGGCCCCTCTGGTTTGGCCGGGTGTATGGGGGAAGGCATCGAGATGTTGCCGCAGGCTTCCTGGGACTTCGGATCGTCCATATTCATATCACGATGAAGAACGCGTTGCCATCGATCCAAGAAATACGCCCTTGCGAGCAAATGTCAACCCTCGGTCGGATCGGCAAACCGTTGCGGCAGAAACTTGCCCCGCCGGGATGCCGGCGTGGCGGACACGGTAGCAAAATACGCCGATTCGCGCTTGACGACACGTGCGCTCCAGGTCATCTTCATCGCATGGCTTCCACTTCAGCTTGCTGGAGTTATCCCGCGAAGCCTGCAAGGGGGCCTGGAGGCCCCCTTCCTTTTTCTAAACCTCAACTACAGTCCGATCACACCTGAAGCCTGAAATCTCCCGCCCTCTGGGCTGGCGCTGGCGGTCACCGATGGGGATGATGATGGAACAGGCTGTGCGGTTTTTCCAGGCCATGGGCCAGCATCAGCTTCTCATCGGAGAGGATCGGCAATGCCGGCCCATCGGCCACCAGGCGGCCCTCGTCCAGAATCAGCACCCGGGAACATAGGTCCACCGCAAGCTCCAAGTCGTGCGTGGCGATAATCTTAGCGCCCGGCAAGCCCCGCAGGAGGGCCTTGAACTGGCGCCGACCGCGCGGGTCCAGGTCGCTGGTGGGTTCGTCCAACACCAGCACACTGGGTTGGCAGGCGAGCACGCCGGCGAGGCAGACCCGCCGCTTTTCGCCCTGGCTCAAGCGGTGTGGTTCGCGGTTCTCGAACCCAGCGACTCCGGCTGACTCCAGGCATCGCCCCACCAACGCCGCCAATTCGGACCCCTCCATACCCAACTGGCTCGGCCCAAAAGCAACATCCTCGAAAACCGTCGCCGAGATAAGCTGGTCTTCTGGATCTTGAAAGAGCAAGCCGACCCGTTGGCGGATGTGACCCAGGGCCTCCGCTACGAGCGGCTGGCCGTCGATCCAGATGCTCGGCTCCTTCGGCGGACGCTCGGGGAGTAGTCCGTTCAGATGTAAGAGCAAGGTGGACTTCCCCGCCCCGTTGGGACCAAGTAACGCCACGCACTCCTCCGCAGCCACCGTGAAGGCGATACCGTCCAGCGCCACCATGCCGCGCGGGTAACGGTACGAAAGGCCGCGGATCTCGACGGCCGGCTTCATTTCCACCCCCGGGCCGTCATCGCCAGATAGATGCGCTCCGCGCGATCGGCGCTGCGGATGAAAAGCTGTCCGAGCACGGTGGCGAGGCTGCGCCAGATCACCCGCCGTCCACCCCCGTAGGTGCGGCTCGCCCGGGCACGCTCCATCCGCCGTGCCTCCTCGCCCAGGACCGGCAGATAGCGGCTCATCAGCGCCAAGGTCGCCAGCATTACCGCTGGCAAACGCAGCCGCCGCAGTACCCGCAGTATCTCGTGGAAGGGCGTCGTCCAGGTCAACAGGAGCATCGCGGTCACACAGAGATTGCTCTTGAGCAGCACGGCCAGGCACACCGGGCGGGTCTCCGGTGAAAACAGGGACAGGATCGCGATGCCGAGGATGAAAAATTCCGCCCACAACAACCGCCGGAGCAAGTAAATCGGAGACACCCGGCAGGCGACGACCGCCCCCAAAAGGATCGCCGCCGGAACGGCATACAGCGGATCGGGCTTTCGCGGCAGCAGCACCGTCAACAAGACGACGGCAAACGCCAGGGCCAGTTTGGCCGCGGGCGGAACGCGACCAACTCGTCCGCATCGCATGGGCTCAGCCCTGGGAGTTTGCATGATCTTTGCGCGCGGCAAGTTTGGGGACCAGTCGCGACGCCAGCAGCCAGGCGCCAATAAATGCCACGAGAATGCCCGCCACGCCCGCCAGCGCGGTGGCAGTCGCGGCCGAACGGATGAAGGGCAGATGGTAATTGCCCAACGGTGATGGGAACAGGGGCCCGGCAGCCCGGTGCTCGAAGCCGAGCGTCTTGGCCACCGCTTCCAACCCATCCGGCCAGGGGCACGCCAAGGGCGCCACAAACACCGCCAAGCCTAAGGAGACCAGGAGGCCGTAGCTGAGAAACCCTGAACCTCCGACCCGCTGCTGGCCTCCCCAGCCGGCCACTAATTCGGGCCGGGCTCGCAGCACCGCCGTCAACACCAGCCCGGTCAGGAGGCCCTCCCCAAGCCCGATGAGAATATGAATGCTCGCCATGGCCGGGAAAGTCACCCCCCAGGGGGCGGTCCCAGAGCAGGCGATCTCCCCCGCGCACGTCAGCGAGGCCAGAACGGTACCGAACCAGGCTGCGAACGAGGCCGCAAACAGGGTAGCGCGGTTGGGCTCCATCCAAGGCATCCGCTGAAACAGGCGAAAAACAAAATACCCCCCCCAGACATTCACTATCCCCATATTGAATACGTTTGCACCCAAAGCCAGCAAACCGCCATCGTTGAACATCAGGCACTGCACCATCAGCACGCAAGTCATCACAATGACCGCCGCCGCGGGCCCCAGCAGCACCCCGGCGAGCACCCCACCCACCAAATGTCCGGACGTCCCCGCAAGCACCGGGAAATTGATCATCTGCGCCGCGAAAATGAAGGCTGCCGCCAGCCCCAACATCGGGGTCTGCCGCGGTGCCAGCGTCTGTTTGACTTGGCGCAAAGCCAACGCGATCCCCGTCCCCGCCGCACCAGCGGTTAACAGGGCCGTTTTCCCATCCAGAAATCCATCCGGCAGATGCATGTTGGTTCAACCAGCTCTTCCTCCGGGCCGCGACCGCGAGTACTACGCTCGTTACATAAAGTGTTACGCGAGAATACCCACCCCCGCAAGTGCGAAATGGGAGCGCGGCCAGGCCGGCATCAAGCCCCGGTTCGCGGGCTTTCCCGAAAGCGGTGGGAACAGCTTGTCCCTTGCCCAGGGCCGGAGTCCAACCGGTCCCAGCCCCACATTCCTCGGCGCTACTTGAGTTTCTTCACCAGCACCTTTGAATTCCGTCCACTCTGCTCGTATTTCTCCCTCCGGGAGGGCGGGAGGTCGTCGGGCGTTCCTTCCATGAAGCCGCCCTTCGATTGAAAGTAAGTGAACGCCTGGGTCGAAAGCGACACCAGCGTGCTGAGCCCCATCTCGCGAGCCCGATTCTCCACAAACTGGATGAGCTTCCGTCCGATGCCCATGTTCTCATGCGTGGAACTCACGTAAAGGCACGCCAATTCACCCTTTCCCTGCTCCGGGTAAGTGTGCAATGCCACGCACCCCACCGGGTTGCGATCAATCTCGAACACGTAGTAGTCGCTGATCTGTTTTTCCAGCATCGAGCGCGTCCGCTTCATCAACTCCTCGCTCGCCACTGAATCCTTGGTCAGATTCAGGATGACACGCACGTCCTTCTTCAGAGCGCGGCGGATCTGTTGAAACTCGTTCCCGTAGATGAGCGTCCCGACGCCTTCGTTGGTAAAAACCTCCGCCAGGAGCCCCTCCTCCACCCGGCCGTTGATCACATGCACCCGATGAACGCCCGCCTGACAAGCCGCGACCGCGTGGATCGCCTTCGACACCACCGCAGGCTCAATGTTCCCTCGTTGCAGCGCCAACACCGATTCCAAATCCGCCAACGGCATTTGCCGGATCAGGCGGTCCCCGACCCGGATGCCGTCATGGGTAGTGATAAAAATCAGTTTGGCCGCCTTCAGCGCTACTGCGGCTGCCAGCGCCACCCCATCGGAATTTACCCGGTAGGTCCGCCCATTCCCGTCGAAGCCGAGCGGCGGCAACACGGGGATGATCCCGCTGTCCAGCAACTTTTGGCAGAACTCGACGTCCACCCGTTCCACCTTGCCGGTAAACTGTTGGTCCACCCCGTGCAGAATCCCCACGGGATGGGCCGTCACCGCATTCGTGCAGGCTGCCCGCAGGTCGTTGGCCGACAGTCCCTCGAGAATCTCGTGGGTCAGACGATTCGCGGCCGTAAGCGCCAGCCTCAGCGTCGCCTCATCAGTGATCCCGGCGCCATCCAGGTTCGATGGCTGGATTCGCTCCGACTCCGCCATCGCCTGTATCTGCGCCGAGGCACCATGCACCAACACCACCCGAATGCTCAATGAGCGCAGCACCGCGATGTCCGTCAACAGGTTGACGAAATTCTCATCGGTCACCACCGCTCCGTCGACGCTGATAATAAACGTCTTTTCCCGGAATTGAGGAATGTAATGCAGGATCCCCCGCAGATCGGTCAATTTCACGTCAGGTCAGTTCTTTTGTTCCCATTTGCACTCGCCCCATATAACTAAGCGGTTCGCCTCCGAATTTAAACAAAAAACTCCCAGGCAATCCGCCCAAGGCCTCGACCTAGGCAGCGATGAAGGCTGCCACTCGCCAGGCCATGTTGGCCTCGGCTCATCAGGTCGCTAGCCGCAAAAACTCGATCCGGTGATTGGCCTCGGGATGCCGAGGCGACGGTCCCGCCGCCAACATCGCGATCGAGCCCTTTACCCCTTTCTCCCGAAGCCAGCCCGAGGCGAAACGACCCCAATCGTCCAGGTCGCCGCCGACCTCGACCGCTTGCACCCCGTAGGAAAACAGCAGCGCACGGCACACCGCCGGTTGCGCGCTGACGGCGACGATCCAGACGCCCGGCTTGAATCGCGAGATGAGCCGAGCCGTCGCCCCGCTTCGGGTCGGCACAAACACCGCCGCACAGGGCACCGCCTCCAACGCATGCTCGACCACGGAGGCGATTGCTTCGGCCTCGGTTGCGGGCGTTCGAGCCAGAGCCGCCGCCCGCAGGTCCCTCAGCGTCGCCTGTGGCCGGCCGGCTTCCGTCGCCGCCGCGATGCGTGCCAGCATTGTCACCGCCTCCTCGGGGTACTTTCCCATCGCTGATTCCCCCGACAGCATCAGGCAATCGGTCCCATCCAGGATGGCATTGGCCACGTCCGTCGCTTCGGCGCGCGTCGGCAGCCGGCTCGTGGTCATGGACTCCAGCATCTGCGTCGCCGTTATCACCGGCTTCCCGGCCAGGTTCGCCTTCGCGATGATCTCCTTTTGCGTCAGGGCGATCCGCTCGATGGGCACCTCGACCCCGAGATCGCCCCGGGCCACCATGATCCCGTCCGCTGCTTTCAGAATTGCGTCAAAATGAGCCAACGCCCCTGCGCGCTCGATCTTGGCGATAATGAAGGGTTGCTTCCCGCGTGCCAAGGCCGCTGCTCGGACCGCCTGAATATCCGCCTCCGTTTCCACGAAGGACTGGCTTAACGCGTCCACCCCGTGATCCAGGGCGAACTCCAGGCACGCCCGGTCGTGGTCCGTGAAGGCGCTGATACCCAGGTCGATACCGGGCAAGTTCAGGCCCTTGCGCGAGCGCAACTCGCCGCCCACCGACACCTGGCACCGCACCTCAGCCCCAGCCACGGCTTCGACCTTGAGTTGCACCAGCCCATCGTTTAGAAACAAACGGTCGCCCGGCTTCACCACCTGTGGCAATCGTTCAAAACTCACCGACACTCGCTCCACAGTCCCCTTCACCTCATCGGTAGTCAGCGTGAACGTGTCGCCAGGGCGCAGGTAAATCGGTTCCGGATCGATGCTCCCCAGCCGCATCTTGGGCCCGGGCAGATCCGCCATGATGGCCACGCGGCAGCCCGTGGCCTGCTCCGCCGCGCGCAACCGTCCGATGCGCGCCCCATGGGCGCTGAAATCGCCATGGGAGAAATTCAACCGGGCCACGTCCAACCCGGCTCGCATCAACCGCTCGAGCATCTCGGGCGCGTCGCAAGCCGGGCCGATGGTGGCAACAATCTTGGTTTTGTGATCGGGCAACATGGTTCCAAATCGCGGGCCATCCGTCCGGACCGCCCAACGCGCCGCCAAGGTGTCTGCGCCAGCCCCACCAGTCAAGTTCAGTTCAGCTTCACCTCGAACATGGTGATCCCGACCTTCGCCCCAAGCCGTTGTCGCGACCTTTCGGGGAGGGGCCCGCTCGCCGTAGCTATAGCAAACAAGGGCCCATCCCGTCCATCCTGTCTCCGTCTCCAAACCGGTCACCAATTTGTAGTCGACCACCCAGTCCCACTCACGCTACTTTGCCACCAGAAAGGCTCCCGTATGTCGCGACTTGTCGTCAACCCCGGTTCGCCGGATGCGTGGGAAATCGAGCTCAAGCCGGGCTCCAATTCGCTCGGCCGCGGTCAGGATAATGATATCGCCCTCGAGCACGAATCCATCTCCAGTTCGCATTGCGAGATCGTCGTCTCGGATGGCGGCGCCGTTCTCAAGGACCTCGGATCCACCAACGGGACCTTCGTCGGCGGTCAGTTGGTCGAGCAAGCTCCGCTCAGCAACGGCCAGGTTTTTCAGGCAGGAACCGTGGAATTGCGATTTCTCGCGGATGCGCCGCCCCGTCCCCAGGCAACCCCCGTGGTCCGCATAGTGTCCCCGGCAGCCACCCCTATCCCACGCCCGCCACCCCTGCCCTCGCCTCCAGCCACAACTGCCGCCACCTCCGCCTTCTGCAAGTCACACCCCCGGACGGTCGCTCGCTTCCATTGCCCGACCTGTCAACACAGTTTCTGCGAACTCTGCGTCAACACCCGCCAAGCCGGCGGTGTCACCGGCAAGTTCTGCCGAGGTTGCGGTACGGCCTGTTTCCCCTTGAGCGTCCGCGCCACGGCCAAGACCCCCACCCGCGAGACGTTCAGCGGGCGGATTCCCGATGCCTTTTACTACCCCTTCAAACGCGACGGCCTGGTGCTCCTGGCGACCGGCACAATCTTCCTCTGTATCCTCAATTCGGCCCTTTTCCTTTGCCGATTCGCCTTCATTTTTGGCCTCGTGGCCATGCTGATTCTCACCGTTTACGGCACCGGCTATTTCACCAGTTTCTTCCGCGGCATCGTCACCAGCTCCGCCGGCGGCGAGGAAGCCATGCCCGATTGGCCGGATGTCACCGATTTTAGCGGCGATATCCTCGCGCCCTTCCTCCAACTCCTGGGCACCATTCTCGCCTCATTCCTCCCCGCGATTGTCGTGCTCTGGTTCGTACCCAACGACTCCGCCTTCGCCGGGCCGGCACTCATCGCCTCCCTGAGCTTCGGCTGCGCCTACTTCCCCATGGCCTTCCTGGCCGTCAGCATGCTCGACTCCGTGGTGGCCGCCAACCCCGCGGTCGTTCTCCCCGCCATTGCCAAGGCACCGATCAAGTATTTGCTCACCACCCTCATCTTCGTGGCCGTCATGGTTGTCCGATGGACCGGCGACACTTACCTGCCTCGCTTCCTGCCAATTCCCTTCCTGCCCGCCATCCTCTCGTCGTTCTTCGGCCTCTACCTCCTCACCGTCCTCATGCGCATCCTCGGCCTCCTTTACCGGAACAACAAACAGAAATTCGGCTGGTTCAATCATTGATCCACCGCCACCGGGCGACTTTCCTCCGGCCAGGTGCTCGACGTCCGCGGCGCGACGGTGACCCCCCATCCAAGAAACGATGGAGGATTCGATATTTTCGATTAACGCGCTCGCCGAAGTATCGAGTAACGTCCTGTCATGAATACAGAGCGAACCAACAACGCAGCCCATCCCTGGAGCGTGATGATGTCGAAAAGCAAGTCCGGTGGAACTCTCCCAACCAGGCTGGAAAGGTGGAAGTCATGAATGCATCTCCGCTTCTTGAAACCGTTCCGTCGGCCCACGACGCGCGGAGCGCTCCGGAAGTGCCGCTCTGGCTCAAGGCAGCCTACACTGTGTTCATGCTGGTGCTGGTACCGGTTTATTGGGCAAACTACGGACCGACCAACTTCCTTTACTTCTGTGATGCAGCGCTGTTCCTGACCCTGGCTGCCGTCTGGACGGGACATCCGCTGCTGGCTTCGATGTCGGCAGTGGGCATTCTCGTCCCCCAATTCTTCTGGTGCATCGATTTCATCGCGGAGCTGGTTGGATTCCATCTTTCCGGCATGACCAGCTACATGTTCGACACGCACCTGTCCCTTTTTCTGCGCTGCCTCTCATTGTTCCACGGCTGGCTTCCCTTCCTCCTCTGCTACCTGGTGTTCCGACTGGGTTACGACCCGCGCGCGCTCAAGGCCTGGACCGCGCTGGCTTGCGGGCTCTGCCTCATCGCTTTTTTCCTGTTACCACCCGCGGGCGCAATCCTGTCCAACCCGAAACTGCCCCGTAACGTCAACTATGTCTTTGGTCTCGACGATGCCCATCCGCAAACCTGGCTGCCACCGACCGCCTATCTCGCGGTCTGGTTTCTTGCCTTGTTCCTCCTGGCCTACCTGCCCACTCATCTGGCTCTCCGCAGATTAAGACGCCGGTAGGATCTCGATCCCGTTGATTTGCGGGTTCTCGACTTTGGGCGTGAAGATCACCTTGATAACCCCGTTGGTGGCTTCGACGTTCACCGCTTCCACGTAGGCCCGGAACGGCCCGCCAGCCTTAACCCAAACGTCGAAGTCCTTGAACTCGTGCCCCTGGACGTTGAACGAGAAAACGCGCTCACCGGGCCCGTTGATCCCCTCGTAAGTTTCCGCAAAATGCAGTTTCACCACGTACTTCCCGTTGGGCACCGGCCACGAAAAGGAGTCCATGCTATAGCGTTCCGACCGATAGAGATCGGGGTTCTTCGTCCCGGCAATCTGCACGTCGGGCCTTTCCAACGTCTGGCCGCCCTCGAATCCCAGGTCGGCCAGCCACGCGTTGCCTTCGGTGTCTTTCAGGGGCTCGGAGGTCCCGGCCTTGATGCGGACGGGGGGCGCGGGGCGGATGGCCGTCGGCGTCGGCCTGGCGCTGGGCGGTGCCGCCACAGCCGTCGAGGCTGGCGTGGGGGCCGCAAGTGGTGGCGGGTTGCCAACGGCAGCCGCGGGGGCGGACGCAGCCGTCCGGCCGAGCCGGGTTTGAAGTTTGAAGACCGTCACCGAGAATTTCGGCAAGGTCCGAGTGAAGGAGGTGCCCAAGCCGCTGAGTTTCGTCGTCACCGGCACCAGCTTGAGCGGGTCCCGGATCGAATTGCTCGCCTGGGGGCTGTCCGCGGCCAGCACCACGGCCTCCCCGTTGGCAGCCACGGAAGCCGCGCCGCTAATAGCGATGCTCACCGGTTGCGGCGCGTCGGCCACGTTCACCACCTTCAAGTAAACCGTGCCCTTGGCGGTGTCACGCGTGGCGCTGTAGTAGAGCCCTGGCACCCGCCGCGCCGTCGGCGCGCCCCCGCGCCGCCCAGCCGGGGGCGTCTGTTCGACCATTGGAATGCCCTCGGCCTTGACGGGCAGAATGACGTCGCCGTAGTCCTGGCCGAACATTTTCTCCACATAGTAGGACGGCGAGCCGTAGCTCGTCAGCGCGTCGTAGCCGAGGAGGTCGCTCTCCCATTGCATCGACCGCCCGGGGCCGGTGAGTTGGCTCACGTTGACGAACAGCGGCGCGAAACATTCCATCACCACGAGGTCGGAATTCCGTTCCATGCAGCAGAGCCAGGCGGCGTCGCCGAGCGCTCCAGCCATGTTGGGGGTGGGCGATCCGACACGCGTGGCCCATTCGCCAACGAAGACCTTTGTACCGCTGGTGCGGCTGCGCGTGTCATACATGCCCGACTGAGCCTCCATCTCCTGCTGGTTCTTATAAAAGTGCTCGTCAATCAGGTCCGCCACCCGGCTCTTCACCGGCGTGGTGGCAATCACCTGGAGCTGCGGATACTTGACTTTGATGGCGTCGTAGAACTGGGCGAACCTGCCTTCGTAACTGCCGCTGTGATCGAAAAAGTCCTCGTTGCCAATCTCAACATAACGCAGCGGGAACGGTGCCCGGTGCCCGTCCTTGGTCCGGCGCGCCCCCCAAGTCGTCTTGGCGTCGCCGGTAAGATATTCAATTTCCTCCAACGCCTCCTGCACATAGGGCGTCAGTTTCGCTCCGGCCTCGACGCGGTCGCCACGGAGCGCGTAGCCCGCGAACACCGCCAGCACCGGTTCCATCTTCAGGTCCTCGCACCATTCGGCGTATTCCAGCAGACCCAGGCCGTCGGTGGACCAGTAGCCCCAACAACTGGCGTGGCCAGGACGCTGCTCGACCGGACCGATGGTCTCCTTCCAGTTAAAGTGCTGGTTGAAGAAATTCCCCTCGACGTAATTGCCGCCGGGCAGCCGAAGGAACTTCGGGTGCAAGCCCGCGAGCAGCTCCATAATGTCGGAACGATTGCCGTTGGGGCGATTGTGGTAGGTCGGCGGAAACAAGGAAACCTGCTGCAGCCAAATCGTGCCCGGCGCGGCCGTGGTGATCTTGAACACGTTGTCCTTCGATGGCGCGACACCTTTGGTTGTTAACTTCGCTTGGAATTGCCTCCACTGGCCGCTCAGCCCCGAGAACTTCACCTCGGCAAACGTGGTTTTGCCGTCCGCGCTTTGCAGACTCACGGTGAGCGGGCCGGTGAAACCGCCGGCCGCCTTGGCATAGAAGGAAGCCCGATAGGTCGTGTGCGGCCTCACGGGAATTCCCCAGTAGCCGCCGTTGGCGATGCCCGCGGGTGACGCCTTCGAGGCGGCAGATGCGTCGAGCTTGAGGCTGACATTCAGCGCCTCGTTCAGCGGGGTGTTCGTATCGAGCATCATCACCGCCCCGCCGACAGCGTTCCAGTATTTCGGCGGGTTCGAGACGGTGATCTTTACCGGATAATACTTCGCCGGATCGTAGGCCTCCGGCTTGATGCCCTCGTTGACAGCGTCCGCCTTGAACGACCGGTTGCGAATCAGTTCACCGTAGATGCCACCTTCATAGGAAAAGTTGATCTCCTCAGTCATGAGGCCGTAGAAGACCGGACTGACTTTGGCGGTCGCCTGGTCAGCTCGAATCTCCAAGATCGGCGTGGCGTCGGCCGCCTGGAGCTCCGTGCCGGCAGGCGTTGCCAGAACGATTGAGGCGAGAAAGGGGAGGAGTTTGTTCACGTCGGCAATCATAAGTGTTGCCGCAAGGCTATCAAGGCAGGAAACCGCTCGATATACGACAAATGTCGTATTGTTCGTTTTCTGAGACGACCGCACTATCGGCGGCAAACTGTGTGATCAAGATGAATACGCTGAACCTCCTTCCGCGAACCGGCTGCCTCACCGCGGTGCTGTTGGCTATTGCCACGGGCGCCTACTCCGCCGACGCGCCCAGCCTCAAGGACGCCTACAAAACCCATTTCCAGGTTGGCGTGGCGATTAACCGCACGATTGCGACTGCCAGCGCGGTCCAAGCCGACAACGTCAACCGGAACCTGGAACAGGTCGCCAAGGACATGGCCCTCGTTAAAGCGCAGTTTAACCAGATCTCCCCGGAGAACGACCTGAAGTGGCAACTCATCCATCCGCGAGAGGGCGCGGACGGTTATAATTTCGGTCCGGCCGATGCTTTTGTGAATTTCGGCTTGAGCAATAACCTGTATCTGGTGGGGCACACACTGGTCTGGCACGGCCAAACCCCCAACTGGGTCTTTCAGGGAACCAATTTGCCCCCCGGGGTGACGAACGCTGCGGCGCCGGCTACCGCGACCACCAGCACGCCGGGAACGAATGCCCCGGGTAGTGGCAGATTTGGCCGAGGTCCCGGCGCCGGTTTCGCGCGTGGCGGGTTTAGCGGACCGCGCGCGTCCCGCGAGGAGTTACTCCAGCGGATGCGCGATCACATTCAGGCCGTGGTCGGCCGCTACAAGGGTAAGATCAAAGTCTGGGACGTGGTCAATGAGGCCATCGCCGATAGCGGCACGAATGTTCTGCGGAACTCGCTCTGGCTGGAGATCATCGGGCCGGACTTCATCGCCAAGGCCTTCGAATACGCCCACCAAGCGGACCCGGATGCGATCCTCCGCTACAACGACTATTCCTTGGAGAACCCGGCCAAGCGCCGCAAACTCATCACCTTGGTCAAGTCACTGCAGGAGCAACACATCCCGGTCATGGCCATTGGCTCCCAAACCCACGTCAACGTATCGTCTCCGAGCTTCGCCGAGGAGGACCAGGCCCTCACGGAACTGGAAACACTGGGTTTGCCCATCCACATCACCGAACTTGACGTCAACAGCGCACAGGGCGGCCAGCGCAACAGCGGCGCCGACGTCGCCAACAACGCCGCGACGACTCAAGGCGGACTGGTGGACGACGCCAACCGGCGGTTGGCCGACGCTTACACGGGGCTTTTCCGCGCGTTCCTCAAACACGACCAATCCGTGAAAGTCATCACGTTCTGGGGTGTCAATGACGGAGTCTCGTGGCGGGCGCAAGGCCGGCCGTTGCTCTTCGACGCCAACGACCAGCCCAAACCGGCCTTTGACGCGGTCATTCGCGCCGCCGCGGCTGGCCCGCTGAAATCCGAATAGCTCGCCAGCTTCAAGGTGCCAAACTGGCAACGTCCGGCCTGGAACGTAGGTATTTGGCCGCGGCTTCAGTGCGGCAGCGAACGTGGAGCTTTTCGTAAATGTGCATCAGATGTGTGCGCACTGTGGCGCTGCTGATGTCGAGACGCGCAGCGATTTCCTTGTTGGCAAACCCCTCAGCCAACAGCGCCAGGAGCTGGAGTTCGCGCTCCGAGAGGTCTTTGGTATGGTCTGGACCGGGAGCTTTGGGCTTCTCCATAAAGGACCGAACCACCATCCGAGCGATTTCACTGGTCATTGGCGCTCCCCCGGCCTGTACCTCCGCGATCGCGGCGAGAATTTCCTTTTCGTCCGACCGTTTGAGCACATACCCGCAGGCGCCCGCCTGCAGCGCCTGGAAAATGACTTTGATATCCTTATAGACCGTGAGCATGATGACTTGCAAGTCAGGCATCTTTTGCCGCAGCCGCGCGGTGCAGGCGATGCCCGATTCGCCGGGCAGGTGGATGTCCATCAATACCACGTTAGGCCGCGCTGCCGGAATTAGCGTCAGCGCTTCCTCGGCGGAACCGCAGGCGCAAACGCAAGTGTGCCCCGGTGTGCCGCCCAGCAACTCGGCAAGGTACTGGCGCAACGTAGGGTTGTCTTCGACGATGGCGACTTTAGTCATTGGGTTTGGTCCTTAATCGGCAGCCGAATCGTCACCGTGGTTCCTTGGCCTGGAACCGAATCGACCTGGGAACTGCCGCCCAGTTTGGCCAGCCGAGTGGGGAGGTTTTTCAATCCGTGCCCGTCTGCGCCAGCCGAGACATTGAAGCCTTTGCCGTTGTCTCGGATGACGATTTCCAATACCCCTTCCACCAACCCCATGCCAAACTCCACTTGCGTCGCCGCCGCGTGGCGGACGAGGTTGTTCAGCGATTCCTTGACCGCCAGCAGCACGGCATGCCGCACCTGGCCCCCCAGGGTCACGGGTGGAAATGTCACTGGGACCTTGAACCGGCACGCCAGACCGGAGTGCAAAAGGAAATCACCGGCAAAGCCACTCAGATAGTCCGCCAGCGATTGCAGCGAGTTGTCGTCCGGGTCCACCGCCCAGACAATCACATCCAGAGCTCCTATCAAACCACGGGCCCGGGCCGCTATGTTGCGGAACAGCGTCGTGTGATCACCACCCACCGGCTGCCGCTGGCCCGTACTGGCTAGCACGCCAATTTCCGTCAGGCTGGAACCTAAGTCGTCGTGCAGGTCGCGGGCGATGCGGGATCGTTCGGCCTCGATGGCGCGCTGGCCTTCCGCGCGTTCGCGTTGGCGGGTTTCCCGTTCAAGTTGCGCCGTGCGCTGTTCAACCTGGTGGCGCAATTGCGTGATCCAACCAACCGCGAGTAACAGGATCACCAACAAGAGGCCGACCACCGCGCCCAGGCGCCCCAGTGTCCACCACGAGGGCTGTGAGAGCACGCGAATGTCCGCCGCCGAGTTGAGCAGCAATTCGAAGCCCTTCGCCTGGCCGGCCAGGCGTCGAGTGGGTCCCGTTTGCGCATAGACACCCGTCAGTTGGAGTTGACTGCCGGGGCGCAGCGACCATTCCGGCGAGGCGGATTTGACGCGCGCGAAAAACAACTGCCCGGCCGACTGCATCTCCAGCACCGGAGAATGCTCCTCCCAATGGACGCCCGTGAGCTTTCCCGGGATGCAAACGAGCAGCGCATCCAGGCCTTCTCGAGTGACGTCGTTTCCCCCCAGCACCCTCGCGTTGGGCAGATTTCCCTCGCCGGTCTTGCGGACCAGGGCGTAACAGACCCGCGGCGATGGTCCGCCGATTTCAGAGTAGCCGACCGCCTCAAACCAATCCCCTGGCTGCACGATGGTAGTGTCCGCCGTCAGAACCCGTAACCCGCAGTCGGCATCCATGGCGAAAACCTCCTGCGCGTCCGTATAGAGGGCCTGGGCACGCACCTTGACCGGGTGAAGGACGGCCGCTTGGGCATCAAACCGCAGCAAGTCCCGCGCACTTTTGATGGGGGCGTCAAACGGATCCGCCGGCGCTTTCACTTCCACACTCACTCGTGCATTGCGCATCAGCAAGTTGCCAAACCGCACTTCCCGGGTGTCCGCATTCCAGATGGCGAACAGAATGCCGCGAAGGCTGACCACCGCGTGCCGGTAGGCCCTTAAGTCAGCCTCGAAGTAGTTCTCCATTTGCACCTCCAGCGGGCCCTCCGGCATCACCAGGGTCAACCGGTTGCTCTGGACGCCCGAGATCACTCCGTGAAACTCAACCCATTGAACGTCCAGGCTCCCATTGGCCAATTCACTCCAACCCGGTCGGGCCGGCTCAGGCATCCGCCCTTGGCCCAATCTCCGCATGCGCTCGGCCACGATGATCGGGGCAAAATTCCCCGGCGCGGTATGGCCCACCACCTCCCACAACTCCCCGCTGTCGGGGAACGGATTCGTCAGGGTTGGATAACCCACAAAAATGCCTCGCGTGTCGTCTTGAAGCGAGCACCAGCGATCGCCGTGGTTCGAGGCCGTGATGACGCCCCGAACGCGCACCGGCAACCCACGGTTGGCCTCGGCCAGCGGCAGGGTTTGCACGCGGCTGACAGCGGTCATCGGCAAGGGCGCCGTGGACATGGCCGTTTCGACCTCCACCCGCTGCAACTCCCGAGCGCTGGCAACCGACAGCCGGTCCAGTACGATCTTTTGGCTGGCGGACAAAGCGCCGCGCCCCACCCCCACTACCCGCACGCGGGAGTTCAACCATCCCCCTGGATCCAGGCCGGCCGCATCGGCTACCCGGACCCACAAGGCATCCACCCCAGAACGCAGTTCCAGTTCCAGGCCTGCTCCCGTTTGCGAAATGAAACTCACGCGCCCCTCCACCGCAAGCCACCTCCGCTCCTCCAGGTCGTTCATCGGCTCCCCAATCCAGCCCTCTGAGGGCGCCGGCGCCGGATTCGTTCCCAGGCGGCTAACCGCCAATTCCGAAGCTCCCACAAAAAGCAGCGCGCCGTCATCAGAACCCACCCCGAAGCTGTAGGTGCCGTCCCTGGGCACCTCGAAGAAACCCCTGAACCGCAAACCCACCAGTTCATCCCGCGTGCGGAATCCTAATTCAAAATTCGTAACCATGCCGATTTTTGCCGGGTGCAGCAGTTCAAAATCGGGAACTTCCCCCCAACATCCCTCGTAACACTCCACCAACAGACCGGGGGCTTGGTCGGCGTTGGCCGCACCCGCGCCACCCGAACCCGGTTCCGCACGGCCGTGCCACAGCGCTGAAGCCGGAATCCTCTGCGGTTGACCATTCGGCGGCTGGAAGGATACCTCCAAACCAAACTCCCGCCGACAATTAAACCAATCTACTTCCACCGGCACCCGTCCCGCTTTGAGCGTCACTTCCCCAGTGGACAATCTCCACGGGTGCAGGCCATCGTTGTCCACCACTGGTGCGGCGGAAAGCTGTGTCCCCAGATCCCGCCGGCGCAAGCGCAACCGAGTCCCCTCGATTCGGATTCTGTCCCCCGGGCTGAACCCTTCGGTACGGCGGCCCAACTCCAGCAATTCCACCCCCGAGCTATCCGACACTACCAGCACCCCCATGCCTGGCCCGCTGGCCGCGCAAACGACGGCTTCGATTCGCACATCACGGCACACCCGGTCTTCCGTACTGACGGCGTGGGCCAATTGCGTGAGGTTCGTGAGGACACTTCCCTCACGCATCGGCGTGGCTGAGGGATCTGCAGGTTGTGCCTGGCCGCGCGGCACCGAGCCGACCACGAGCAGTACACTCAGGGTCAGCGCGGCCCTTAACCCAATCCGATTCGAAGCACCGTGCATTCTATGGAAGTTTAGCGACCTCGCGAGGAGGAGCAACTTCTAACCGGGTTGTGCGTCCGAACACCCGAACCGCGAAGCGCCTCCCGGGAGGACATCGAGCGGACGCGGCCAGTCCGCGGACCTCCAGGCGGCGGCCGCCGCGCATAGGAACTACCTTGACTAAGGCCACGCCGCCCGTGGGCGCGTTCGTCTGAAGGGTGCTGTGGGCGAGCGGTACCGGCGGCCGATTGCCCGGCTCGGTCAATTGTGACGCACAGCCCCAGGTTGCGACCCATTCGCCGCTCGCCGCGAACACAACCTGCGCGAACGCCAGCGCGAGGACTAGTGCCGAGGGGGATTGGGAAAGCCCCACCACACGCCTCACGGACGGTATACGACGTTTGTCGTATTGCTCGTTCTCCGGAAGCACACCACTATCGGCCGCGTGCCCTGTCGCCACCGATCAAAACAGAACCGCAAACCGAGCGCGGCGTTCACCGCAAAACCCGCGATCGCGAGGCGGCTCACGGTTGGGGGCCGACAGCCGGAGCAACAACCATCATGAAAACCGCAATTCTAAGTCTCGCCCTCCTGGCCGGTGTTCCGGTCATAGCCCAGACCAACCAACCGGTCGTTGAGGATTTTAAGCCGTCGTCGCTTAACCAATCCGGCAAAGCGTATCCTGCGGTCAACTCGGAGAGGCGCGTTCGCGCCCGCATCCTTGCCCCGCAGGCCCAGAGCGTCCTGCTGGATCTGGGCGGCGTCAAATACCCCCTGGCCAAGGGCGAGGACGGCGCCTGGGTCGGCGTCTCGCAGCCCCAGGACGAGGGGTTCCACTACTACCAGATCAATATTGACGGCGCCCAAGTCCCGGATCCCAACAGCCTGTTCTTCTACGGCGCCGGCCGGTGGGGCAGCGGTATCGAAATCCCCGCCCAAGACCAGGACTTTTACGCTCTCAAGCACGTGCCCCATGGCCAACTGCGAGAGGTCCTCTACTTCTCCAAAACCAGCAACTCGACCCGTCACTGCTTCGTTTACACCCCGCCCGATTACGATAAAGACCCCAACCAGCGGTTCCCGGTGCTCTATCTGCAACACGGCATGGGGGAAAATGAAACCGGCTGGGCCAACCAGGGCCATGCCAACCTGATCCTCGACAACCTGATTGCCGAGGCCAAAGCCAAGTCTTTCATCATCGTGATGGAAAATGGAGGTGGTGGTGGAGGTGGCCGCGGAGGCCCTCCTCCGCCCAGTAGGGCTCCGGCTGATGCGACCAACGCCCCATCGGCTCGCGGTCCCGGTGCCCGTGGCGCGCTTGGTGGCGGCTTCAACTTTGGCGCCTTCGAGCATGTTCTCCTGGACGACCTGATCCCCCACATTGATGGCCAATATCGCACGATTGCCGATCAGTCTCATCGGGCCATGGCCGGCCTCTCCATGGGCGGCATGCAGACCAAGACGATCACTCTGGCCCACCTCGATACCTTTTCCCACATCGGCATTTTCAGCGGCGGCAGCATCGGCACCAACGACATCTCCAACTTGGCCGCTTTCAAGCAACAGGTCAAAGTGGTGTTCGTCAGCTACGGCAGCCGCGAACTGGGTGGCAACCGCACCGGCCGCGGCGGCTTCGGCGGTGACCCCAAGGCTAACACTCAAGCGCTCAAAGAAGCTGGCGTAAACAGCCACTTCTACGTATCTCCCGAGACCGCTCACGAGTGGCAATCCTGGCGGCGTGGCTTGTACCAATTCGCTCCGCTCCTGTTCCAGAATTAATGGGCCCTCCCCGTTTTAACCTGGAG
>Ga0316228_1000961_pt1 | contig 33672 bp, 33 predicted proteins | sample TBH18021metaG_FD_206005 | JGI IMG/M metagenome (GOLD analysis project Ga0316228, IMG submission 206005) | Freshwater microbial communities from Trout Bog Lake, Wisconsin, USA - TBH18021 | ecosystem: Environmental > Aquatic > Freshwater > Lake > Hypolimnion/Profundal zone | place: USA: Wisconsin... | reverse complement strand
GTGACGCGGAGATGAAGGACGCAGACTCGGCCGGGACGGTGCGCTAAAAGGCGATTACTTGTCCGCTGTTGAAACCTTACGCGGCACCCTTCGTGTTGCCTCTGGGCGGGTGTTTCTTGGTCACAAACGAGGCCAGCGACGGTTCTTCAGTTCCTGATTGTCGCAGATCGTGCCAGTGGCGGACCATGGTTGGGACCAGATCCAATAGACGATCCAGGGTACTGCGGACGCGCCCAGACAGTTCCTCGCCCAGATCGAAGGATTCGCCGCCGACAGCCAGGAGCATCGCCTGGGGAACGCGGCCATAGAGGTGCAGGGCCAAAGCCAGCAACCCGGCGCAACTGGCGTGATGGCCTAACGTCTGGACCTGGGCGCAGACAGAGGCGGCGATGAACTGACAATCCAGTTGGCCGGCTGGCAATTCGACGCTGGCGTCGATGAACAACACCAGCCGGCAACGGCTGATAGGTTCAGACATCTCCGGGGTGAGCTGGTGGGCCACAAATACCTGCGCCAGCGATGCAGGCAAGAGACGTTGCAGCGCCTCGGCGGCCACCCAGCCGAGGCCGTCATCACCGCGCAACGGGTTGCCGTAGCCGATGATCAACACCTCTGGGGGGCCTTCGTCGCCAGGCTCAGGGCGGGAATTATCCGTCGCGACGGAGTTCATCGACCACTTCTCCGGCCGGGCTCAGCAGTTGAATGCGTAAAGGCATCTTGCCGGCGGCATGGGTGGCGCAGCTCAGGCACGGATCGTAGCAGCGGATTACCGCTTCGACACGATTGAGGGCGCCTTCCTCGATCTTGTTGCCATCGACGAACCGCTGGGCGGCCTGGAGAATGCCGCGGTTCATGGCCAGATTGTTGTGGCCGGTGGCGATGATCAGGTTGGCCCAGGTGATCAGGCCGTTGTCGTCGATGCGGTAATGATGGATGAGCGTGCCGCGCGGGGCCTCGGCGATGCCCACGCCATTGGTGCAACTTGGCCTGGCCCTGGCCCGCACGCGCGTGCTGAGTATCGAGGGATCCTCGAAGAGTTGCTTAAGTTTCTCGATTCCGTAGATGATCTCCACGAGGCGGGCGTGGTGATAATGGAAACTGCTGAGCACAGCGCCGCGCTGCAATTCGCGGAATTCGGCCCATTCCTGGTCGGCCAGCGGTGTGCCGCATCGGTCGATGATATTCAGCCGGGCCAGCGGACCCACGCGGTATATCCCGTTGGGATAGCCCATTCTCTTGAAGTAGGGGAACTTCATGAAGCTGAATGGTTCGACGGCCTCGGCGATGTATTGGTCGTATTTTTCGGAAGGGATGCCGTCCTCGATGATTTCGCCCTTGGCATCCGCGAAGCGCAAAGTTCCATCGTAATGCTCCAGGCAGCCGTTCTCGCCCACCAGGCCCATGAACAGGGTCGGGAAATTAGCGAAGGATTTTGCCTCCTCGCCAAATTGGGTTGCGGCCCGCTTGTACCACTTGATGGTCCGCTGACCGATATCCAGGGCCTCGGGGAGCATGGCCAGGATGCGTTCACGCTCTTCGGGGGCCAGGGCTTTGTTCACGCCGCCGGGGACGGCCCAGGCCGGGTGTATCTTCTTGCCGCCGAGGATCTCGATGACAGTCTGGCCGATCTGGCGCAGGCGCACGCCGTCGCGGGCGATCTGGGGATGTTGCCCCAGCACGCCAAAAATGTGGCGCTGGGTCGGATCGGAATCGAAGCCCATCAACAGATCGGGCGAGGAAAGGTGAAAGAAGCTCAGAGCGTGGGACTGGACCATCTGGGCGATGTTCATGGCCCGCCTCAGAGCCACCGCGGCGGGGGGAATGCGCACGGCCAGGAGGGCGTCGCACGCCTTGGCGGCGGCAGTGAGGTGGCTGACGGGGCAAATGCCGCAGGTACGGGCCATGAGCGAGGGCATCTCGCTCAGGGGACGGCCCTCGGAAAACTTCTCGAAGCCGCGGAACTGGGTGACGTGAAACATGGCATTCGTCACGCTTCCGGCGTCGTCGAGTTGGAGGGTGATCTTGGCATGGCCCTCGATACGGGTTACAGGATCAATGGTGATTTCACGTGGCATTTTAGTGGCCTTATGGTTTCTGCGGGGCACGCGGAGCGCCCTGCGTTGTGATCGGATGGCACGCCTGGCGTGCCATGCATTGTGTTCAGACGGCACGCCTGGCGTGCCCTATTTTCCGAAGCGGGTCAGCTTCGAGGGATCCGGAGTCCTTCCGGCCAGCAGTTCGGAGACGACAAAATGGATGGCATCGGCCGGTGGCGGGCATCCGGGAACGAAAAGGTCGACCTTGACCACCTCGTGGACGGGGCGGACTTGGTCCAGGAGCTTGGGCAGGTAGGCCGAGGGATTTTGTTGCTGCAGCTGAGCGTTTTCCTTATAGGCGCGATCGAAAACGTCGGCGAGCTTGAAAGGATTGCGCATGGCCGGGACGTTGCCGGTCACGGCGCAATCACCCAGGGCGATGAGGACGCCGGTGTGCTTGCGTATCTTGCGTATCTTGAGGATGTCCTCATCGGTACTGACGGCGCCTTCGACTATGGTCACATCGACATGGTCGGGGAAGATCTTGTTATCCACCAGCGGGCTGTAGACCAGTTCGATGAAGGGGGCCAGGGCCACCAGACGCTGGTCCATGTCCAGAAAGGACATGTGGCAGCCGGAGCAGCCGTCCAGCCAGACGGTGGCCAGACGGACTTTTTTAGCGGGCGGGCTGGCGGGTTTTACAACTACATTGGATGTCATGGGTGATTTCCTCGCATGAGCTTGAGGTAGGGCAGGAAGTCGGTTTCTTTTTCCATTTCGGCCACGCCCGTGCCCTTGCGGGTCAGGGCTCCGACGGGGCAGACGCGGACACACTTGCCGCAGCCGGTGCAGGTGTCGGATTCGCCCCAGGGCTGGTCGAGGTCGATGATGACCTGGGCCTGCACGCCGCGGCCTTTGACGTCCCAGGTGTGGGCGCCTTCGATTTCATCGCAGACCCGGACGCAGCGCGTGCAGAGGATGCAGCGGTTGTGGTCCAGGCGGAACAGATCGTGCGAGGCATCGAAGGAGAGTTTGGGATAGCGGTAGGGCATGTCGATGTGGGTGATGCCCAGCTTCTGGGCCATGCCCTGAAGCTCGCAGTGGCCGTTGGACACGCATACCGAACAGACGTGGTTGCGCTCGGAGAAAAGCAGCTCGATCACCAGGCGGCGATACTTGAGCAGGCGCGGGGAATCGGTGGTTACTTCCATGCCTTCGGCGACTTTAGTCACGCAGGCGGGAAGCAACTTGGCGGTTCCCTTGATTTCGACCAGGCACAGGCGGCAGGCGCCCCAGCCGGACAGCCCTTCAAGGTAGCAGAGCGTGGGGATGTCGATATTGTTCTGCCGGGCGATGTCCAGGATGGTCTCGTCCGAGCGGGCACTGACGTCCTGGCCGTTGATCTGGAAGGTTACGACGGTTGTGTCGGCACTCATGGCGCCACCTCCTGGGGAGCGGTCTTGCCGCTGGCGTCGGCGTCATCGGCGGCCTTCAGCAGCGTGGTGTATTCATCGGGGAAATACCGCAGCGTGCTGAGCACGGGATTGGGGGCGGTCTGCCCCAGCCCGCAAAGGCTGGTCTGTTTGACCATGTCGCATAACTCCTTGAGCAGTGTCAGGTCGGCGCCGCTGGCCTTGCCGTCCAGAATTTTCTGGAGCAGGTCCAGCATCTGCGAGGTGCCGACGCGGCAGGGAACGCATTTGCCGCACGATTCGGCGGTGCAGAACTCCATGAAAAAGCGGGCCACATCCACCATGGAACTGGTATGGTCCATGATGATCATGCCGCCGGAGCCCATGATCGAACCGACCTTGGCCAGCGAGTCATAATCGACAGGCATGTCCAGGAACTGTTCGGGGATGCAGCCGCCGGACGGTCCGCCGGTCTGCACGGCCTTGAACTTGCCGCCGTCGGAGATGCCGCCGCCCATTTCGTAGATGATCTGGCGGAGGGTGATGCCCATGGGCACCTCGATGAGGCCGGTGTTCACCACGCGGCCGGCCAGGGCGAAGGTCTTGGTTCCCTTGCTCTTTTCGGTGCCGATGGCGGCGTACCAGTCGCCGCCGTTGCGCACGATGGGGGGAATGTTGGCAAAAGTTTCGACGTTGTTGATGAGGGTGGGGCAGCCCCACAGGCCGGAATTGGCCGGGAAGGGCGGCCGGGGTCGCGGCTGGCCGCGCAGGCCCTGGACGGAGTTGATTAGCGAGGTTTCCTCGCCGCAGACGAAGGCCCCGCCGCCAAGGCGGATTTCCACGGAGAAATTGAAAGTCGTGCCGAGGACGTGGTTGCCCAGCAGCCCGTTCTTTTCGGCCTGTTTGATGGCGGCCTTAAGCCGCTTGACGGCCAGCGGGTACTCGGCGCGGACGTAGATAAATCCCTGGCTGGCGCCCACGGCGTAGGCCGAGATGGCCATGCCCTCCAGGACGCGGTGGGGGTCGCTCTCCAGCACGCTGCGATCCATGAAGGCCCCGGGATCGCCTTCATCGGCGTTGCAGATGACGTATTTCTGGCTGCCGGCAGCCTTGGCGACGGTGCTCCACTTCAGGCCGGTCGGGAAACCCGCCCCGCCGCGGCCGCGCAGGCCGCTCTTGGTGACCTGCTCGATCACCTGCGTGCCGGACATCTCGCTCAGGGCCCAGGCCAGGGCCGCATAGCCCTGCTCGGCGATGTATTCCTCGATACGCTCCGGGTCAATCCGGCCGCAGTTTTCCAGCACAATCTTTTTCTGGCTGGTGAAGAACGGGATGTTGGTGTCCAGTTCGAGGCTCCGCACCGTGGTGTTGGCCTGAACGCTGTCGACGATCGGTCCGGCGTGCTCGGGCTTGACGCCCTGGTACATGGTTCCGGTCTTCTGGATCTGCACCAGCGGCCCGGCGGCGCAGAGTCCCATGCAGCCGACGCCGCGAACCTTGCAGCAGGTTTCCTTGCCGGCGGCCTTGACCTTGGCTTCCAGTTCTTCCTTGACTTTGTCGGCCTGGGAAGAGAGGCAGCCGGCGGCCATGCATACGTTGATGGTATGTTCATAGCCGGCCTGCAGTTTCTTCTCGGCCTCCGCGACATTGCCTAATTCTTCAGTCGTCATGGCGCATCCATTTCCCGAGGCGCTCCATGTAGGAAGCGCGATCGATTCGGCCGACCACTTCTCCGTCCAACACCACCGCGGGCGCCAGCCCGCAGGATCCGATACACCTGGCCGTCAGCAGGGAGAGCTTGCCGTCGGCGGTAGTTTCGCCGGGCTTGACGCCGTACTCTCTGGAGGCCGCATCGAGAAGCTGGGCCGAGCCCTTGATGTAGCAGGCGGTTCCCATGCACACGACGCAGGTGTGCTTGCCCTGCGGTTTGAGCGTGAAAAAATGGTAGAAGGTAGCCACGCCGTACACCTTGCTCAGGGGCAGGCGCAGGGATTTGGCCGCGTAGCGAAGGGCGGCATCGTCCAGATACCCGAAGGCTTCCTGGGCGGTGTGCAGCGCCTCGATCAGGCAGTCGCCGGAATATCCGTGGCGCCTCATCGTCGCATCTATGATCTTCCACCGCTTGTCATTTGACGGCGGTGGGGCGCCCGTGTGCGCCGGTGCCGCCTTGGCGGATACTGTCATGACATTCCTCTCTTTTCTGCGCCGCGGACAATCCCGCGACACTTGGTTCATCAGGTCTGAGCCGCCACCGCCGTGTTCTCAACAGATACGCGGCAGTTGCTCGCCATACGGTTTTTGCAAAATTCGCCTTCCGCCCAGGCGCGTATGCAACTCGCACACGCCGTCGGTCCGGGCCTCGACGCGTCCAATGACCCGGGCATCTACGCCGCGCGGATCATCGCCCAGGGCCGCCAGTGCCCCGGCGGCATCAGCCTCCGGCACGACGATGAGCACTTTGCCCTCGTTGGCAACCTCCAGCGGGTCCAGCCCGAGCATCTGGGCGGCATGCTGCGTTTCGGGGCGGACCAGGATTTTCTCTTCCTCTAAGACCACGTGCAGGCCGGTGCGGCGTGCCAGATCGGCGGCGGCTCCGGCCAGGCCGCCACGCGTGGGATCGCGCATGAATGCCACCGTCGCAATCCGTTTCATAAGGGTTTCGATCATCTTATTCAAGGGGGCGACATCGCTGCGCAGGGCGCTGTGCATCTGCGGCATTTCCCTCGCCAGCATGACCGCCAGCCCGTGATCAGCGATGGAGCCGCTGAGAATTATGACGTCGCCGGTTTTCACCCGGCGAGGATGCGGTCCCTGGCCGCTGATCATGCCGATGCCGGCGGTGGTGATGTACATACCATCAGCTTGGCCCCGTCCCACGACCTTGGTGTCGCCGGTCACTACGTGTACGCCGGCCTCGGCGGCCGTAGCGGCGATCGACGCCATGACTTCTTCCAGAATCTTCTTTTCCAATCCCTCGGCCAGGATCAGGCTCAAGGCCAAGCCCAGCGGTCGGGCGCCGCAAACCGCCAGGTCGTTGACCGTGCCGCTGACCGCCAGGCGGCCGATGTCGCCGCCGGGGAACTTCAGGGGCTGCACCACGTAGCCGTCGATCGTGAATGCCAGACGCCCGGGGGTTTGAGGCAGAATGGCGCTGTCCAGCATCTCGTTGAGCAGATCATTGCCTAAGTGGGGAAGGATGCTGGATTCGAGCAGTTCATCGGTCAACTGGCCGCCGCCGCCGTGGGCCAGGGCAATGCGTGTGCCGTACGCCGCTGGAGCCATAGCGCAAAGGTCGGTTTTGCGTTCGCCGCCGCTCATGGCTTCCCTTCCTTACTCACGCGTTGGTATTTGAACCACGCTTGACAGGTTCCTTCGGAGCTGACCATGCAGGGGCCGATGGCTCGAATGGGCGTGCAGACGTTGCCAAACAGGCGGCACTCCGCGGGGGTGGCCCGGCCGGTGATGACGTCGCCGCAGCGGCATCCGGCCGGTTCGCGATTGCCAGGGGTTCCCAACTCGAAGCGGATCCTCGCGTCATAGCGCGTGTAGGGAGCCCGCAGGCCTAGGCCGCTGTCGGGCAGCACACCCAAGCCGCGCCAGTAGCTGGGGCAGGGTTCGAAGACTTTTTGCACCAGACCCCAGGCGACGGTGTTGCCTTCTTCACTTACGGCCTGGGGATAGGCGTTGGCAAGCACGGGTTTGCCATCGGCGACCATCTCGACCAGGAGGGCCATGGCGGCGGCGATCTGCTCCGGTTCGAAGCCGGCGATCACGCAGGCCTTGCCGTAGTTTTCGACGACCGGGCGGAAGGCCGCTGCGCCCAGGATCACCGCCACGTGTCCGGGACAGAGGAATCCATCGACGTTGATCAGCTTACCGGTGCTGGAGCCGCCCTCCAGCAGCGCCCGCATGGCGGGCATGATGACTTTGTGGCTGGTCAGGGCAGTGAAATTACCCAGGAAGAGGCGGTCGGCCTCAAGGATAGCGGCGGCAGTGGCCGGAGTGGTTGTTTCGAAGCCCACCGCCGCAAAGACCACCTGCCGGCGAGGTTCGGCGATGGCTATTTTTACGGCATCCAGGGCCGAATAGAGCACGCGGACGTCCGCTCCCTGCCCGCGCGCCCCTTCCAGGCTGCCGGTGGCGCCGGTCACGCGGATCATGTCGCCATAGGTGCAGAGGGTCACGTCTTTGCGCAATGCCAGTTCGACTAGCTGATCGATATCTCCCTGCGAGGTGACGCAAACCGGGCAGCCAGGGCCGCTGAGCAGGGTGACGTTGTCGGGCATGAGACTGTGGAGGCCGCTGCGGAAAACGCTGACGGTGTGAGTGCCGCAGACCTCCATGAAATTGGCGTGGCGTCCCAGACGCGCGGCGGCCGCGCGCAGGCGGGCAATCGACTCTTGGGGGCTTAGGGCCGCCGACATGGCGGTACTGGCCTGGGAATTGATGGCCGCCGTCTTCACTTCGAACCACCCTTTCGAGTGTCGGGGCGCGTAGTGGCAGAGAATCCGCGCTCAGCGGCCACACTGGCGGCGGCTTCCTTGCCGGCGGCCTTGGCCATGTCGCCGAGCAGGGCAAAAGTTTCCTGGGCCTCGTCCTCTTCCAACTTCTGGATGGCGAAACCGGCATGGACCAGCACCCAATCTCCCTGCTTTACGCCCGGCACTAGGAGCGTACTGACCTCGACACGATTGCCATGGAGGTCCGCGACGCCGTTGGTGCCATCGCAGGTCACAAGTTTTGCTGGCACTGCCAAACACATAAAGGCCTCATTTCACAGGGCTTGCGCCGGATGATCGCCGCGCCGCCACCGCCGCCTGGCCAAGCGCGATGCCGCCATCATTGGGCGGCACGCGCATGTGCCTCAAAACTTCCAGCCCGCCGGCCTGCAATCTTCGGGCGAGGCTTTCGCTCAGAAGCTGGTTGCAGAATACGCCACCGGACAGCACGATGCATTTCAAGCCGGTTTGGCCGACCGCCTTCATTACCGCGGCTTCCCAGGCTGCCGCCACCGTCTCGTGGAAGAGCGCCGCCAGCGTAGAGACGTCCGCATCGCGTTCCCGGCGCTCAACTATCATGCGCACCATCGGCCGTAAATCCACCTCGATGCGTCCCTGGGAATCGCCAAGGTCAAAAAGGACGTCTTGGGCTTTCACGGGCGTGACTGCCTGACTAGCCGTCGCCTCCAGGGCCATCGGAGCCTCGGCTTCATAGCGATTAACATGGCATAGCCCCAATAAAGCGGCCATGGCATCGAACCACCGGCCCATGGAGGTCGTGGCAATGCACGCGGCGCCAGTCAGCAGCATCTGCTCGATAAACTCTCTTTCCTGGGTGCCAGCGAGTTTTTCCCATACCACCAGACGGTGGCAATCGTCGCCATAAACCATACGCAGCAAAGCCATGGCGGATCGCCAGGGCTGTTTGGCAGAGGCGTCGCCGCCGGGCAGGAGCATTGGGCGCAGATGGCCCAGACGCTTAAAATCATTCAGGCTCATTTCCAGCAATTCGCCGCCCCAGATCGTGCCGTCGAGGCCAAAACCCGTGCCGTCGCAGACTACGGCCAGGGCCGGTCCGGCTTTTCCGTGTTCCGCCAGCACCGCCGCGGCATGGGCGTGGTGGTGTTGTACGCCAACCAGGTCCACGGCCAATTTGGCGGCCAGACGTTTGCCATGGGCGGTGCTGAGGTAGCCGGGGTGCAGATCGTGGGCGATCCAGCGCGGCTTGATCGCGAAAAGTTCGCACATGTCGTCGATCGTGCGTTGGAACAGTTCGAAAGATTTGGCTTGAACAAGATCGCCCAGGTGCTGGCTGAGAATGATCTGGCCGTTGCGGACAATGGCCAGAGTGTTTTTGAGTTCGGCGCCCAGGCTGATGCCAGACAGAGTGACGCCGGCGGTACTGGGAAGCAGCAACGATGATGGCACCATACCCCGGGCACGGCGCAGGTAGATGAAGGAGCCTAGCCCTCCCCCGGCGTATTGGGGGCTGGCAACATCAATGACCACGGAGTCGTCAACGGGGCGTTCGATGGGGCGATTGTGCCAGAGAAAGGCATCGCAGAGATCGCCCAAACGCGCCAGGGCATCAGCGTTGTCGTAGACCAGCGGTTCATCGTTGTCATTGGCGCTGGTCATGACCAGATGCTTAAGCCCGTGACTGGCAGCCTGATCCAAGAGCAGGTGATGCAGAGGCGTATATGCCAGCATTACCCCCAGGCGATGGTGGCCCGGGGCAACGGAAGCGGCTACGGGCGCATCGGGCTTGCGCGCGGCCAGGACGATCGGGGCAGCCGGTGACATCAACAGGGCCATTCCTTCGCTGCTCAGGTCCACCAGGCTCAAGGCCGCCTCTACCGATGCGCACATGAGGGCCAGCGGCTTGGCCGGACGATGCTTGCGCTGCCGCAGGGCTTCGACCGCCGCCTGGTCATCGGCCCGGACGGCCAGGTGAAAACCTCCCAGACCCTTGATGGCAATCACTCGTCCCTGGGCCAGCAGATGTACCGCCTGGACTATGGCATCGGAGGCTCGGTCAGCCAGGACGCGGCCCCTGGGGTCCACCAACTGGATGGTCGGGCCGCATAGATGGCAGGCCGTCGGTTGGGCGTGGAATCGGCGGTTGCGCGGATTGTCGTACTCCCGGCGGCATGCATCGCACATCTGGAAGCCGGTCATTGTCGTGTTGGGCCGGTCATAAGGTATACGGCGGATGATGCTGAAGCGTGGCCCGCATTCGCTGCAGTTGATTAAGGGATAGCCAAAGCGGCGTTTGTCAGCCGGATCGCGCAACTCGGCCAGACATGCCGGACAGACCGCCGTGTCGATGGCGATCTCCGCCGTGGGGGCAATGTCCTGGGCGCTGGGGCGAATAACGAAAGCCTTTTCGTTGTCGACGATGGGCAAACTCTGGGAGGTCACCTGACTGATATCCGCGGCGGGGGGGGGTTGTTTTCGCAGAGCCAGATCGAAGGCGGCAATGGCGGAGCAGGAGCCTTGACCTTCGACAACAACCCCCGCCGTATCATTCCATACCGCACCGGTTATGGCACTAGCCGAAGCGATGCGATAGACGAAAGGCCGGAAGCCAACTCCTTGGACGCGACCGGAGATGCGCCAACGACGCCGTTGCAGGCAAGCGTGAGTGAGAATGGGCGTGGCAGCTTTCATTTTGATAAAAAGACAGATGTATCCCATTCTATGCGAGTTAGCAATGTTGTAAACAGCGGGCAATCGAATTTGTGAAATTTTTCACGAATAAATTATATTATTAATCATTTTATTTGTTTATTAAAATATTACAATTAACTATAAAATAAATAGTTATGACATTTATATACATGTATTAATTGTATTATGCTTGCTATAAATTAACATTATCACGATAGACTTACGCCAATTGTCCAAATTATGTGAATTCGTCAGAGAATCATTTTTTGTGACGACCTTGGGTTTTGTGCTTGGTGATTTGAGCATTTGGCGGCTGGCAGTTACCATGCGAATACGTCTGTGGTTTCGCATGACATTTCTGGAGGCAGCCATCATGTTCGGCCGTTTACAGTATTTCGGAGCGACGACTCCCAAACTCATCCACCTCCGCTACTTCCTGCTTCTGTTTGTCGTGTCGTGGGGGATATTTCCCGTCAGATTGTCGGCGGCGGATAATTCTGATGGCGACGCACTGATTGATGATCTCAACCGGACTATCGAGTGGTATCGCCGAGCCACATCGTTCGATCAAGAACCAATCAATTCGCGAGAGGCGATTTTCCACGATTCGTTTCAGCATGATGCCGACGAGGCCCTGCGCCTAGGGTTCGAGTTTGCCCACGGACGCGCGGCGGTCTTGATTGAGGAGGCCAAACGCTGTGGGCCGACAACCATGCCCGCCAACCGGCTGGCCCAGAGTGTTGCCGCCTCCGCCCAGCGTGTCGCGGAACTGAAAGCCGAGTTGGCGAATGTGGATCATCAATTGGAAAGTGGCGGCAACGAGTTGCGCCCCGTGTTCCAGGCGCAGCGGGATAGACTTGCCGCCGAACTAAACCTGGCCACGGTCCGGCGTGATGGCTTGGGCAACATAGCCGCGTTCCTTTCGGGGCGTGAAGGTTCGTCAATCACCAACCTGACGGAAAAAATCGCCACTCTGGAAAGCACCTACCCGCAGGTCAAGCAGCCATCGGCGCAGGGAGATGCCGCGGGCGTCAAGGCGCCAGCGCCGCAGGCGTTCAACGTGCGTTCAGAGGGCATCATCGGCCTGATGAGCGACGTGTATGCGATCCGCGGCCGCTTGAACGAGTTGCAGGAACTATGCGACGAAACCACCATGCTTTCCGAGCACAACCGGACGACCGCCAAGCCCATGGTCGACGAGCTTGTTAAAACCATTAAAGCGGGCGACGCCACGACGCAGCAGTCTTCGACGAATCCGGCCATATTGACCGCCGACGCCCGCAAGCTCGATGAATTGGCGGATCGCTTCAAGGCGCTTATCGCCGTCACCGTTCCCTTGCGCGAGCAGAGGTCTTTCCTTGACTCCGCCATCGTTAACCTTCAGCAGTGGCATGATGCGGTCTACGAACAGGAGGGGATGGCTTTACGCTATCTGTTTTCCCGCGTGGGCGGGTTGGCTCTGGCCGTCATGGTGGTGTTGATCCTGGGCAAGCTCTGGCGCAGAGTTACTTTCCGCTACATCACCGATACGCGCCGCCGCCGTCAATTCCTGGTCCTGCGCCGCATCCTGGTCACTTTACTCATCATCTTCATTCTCGTCGCCAGTTTCGTGACCGAGTTTGGTTCCCTGGCGACTTTCGCGGGATTGATTACCGCCGGCATCGCCCTGGCTTTGCAGACCGTCATTGTGTCGGGCGTGGCCTCTTTTTTCTTCATGGGCCGCTATGGCCTGCGTATCGGCGACCGCATCACGGTTGGCGGCACCACCGGCGACGTGATCGACATCGGCCTCTTCCGGCTTTACCTGATGGAATTGGGAGGCAGCGGCGGCGATCTCCATCCCACCGGCCGCATTGTCGTTTTTTCCAACGCCGTCCTCCTTCAACCCGCGGCCTTTTTCAAGCAGCTTCCCGGCGCCGACTACGCCTGGCACGAAATCGCCCTGACGCTTTCTCCCGACAGCGACCATGCCCTGGCCGAGAATGAGCTCCTGGGGGCGGTGGAGTCGGTTTACAGCGAGTATCGCAAGGTCATCGAGAGCCAATATGCCGCGGTCAGGGAATCCTTGCATCTGCCGATCCCCGCGCCCAAACCCGAGGGGCGTCTGCGTTTTGTCGATGCCGGCTTGGAATTCCTGGTCCGCTATCCCGTAGAAGTCCGCCGCGCCTCGGAGATAGACGATCGCATTACCCGCAAGCTTCTGGCGACGATTCAAGCCGAGCCGCGGCTGCGTATGGTGGCGTCCGGCACCGCCAGAATACAGGCGGCGATGGCGCGGCCGTCAGAGTTGCCAGGCGCGGTTGTTGAACGTGGATCTGCCGGTTGAGGAACCGGCGGCCAAGCGTTCCCATACAAGCGGCCAACAATCCGGCGTAGCCCGACTGTCCTTCCCGTACGCAAGAAAGCGAACCACCAAAGGCAGGCTGGAAGCCGGCGCCGCAAGCCCTATAATCGCCACTGGTGAAACCGGCGGATAATAATCTTGAGCCAGTGTCAGGCGCGGTGCTTCGCCTTCTCGATGCCAATGCCAATCGGGCACGCGAGGCACTGCGCGTGCTGGAGGACTATGCCCGCTTTGTTTTGGGTAATACCGAGCTTTGCGCTGCCCTGAAGGAAACCCGTCATGAACTGACCGGGGCTCTGAAAGATGTACTGCCGGAGGCGATCCTGCACCGGGATATCTCCCAGGATGCGGGCCGGGACAACACGACCGCCGCCGAGATGCGTCGGGCGGATCTGGCAGAGGTGGTGGTCGCCGCCGGCAAGCGTCTGGGGGAGGCCCTGCGGGCCATCGAAGAATATCTGAAAACCATGAATGCCCAAGCGGCGGCCAATGTCGAGCAGGTCCGCTACCGCTTCTATGAGTTGGAACAAGCCGTGGCCAGGACGCTGCATACCTCCCAACGGATGGGACAAGTGCGCCTGTGCGTGCTGATCACCGAAAGTCTGTGTCGGCGGCCCTGGCTCCAGGCCGCCGAGGAAGCAATCCGCGGCGGGGCCGACTGCCTGCAATTGCGCGAGAAATCCCTGGCCGCTGGCGAACTTCTCCAGCGGGCCATCGCGTTGGCGAAGCTGTGCCGCCGGCACGGTGTTATGAGCATCATCAACGACCGGCCGGACATAGCCCTCCTGAGCGGCGTTGACGGCGTGCATGTCGGGCAGGAAGATCTGCCCGCCGCCCTGGTGCGCAAACTGGTCGGGCGCCAGATGATCGTGGGCGTGAGCACGCACCGCCTTGAACAGGCCAGGAAGGCGGTCCTGGATGGCGCGGATTACCTGGGCGCCGGGCCGGTTTTCCCCAGCGCCACCAAGCCGCGGGATTTCGTCGCCGGGTTGGAATACGCACGGGATGTCGCCGCACAGATACCGCTTCCGGCCCTGGCCATATCGGGAATCACCCAGGACAATGTGGACCAAGTCGTGGCGACGGGCATAGGGCGTATAGCCGTTACCGCCGCCGTGATCGCCTGCGCTGACGTGCGCGGCGCGGCGGCGCGGCTCAAGGCTAAGCTGACGGCCGGTATCAAGGTGCGATAATGAACGCAAAGGGGAAAGCGGTTCAGGGAGTTGAGCCGATATCAAAGGTGACAGGATGTCCAAGGATTTTATTCACGTTTCGCCTACCCAGCCTCCGGAGGTCGTTCCCGTGCTGGCCTACGCTGCGCCGGCTGGCGGCAAATCGCCATTGCAGCATGCCAAGGTCATCAGTTCCCTGACGCTGTTGAGCCGTATCCTGGGAATGGCCAGGGAAAGCGTCTCGGCCGATGTCTTCGGCACGGGGGCGGTGTCGGTGGCCTTCAGCGTCGCGTTTTCCATTCCCAATCTCTTCCGCAAGCTTTTTGGCGAGGGAGCCCTGTCGGCGGCGTTTATTCCGCTGTATGCCGGGGAAGTCAGGCAACGCCCCGAGAACGCCAATACTTTCGCGGCCGCCAGCGTCAACCTGCTGTGTCTGACCCTCGGAGTGATCACCCTGCTGGGGGAACTGGTGGTCGTGGCCGTCATTCTGGGTTTCGGCCACCACATGCTTTACGATCGGCTACTGACGCTGAAATTCACGGTTGTCATGCTGCCGTACGTGGTGCTGATCTGCGGCACCGCGTTTCTCAGCTCCATTCTCCAGGTACACCATCGTTTCGGGCTGCCGGCTTTTGCGCCGGTGCTGCTCAACGTGATTCATATTGTCGTGATTGTTCTGGGGGCCCGGTTATTGCACATCCACCGGGGCCTCCTCGACGCGCAGACACTTGCCCAGCAGAGACTTCTGGCCTATTGGCTGTGCGGGGCGGTGCTGGTGGCTGGGGTCATGCAGGTGGCGATTCTCCTCCCGGAGCTGCGGGCCGTAGGTTTTCGCCTTCACTGGACTAAACATCTCTGGACGCCCCAGGTAAAGCAGATGCTCAGGTTGTCCGTGCCGGTGGCCATGAGCGCCGGCGTGCTGCAGATTTCCGTCCTTATGGACAAGGGCATTTCCCTGCTCTTGAGCCGGGCGCCGGGCCACGACACGTTCGGTTTTCTGGGCCTGGCCATCCGCTATCCCATGGAAAGCGGGGCGGCGGCACGATTGAACTGGGCGCAATTCCTCTACCAGTTTCCCCTGGGAGTCTTTGCCATTGCCCTGGCGACGGCGATCTTTCCCAGCCTCAGCGCCGATGCCTTGGAAAAAGACGGCGCTCGTTTCCGCGGAGCCCTGCGCCTGGGCATCGAGGCCACCATGCTCGAGGGCCTGGCGGCCAGTATCGGGCTGATTGCCGTTCGGCACCCGGCTATACGATTGCTTTTTCAGCATGGCGCCCTTAAGGCTGCGGATGCGGACCTCATCGCCCGTTCTCTGGTCTTCTATGCATCGGGCATCTGGGCCTTCAGCCTCCTTCAGATCATCAATCGCGCCTATTACGCCCTTCACGATATGCGGACGCCGTTCATCATGGCGGTGGTCAACATCATAGTAAACCTGGCCGTCGAACTGCCACTGGTCTGGGTACGCCGCCTTGGCGAAGCCGGAATGGCCGTGGGAACATGCATCAGCTTTGCGGTGCAGGCTCTGATCATGCTCTACATGTTGGACAAACGTCTCGGCGGCCTGGGAATGAAGGCCATCATCCTCAACATCCTGAAAATGACCGCGGCGGCGGCGGCTATGGGCATCGTATGTTTCGGAGTCCAATATTTTCCATTTTATCACGCTGATGACCAGCGCAAGCTGGTCTGGGCGGCGCAACTATGTGTCCTGACAGCACTTGGAGCCGGTGTCTACATTGGCTTTTGTCGGGCCATGCGGCTTGTAGTTCTCGACGAACTCCTCCCCCGGCGGCTAAGACGGGTTGTGGGAAAGTGATTTGTGTTTTGTGCGGTGTCCCCTGCGGACTCCCGACTCCTCTTCCCTCCTCCCTTCCCTCGTCCATCTTCTTTCCACCGTCCCTCGTCCTCGCCCCTCTTTCTTCCCAACACGCCTCTGGACTTCCGCTTTTCCCTCCGTTATAGTTCCTACCCCCTCCTGATGAGGGGGCTTTTTTTGTTTCCGTAGTTTTCGGCACACGAGCCGGCAGGAATTTTGCATGGGCTACAAATTCAAACCAAACAAGAGCGTCGCACGCCGCTTCAAACTGACGGCGACGGGCAAACTCAAGCGGCATCACTCTAAAACCAGCCACTTGATGAGCGCCCGCACCTCCCAGAAGAAGCGCATGCTGGGCCGCCCGGCGATCCTTTTTGAAGGACATGCCCGCAACATGCGACGCCTGATGGGCGTCGACAAGATCCACCCGGCCAAGATTCGCCATGAGCGCCAGCTCAAGGCCCAGAAAGCCCCTCAGGCTGCCGCCGACGCCACCAAAGCGCCGCCGGCCGCATAAATTTCCGCATTTGCAGCGTGGGAAGCCTCACGCGCAAACGCGACACAAAGCGCCGGTGCGTCGCCGGTGCAGCTATGCCAACCCGATCTTTGATCGGGACAGTGCCCCTGGCTCAAGAAGTCACGAAAGGACCTTAATTATGCCCCGTTCCACTGGCGGCCCCACTCACAGCCGCAAACGCAAACGCGTTCTCAAGCGGGCCAGCGGTTTCCGCGCCTCCCCCGGCGTGCAATACCGCTCCGCTCTTGAATTCACCCGCAAAGCTGACGCCTACGCCACGCGCGATCGTCGGCAAAAAAAACGCCACTTCCGCACCCTTTGGATCTTGCGCCTCAACGCCGCCCTCAAACAGCGTGGAATCCACTACAACCGCTTCATTCCCGCGGCCATCGCCGCCGGCATCGAATTGAATCGCAAAATGCTCAGCGAACTGGCTATCGCCGATCCCGCGGCCTTCGATGCCATTGTCGATCTGGTGAAGCCTAATTTGGTTACGCCATAAGAGAGCTGCGAGTTAGGCGGATGCGCCAGCGCAAAAAATCAGCGCCGGTCCCTTTCCCGAAAACTACGGCTACAATCAATTGACATTCAAGCAGTCGGCCACCCAATGGCCGGCTGCTTTGTTTTGTCCATCCCGTGCGAAAAATCCCGCCCCTTCTGCCCTATTCCTCTCGCCCCTCGCCCCTCTTCTATTTCATCTTCAGCGTCACTCCCTCCTCTTTCCACTGTTCGATGAGGAGATTGAGTTGGGTGATGGTGGTCTTCAATTCTCGCGAGGTATCGACCAGGGCCTGGTAGAGTTTGGGGTCGTTGATGAGCTGGCCGGCGGTGCCCTCGCCCTTGTCGACTTTGGCGGAGACAGACTGGAAATTCTCCAGGATCTTGGCCAATTGCTGCAAGCGGTCGCCCAATTGCCTGGAAAGATCGTCAATGTGGGCCTGGGTTTTGGCGACGGTGGCGTTGGCGTTGACGGTCAGGTCGTGGGCATCGGCGGTGACCTTCTGCAAGTCGGCGGAGAACTTTTCCAGGTTGGCGCCCACGCGCGTCGCCGAGTCGGTCGCGGTGCGGAAGTTGGCGACGGATTCCTGAAGATTTTTGTGCATCTGCTCATCGCCGATGGTCTTTTGCAGATCGTCCATGATCTTGCCGGCGTGCTCAACCTGGTTGCGAATGGAAACCAGGGTGCCGTTGACGTTATCGACGACGCCGGAGGTGCGGATCTGCCGGGCGGTCTGCTCCAACTCGCTGGCTAGATTGTTGAAGGCGGCAGGCAGGAGGTCGACGCCGACATACTCCGTTTCCACTTTGGCGTTGGCGAGAAGTTTGCCGACGGATTGGGGGCCTTTACGTTCCAGGTCCACCGATGACCCGCCGCCGAAGAACTGGGCGTGGATGCGGCCCACAACATTGGCCGGGGGTGGGTTATCCTGGTCGATCAGGGCGGTGATTATAACTTGTTCCGTATGCGTATCGCGTTGGACCGCTTCGACGGTTCCGCAACCGACGCCGAGGAATTTGACCTGCGAACCGGGGGTCAATCCATCGGCTCGCGGCGTGACAAAGTAAACGCGCATTCGCGCTGGCGCCAAGTAACTGGCCGGGACCGCCCCGAATATCACGATCAAGGCGCCCAGCATGGCCAAGCCAAGCACCATGACCAGACCAACCATCACGTTTTTTCTGAAAATTGACATAAGACCAGCACTCCGCCACCGGCGCGTATGTGCATCTTTGTATTCGCCATGGGCGTGAGAAGCAAGAGAGAGCCGGAATCGGTAATCTGGGGCCGGAGGTCGGACACGCAGATTGGCGGCGCCAACCACAAGCCCCTATGCACTGGGCACTGTTCACGGCACTTTCTTTCCCTCTTCCCGCGGTGTAGGTTGTACCCAGGAACAGTTGAACCCAGGCGTCAACCAGAGGCATGGATGTCCATGGAACTTTGCATTCTCGCCAGTGGCTCCGCGGGGAACTGCGCAATTGTGCGGTCGCCGGGGAGTGTCATGCTTATCGACCTGGGGATCGGCCCCCGGGTCGCTGCCCGCCGCCTGGCCGGAACGGGCGTAGCTATTGCCGACGTCGGAGCGGTTTGCCTCACCCACCTGGACGGCGACCACTTCAACGCCAACTGGATCCCCACGCTCCTGAATCATAACATTCGCGTCTTCTGCCACTACCAGCGTGTGGAGGAACTGGTCGCCTGCCCCGGCGGCCAGGCTTTGGCCCACTTGGTAAGGCCTTTCGATGGCGAAGTTTTCATGCCCTTTCCCGAACTGAGCCTGCGGCCGCTGCGCTTCGCGCACGATCGCGATGGTTCGCACGGCTTCCTGATCGAGGCCGGCGGAGCTCGTGTCGGATATGCCACGGACCTGGGCCGGGTGACGGCGGAACTTCTGGAACATTTCCAGGAGGTGGACATCCTCGCCCTGGAAAGCAACTACGATCCGCTGATGCAGCAAAACAGTTCCCGGCCTCTGTTCCTCAAGCAACGGATCACCGGAGGCTGCGGGCACCTGTCCAACCAGCAGGCATTCGCGGCGGTGCGCGCCATTCTCGACCGCTGCCAGGAGGCCCGAAGGCCCCTGCCCAGACATATCGTACTCCTGCATCGCAGCCGCCAGTGCAACTGTCCAAGGCTGCTCCGCGAACTCTTTTCCGCCGACGAGCGCATCGCCCGTCGTCTGCTCCTGGCCGAACAGCATGAAAGATCGCCGTGGCTGCATGTGGCGGCGGTGGGGCAGCAAATGACGTTGTTTTAGGGACCAGACGCCAGGGGACGGGGGCCAACGGCGCGGGGCGGCATCTTTCTCCCTTTTCCCTTTCGCCTTTTTCCGGACACCGCGCCACTACCAGAGTCAAGAAACCTGAGCAACCTGTCTTTCCACCTGCCGGCGTAATCGACGCCGATGCGTTTGGCCTTTTTAATCCTTGGGCGGTCGGTCGGATCATCGAGGAAGAAAAGGCGGTTGCCGGTCAGATCCAGGCCATTGTGGGATCTGCCGATACCCAGTCCGCCGGCCAGTTTGCCGGGTCCGGAAAGGTTGCTATCCCATTCATCCAGCGGTTCGGCGGCGCGGAGCAGCACGGCGTGGGCCCCGCCCTGGATACCGGTTACGACATTGAACATCTCGTACATGCCGTAAATGAAATACACATAGGCATATCCCGGCGGGCCGAACATCACTTCCGTTCGTCGCGTGCGTCCTTTGGAAGAATGCGACGCCAGGTCCACCGGCCCCAGGTAAGCCTCCGTCTCCACTATTCGCGCTCGCCGTTCTCGGCCTTCAATTCGCTGAACGATGATTTTGCCGACAAGCTCTCGTGCGACAGTGGCCGCATCCCGTGCGAAAAACGCGCGATCCAGTTTGCGGAGCGAATCTGCCTTAAGCGCCATGCACTGAAGTCTACTTGATATGGTGTTGGAACTGAACGAAAATCGCAATTCCCGCGTTTCCAGCCTCCCAGCCCCCAAATTTCACATCGCGGCGCTTATATTATAGAGGAGCATATGTAAAACCAACGCCCCCAACCTTCCCGCGTCTAGACTTATGCCGAGATTCCTTCCCCTAGTACTCTGGGGGAAGGATAGGATGAGAGTTATGGAGTTCCCCGACTACTCTTCGAGCCTGAGCGGCAGAGCCGAAGGCCGAACCCCGATTCCCGATTCCCACGACACTCAAAAAAGTGCGCTACTTTGAGCCTCCATTGTGCTACATTGGGAAATTAGCTCAAAAACGCCACTTGTTTCCCCCCGACCCCGAACCGACCCCCGAACCACGTGTCAAGTACTGACTAGAACTTGGCGCTTTTCCTGATGATGAATGGAGGCGTGGTGACATCGAGGCGCAACTGCTTCCCGTCGGGAGCTTCCGGGCCAATGCCTGGGGTTTGTATGATATGCATGGCGCAATTTGCCAGTGGTGGCATTGCAAGTGAATCTTACCCTGTAGACTCATGTCACGGAGAACGTGCCACATGTCCGATCCACCAGGACCCGGTAGCGGTTCGTCGCGTGTTCTGCGCGGTGGGTCGTGAAACGACGATTCACAGATCTGCCGCGCCGCGTTCCGCTTCTGGAGCTCGCCCGTCTACCGGGGCTACCTCATCGGGTTCCGGGTCGTCCTGGACTTCCACTAGCCCTTTGTGCTTGAGCCATCTTGCCCTTTGCCCGAGCGCAGCGAGGGCGGATAGACCGATTGCCTCCCGGCGTTCCTGTCTCTACTATGTCTTCCATGTCCCATCAGGCTCCCGACGATTCCGGCCGCAGTCCGCGGTCGCTCAGCGCCCCCTGGCGCATTGATTACATTCGCGGCATCGACAAGCCCAATGCTTCCGGCAAGCCGGCCGAGTGTTTTCTGTGTGACGCCGTCGCCGCCGCCGATGACCAACAGCGCCGGCAACGCCTTGTGCTCTGGACCACGGACCATTCCATCGTTCTCATCAACCGCTATCCCTACACCAACGGGCACCTGCTGGTGGCTCCCAGGGTTCACAAGGCCGATCTCGAAGAGTTGAGCTACGAGGAACGTTGCGACCTGATGCAGCAGACCATTGAAGCCGTGGCCCTGCTCAAACGCGCGGTTTCGGCACAGGGTTTCAATATAGGCGCCAACCTGGGCCGCTGCGCCGGCGCCGGCGTGCCGGGCCACGTTCACCAGCATGTGGTGCCGCGCTGGTCCGGGGACGTGAATTTCATGCAGGTCATCGGCGAGGTCCGCATCGTGCCCCAGGCCGTGGAACAACTCTGGAATGAACTCGTAGCCGTCCGAAAAACCGGCGCTGCCCAGTGATCCACAAGCCACTAGCCACTGGCCACTTTCCACGCTAGAGTATCCCCCTGATGTCAGGTGACCCTAAAGGCCAATCGCATTCCCCTCCCGTGCCGCTGGTGGCGCTGGCAACCTGGTTCATTCCCGGCGCCGGGTATCTCCTTCTGGGCCAGAAGGCCCGGGGAATCACCATCGGCGTAACCGTGTTGAGCTTGTTTGCGCTGGGACTGCTCATCGGCGGACTCCACGTCATCGATATGCCCGCAGGCTTTTCCTTCGACTTGATCATGCGCAAGCCGTGGTTCATCGGCCAAGCGCTGGCAGGCATTCCGGCGCTCGTCACGGGATTCTGCGCCGAGCATTATAATTTCCCGGTTTCCCACGCCCGCATGAACGAGATCGGCACGCTCTACACCGCCATTGCCGGGATGCTTAATCTGATGGCCGTCATTGATTCCTCTTCGCGCGCCATGGGCGAACCCCAGGCCAGGGGGCAGGGGAGTAAGCGGCCATGAACTCTTTTTTCGCCTCCACCTCCGTTCTCCTGGCCGCCGAGGCCTATCACTACCTCCCTTTTCGCAACCCGCTGCCGATCTGGGGCTACTGGTATCTTCTACTGCTGCCGCTGTGCCTGGGCGTATCCATCGTTTACAAATCCATCAAGAGTCCGGCCATGCGACAGGTTCCTCGTGATGCGGCCCGGCTATTCGTGGCTATCATCGGCGGAATCATTCTCGCCGCCATCGCTCTGGCGCTGCTGCTAAGGTGGATAGGAAAATAGTGGATAGGGTATTGGAAGCAACTCGCAAACCGCCGCGGAGAGGGGAAAAAACGCCAGGAACAGCGGCCTCTTTCCCCCTCGCCCCGTGCTTGCGTCAGAGGTTGGGGTCAGTGAGTAATGCCTGCTGACGAATCAGCAGGCATCCTGTTTGCAGTCGCCGACCACACTTTTCCGCGGCGTCCTGACCGTTTGATTTTTCCCCTTCACAACTGCTGCTACGGGACTCGTCCTGCGCCGACTGGAGCCGCCGCCGGGGCGATTGGCGCCGCGGCTATCGGGGGGGCTGAGGGAACATTGGCAGCGGTCGTTAGCGTCGGCTGCACTGGGGCCGCAGGTCGGGGCGGGATATTCAGGCTGCTGCCGGCCGGCCGCGGCACCGCGGCCACCGGAGCCTTGCCGGCCGGGCCGGTCGGAGGCTTGGCGTCGGGGCTCTTGTGGTCCGGCTGAAGCACCAGGGTCATACGCCGGCCTTCCATCTTGGCGTCGCGCTCTATCTTGCTTACCAGGAACAGTTCCTGCTTGATCTTCACGAAGATGTCGCGGCCCAGATCCAGGTGCGCCATTTCCCGACCTTTGAAGCGCAGCGTGAACTGAACCTTGTTGCCTTCCTTCAGGAACTCACGCGCATGGTTGACCTTAATCAGCAGATCATGCACGCCGATCTTCACCGTCTTGAGCACCAGCTCTTTGAGCTGGCCGCCCTTGGAACTCGAACGGCTCCTGTCCTGCTTTTTCTGTTGTTGATAACGCCACTTCCCATAGTCCATGATCTTGCAGACGGGAGGGCGGGCTACCGGGGCGACTTCAACCAGATCCAGCCCCGCTTCGCGGGCCCGTTTCAGGGCCTCGTTGGTGGCGGTGGACCCGATCTTTTCATCGTTCTGATCAATCAGGAATACCGGCGAAATCCTGATCTGTTCGTTGTGGCGGAAATTCGTAGAAATAGTTTTGTCTCCTGACAGGGCCATTGAGCCGCCCGGACACAAGCCCAGTACGGACGTCAATGTGGATTACCATATTGTATCATCGACGGCAACGGCCGCCATTTCAACAATACGACAGCATTTTCTTCGGGGTCTGTCTTATATGTCCGATGGCTTGGCAGCCTTCGGGCTCATTGAGACAGAGCCTAATGGGTGCTGCCGTGCTGTTGGTGCGCGCCGGCCGTTTCATCGTGAAGCGTCTCTGCCGGCGCTTGTTTGGGCAAATTACGAACAACTACAGGTCCGATGACCGCTGCCGCCACGAAGAAAGCGCCCAGGATTACCCAAACCATAGTGCTGGCCCAAGCGGCGTCGGGAGGCACTGCCGGAGCGGTCTGATCCACAGCCACCGCCGCCCCATCCGTGCTTCCGGGCATGGATGCCGGACCAGGGGGGTCCTCCTGGGCCCGGCACAGGCCGGCTACCGACAAAACCACGACAAACAGCCACCAACGCATTATTTTTCCTTTGGATGATGTTCCAAGGGCCTTTAGATGCCAATCTTGATCTGCTCGATGGACTTTTGCACAATCTGCGGCACCAGTGAAGGAACAGCGTAATCGGCATCGGCGAGTTTTTCCAGTGGGCTACTGGTGGCCACACCCAAGGTCTTGAAGCCCACCGCCTTGACCGACCGGATCACCGATGGGGCATCTTCGATGATCAGGCAGTCGGCCGGCGCCAGTTCGGCGCGGATTTTTTCGCCCAAGAGACGCACTGTCATGAGGTATCCTTGAGGGTCCGGCTTGCCAATGGCCACATCCTCGGCGGCCACGATTACCTGGAAGCACTCGCGCAGGTTCACCCCTTCGAGCATGGCCTCTATTTCGTCGCGCAGGGCCCCGGAGCAGATCGCCAGCGGATAGTTGCGCCACAAGCCGCGGACGAACTCCTCGACTCCTGGCAGCGCGTGGTAAGCCCGACGGCGGATCATTTCCCGCATTGTTTGGCTCTTGGCGGTCATGACACGCATACAGGTCTTGGGGTCCAGTTGCAGGCCGCGCTTGTGGTAGAGGTGGCCAAAGGCCCCACGGTCGTCGAAGCCGAGAATCTCGCGGTAGTATTCCTCTTCCGACAATTCAATGTGTTCATTACCAAGCACTTCACGGAATGCATGGAAGTGCAGAGGCTCGCTGTTCACGATTACCCCGTCGAAATCGAATAATACCGCACGCGGCCAATTCATGGACGGAAAGGTAGCCGGTGGACACGGCAGTGGCAAGTGGCCAGTTACGGTTGGAGGTCGGATAACAAGATACGTGCGATTGATTCAGGCCCGAAGAGATGACCTCCACCAAATAATTGACCTTCATGCCTTGGGCGGAGGTGCTGGATTGACGTCGTGCGCCTTTAGCCGACAACGTTTACCGTCACCCTGAAAGTCTGGATGGGCGCTGCTTCCCACGGCCGCTGGTAAACCATGGTGATGGTGGTTTTGCCAGGGACGCCGGCCTTGAAGGTGGCGTAGTAGATTCCCCCCACGCCCACCATCCCGGACGGGGCGGGATCCTGCTGGTAGACGACGGCGCCAGAGGTCACCGCCGAGGTGCCATTGAGGTGGTGGATCGACCATTCGTATCCCGTGCTCGGGTTCCCGTGAAGCTGGATCTGGATGGTCTGGCCCACGGCGGCGTTTACGGTCGTTCTGTCATTCGTCTGCTTGACAACAATCAGGTGTGGCTGGTGTTTAACGACGACAGTAGCTTCAAGAATTCCCTGCGCTCCCACCTCAAACGCCGAAACTGACAATAGCTGCCGGGATTCCAATGGTTCTACAACCGCCAGGTTCTTCTTGCTCATATTGCCCTTTCGGTTCCTGAAAGACCATCTATTTATCACACCCGACCCCCGATTCCAATGACTCCACGCCAACCCATCATTTTTCGCGAATACGACCCCGCCGATGCCGCTGACGCCCAACTCGCGCACGGATTTCGTATTTTCGCATCGGCACGTTATGATTCACATCTGCCGATGGCGAGGAAAGAAGCCCAGTTCGATTGTCTGGTCCTTGGGGAGCACCCCTCTGCATATCTGGCCGCCGCCCTGCTGCGATTCAACGCCAAACTGCGCGTGCTGCATCTGACCATACCAGGCCAGAACACCCTCGATCACCTGACGATCGTCAATCCCGCTTTTTTTGCGATGCACAAACTTCTCGAGCCCCTGCGACGCAAATTGTCCCTTGAGCCCATATATGGCACGCAGTTCCTGGCCGATGATCCGGCGATTCGCAGCGAACATCAAAGCCGGTCCACTATGGCGTTTGTCGTCTTGTACCGCCAGTTGCGCACGGCCGTCCAGAAAATAGCCCAGGCCCAGAAGGTGGAATTCTTGACTCCCAAGTCCATGCAAATCCACCGGCTCGATGAGAAGGGCCTGGAACTGACGGCGGGGAAGATGGACATTCGGGCCAAAGTTCTGGTGCTGTGCGGGACATTGGCCGATGACCAGCAGCGGATGCTGGGTTTGCCTGATGCCTGGGGTCCCGAGGTTGTGCATCGCTACACATTCGTGCATTTAAAGACGGCCCAAGGCATTGACCTGGGCCGCCGTCCACTTTTGCCAATGTCTTTGGATCTGGGGGGCCGGCTTTCGTGGGCATGGCTGCTGCCGTTCGCAGGCCAGGTACAACTCGCCATCGAACAACCCATGGAAAGTGTGGGGCTGAGTGATTCGCGGGAGCTTTTGGCCCGATGGCTGGCGGTGTTGTGCAGCCACGGGGTGGTCAAAGACGTCGCCCGGATTTCCCTGGGCGCGGTCCAGACCAGGGATTTGCCATTGGCCGGTGCCTTGGCCCACGAGGGCGTGGCCAATCGCACGTTGCTGGTGGGTCCGGCTGGTGGGTTCTACTCGGCCAGCGGCGAAGATATATATCCCAACTGTTGGTCGGCCCTGTTCGCCGCCGAAGTGATAAAGAAAGCCCTGCGGGAAACGCACCTTCAAGATGCGATCCAGTCCTACCGACAGAGATGGCGGACCACTCTAGGCGACTATCTTCGTGGTCCCCAGCAAAACCTGCGTTTTCTCCTGCCTTTGGTCTATCGCAATCAGGTTATGACCACGCGGCTGAGTGAAGCCATTCTTTTGGGTAAAAGCATGGTTAGATGAAGAAACGCTGCCAAGCACTGGTCATTAGTCACACATAGCCACTTCCTCCGCCAAACTTGAAAATTCGTCTTGCTATCGTCGCGTCCGATAAGACCGTTACTGGCATTATTGGTAGCTGTGACGATTGCGTAGAATGGGTAAACTACGGTAATTAGGCAAAGTTATCTGACGGAAGAATTTGCTTATCGGACGGACTTTTTTGCCGCCAGGAATATGGCGCATAACGTAACGTATTATTTAGAATAGGATTACGGTTATTTCAAGATATCTTTTCAGTACTCAAGAAGGTGCCGAATATGCGTCGATACGTCATTGCCGAGGGAGTTCGGCGGTCGCAGGCGATGAAGTCTGGGCCGGTCAGATGCCTCTAGTCGTGGGATGTCGTCATGAATTCAATCAATAGCATTAACGGTAATACCCCGGTCCAGAAGATAGTCACTCAACCGGTCCAAAAACAAGTTCCGACTGATCCCCCGGCCCAGGTTCGCGTGACCGACCGTCTTGAGCTTTCCGGCATCGGCCACATGCTCAAAGTGCTCAAGACCAACGATATCCGGACTGATAAAGTAGCCTCGATAAAGTCCGCCATCGAGGCCGGCGCTTACGAAACCGAAGACAAGCTCAATGCCGCCATCGAGAAACTGCTTGACGACGTCACCTAGGCGGCAGCGGGGGCTCTCAGGTGTGGTAATCGGCGTTGATAGCCACGTATTCCTTGGATAAGTCGCAAGTCCAACACTGGGCGCTGGCCCGGCCCAATCCGCACGCCAGATCAACTTTGACCTCCGGGGCTTTCAAGGCGGCGCTAACCTTGGCCGTATCGAATGGCACTGGCTGTCCATGGCGGAAAACCACCGTTCCCTGGAGCGACAGCACGGCCCTGGCCGGATCGAAAGGGACGCCGGCGTAGCCCGCCGCTGAGACGATGCGGCCCCAGTTGGGGTCGTTGCCGTTCATGGCGCATTTGACCAGCGGCGAGTTGGCGATGGCCCGGGCGATGGTTTGCGCCGCTTTTTCATCGGTGGCTTTGCTAACCGTTATGGCTACCACCTTGCTCGCCCCTTCGCCATCGGCGGCGATCTGGTAAGCCAGGGATTGGCTGACCTCCCGCAGCGCCTGCGTGAAGCTCTTGAGCGCCGACGCTGAAGCGACCCTGGCGCCGCTGGCTCCGGATGCCAGGATGCAAGCTGTGTCGTTGGTGCTGGTGTGGTCATCAACGGTAACGGCGTTAAAGCTGGCGTCGGCCGCCTCATTCAGCAATTGCCGCAGCAGGCTGGGAGCGATTTGCGCGTCGGTGGTCAGGTAGGCCAGCATTGTGGCATGCTTGGGGCGCGCGGATTGGGCGGCATCTGCCAGGGCCAGACGCGGGCCGATCATGCCGCTTCCTTTGCACACGCCGGCAAGATAAACCTTTTGTCCCCCAAGCTTAAAATGCACCGCGGCGGCCTTGCGCTTCAAATCCGTCGTCATTATCGCCCGCGTGAACAGCAGGGCATGTTCCTGGCTGTTGCCCAGGCACTGACTGGCGGCATGAATCCCTTTGGCAACTTTTTCCATGGGCAGCAGATGCCCGATGATCCCCGTCGATGAGGGCAGAACCTGTTCCGGTGCGCAGCCGATGACTTGTGCGGCCACTTCGCACATGCGCAAGGCATCGCGGTCCCCTTGCCGGCCCGTGCAGGCATTGGCATTGCCGGCATTGACGATGACGCCGCGGAGTTTTCCTCCGGCGATATGCCGGCGTCCGATCTTCACCGGCGCCGCGAAGACGCGGTTGGTGGTGAAGACCGCCGCCGCCGTTGCCGCCGTGGCACAGACCAGCAATCCCACGTCCGGGGTCTTGGTCGATTTGATTCCGGCATAAACTCCCGTGGCGGCAAATCCCGCCGGGGACAGCAGATGCAGTTCAGCCATGTTATCTCCTTCTCTAGGTCCGCCAGATATACCGCAAAAGCATTGGCGGCGAAATGGCATGGGGCGTTGCCTGTGGTCAGGGGGTGGGGCCTTCTTTCTTAGCAGGCTGGCGCCGGACAGTGGCGGACATTGTCAGGACAACGCCAACTCACCCCGACCCTCATGCCGCCGTAAGCTTCATGTTTTCCATCCTCCTCCGCCCTTCCGTTGCGCAAGTTCGATGCTAGAATCAGGGGGCGTTTGATTACAGACTGGTTTCAGCATGCAGGAGTCCGATGTCCAAGCAACCGCACGACGATCAGTACAAGGAAAAGTTTCGTCCCGACGCCGATACCGCCCTTGAAAAGGAAATACAGGATGCCCTGGGCGACTTGTCGCTGGTGGACTTGTACGAATACGACAAGCCCAAGCCGACGTCGGCGCCGGCCGCCTCCACCGACGGGACGCGCCGCGGCAAGGTCGTCCGCATCGAGAAGGACGATGTCTTCGTCGATTTCGGCGGCAAAACCCTGGGCGTGGCCTCGCAGTTGCAGTTCGAGACCGAGCCGGTGCTGGGGCAGGAGATGGACTTCATCGTCGAACGCTACGATGTTCGCGACGGGCTGCTGATCCTGGCCCGCAAGGGGGCGACGGCGACCGGCGTTACCTGGCAAAATATGGAAGTGGGCCAGATCGTAGAGGGAACGGTCACCGGCACCAACAAGGGCGGCCTGGAACTGGATGTGAAGGGCATGCGGGCCTTCATGCCCGCCGGGCAGGTGGATATCTACCATGTCCCCGACCTGGCCCAGTTTGTCGGCCAGAAGGTGACGGCCGAGGTCATGCAGTTCGATGCCTCGGCCCGCAACCTGGTGCTCAGCCGCCGCAACATACTGGAGCGGAAGAAGGAAGAGGACCGCGTCAAACTATTGGCCGAATTGGCCGAGGGCCAGGTTCGCCGCGGCACGGTCCGCAATGTCATGGATTTTGGGGCCTTCGTCGACCTGGGCGGCGTGGACGGTCTGCTGCACGTCAGCGAACTGACCTTCAAGCGCGGCCGGCACAATGCCGGTGAATTCGTCAAAGTCGGCGATGTGGTGGACGTCAAGATCATCCGCATCGACAAGGAAACCGGCAAGCTGAGCCTGAGCCTCAAGCAGGCCCGGGGCATTGATCCGTGGGCGGACGCCGCCGGCAAGTATGCCGTGGGCAGCACCCTCACCGGGCGCGTCACCAAGGTGGAAAATTTCGGAGCCTTCATTGAGGTCGAGGAAGGCATCGAAGGCCTCCTGCCCATCAGCGAAATAAGCTGGCAGCGCATTCGTAATGCTTCCGATGTGCTCAAGGAAGGCGACACGCTCAAGCTGGTGGTTCTGAGCCTGGACGCCGCCGGCCGCAAGATGAGCTTCAGCCTCAAGCAGGCCGGCCCCGATCCCTGGTCCACAGTCAACGAGCGCTATGCGTTGGAAACCAACGTGAACGGGCAGATCACGCGCGTGGTGGACTTCGGCGCTTTTGTCGAACTGGAGCCGGGCCTGGAGGGCCTGGTTCACATTTCCGAACTATCCCGCGATTCGGTTCGTTCTACCAGCCAGGTCGTCAAGCCGGGCCAGCAGATACGGGTGCATATCCTGGAGATAGACAAGCAGGCCCGGCGGATGAGCCTGTCCATCAAACGCGTGGCGGAAACCGAACTGCCCCAGACCGCCGACGCCGCTTCGGCCGCCGCCCCGGCCAAAAAGAAGAAACGGCCGGAACTACGGGGCGGATTGGATGTGTAGGGGACTGAACATGTGGAGCTCAAAGGTGATCCCCCGCAGCGCATCTGCGTGTATTGACGAAGAGAACGAAGACTACCTCTATCGATCCGACTGGTTTGTGCCGATCGAGGTGCCGAGGTCCGCGCGAAAAAGCGTCTTGCAAGCTGTTTCTGCCTGATGGTGGAACTGGCGAGCAGTTAGAGTTCGATGCCGCCGCCAAAGCCGATTATCATCAGCGCCAGGCCGATGTACCAAGATAATCCGTTTTCACAACGAATACCTCACTCGTAATGCGTCCACAGCCGAAGCACTTTCACCACGCGTTCATCTTCAGGGATCTGATACATCAGTCGATGCTGGATGTTAATCCGCCGCGAGCAGGCGCCAGCCAGATCACCCACCAGCCTTTCGTAAGGCGGCGGAGTCTGGTAGGGGTTCCGGCGGAGGATTTCCAGGAGGCGCTCGGCCTTGGGTTTGAGGCCCGATGTCCTGAGCTTCTTGGCATCCTTCTGAGCCTGGGCGGTAAAGACCAGTAGCCAACTCACCACTTCAACTCCGACTTGCACTGAGCCACGGGTGTCTTGAGGCCTTTTTGAATGGACTGACGCATGCCGGGAATGCCCAGGAGATACAGAGTCTCCTGAATAGCCTGCCAGTCTTGCTCTGACAGCAGCACCGCGTTGCCGCGCCGGCCGGTGATCCGAACCGGCTCATCGGCGGCACTGTCGATCAGGCGGTAAAGGTTGGAACGAGCCTCTGTAGCGCTGACGGTAACCATAGTCTAAGCGTACGGAATATCGTACGTAAAAGCAAGCGGACTTCATAACCCATGGCGTGTCCCTGTTTTACCGTAGTTCGCGGTAGAACACTGTGGTACTGCATAAACCGCCCCGCGGCATCAGGGCATAGCCGGGGATGGGGCCTACGCGTATCCATCCCAGACGGGCGTAAAGACGTTCGGCAGCGCCGCCAGTGACGGCGTCAAGCACCAGAAGTGTCTTGCCACATTCGCGAGCCGTCGCTTCCGCCGCGCGCATAAGGGCGGCTCCCAGTCCCTGGCGGCGCGCCCTGCGGTGGACCAGCATTTTAGCCAGATCGGCGCGATGCGGCTGGTTTTCCGGTTGAGCCAGTAGCAACTGCACGGTGCCACACAGGCCTGTCGCGTCCTCTGCGACCAGCAGGGCGCGCTTGTCCGCGGCTACGTCCTGCGCCACCTGACGCCAGAATGCCACGGCGCGATCGCGTGTCAGCGGGTGCATGAAACTCACCGATGCGCCGCCGTCAACGCAGTCGATCAACAGGTCCGCCAGGGCGCTGATGCGCGCGTCATCGAGCGCCTGTACGCGTTGCAATGACCAGCTGGGCGTGAGCATCCTCTCCTCACTCATGATGCGTCAATCGTAATATGATCGTACGCAAAAGGAAGTGGCGGAGAATTGACCGGCGCGCATCTTCCCTCTACAACAAGCACTCCATGAGCAGCAACAGCGCCAACACCGGCCCGATGAACTACCAGCAGACGGGCGTGAACTACGACCAGCTCGATGCCTTCAAACGCGCCTGCCAGCAGGCCGCCGCTTCGACGCTGGGAGCCCTGGCTAAGCATGGCATGAAAGAACCCCCAGGCGTGCGCGGAGAAAGCGCCTACCTGCTGGAATTGCCCGATGGCTACCTGGCCCACGTCGAGGAAGGCCTTGGCACCAAAAACCTGGTCGCCGATGCGGTGCTGGAGAAGACTGGCAAGAGCTTCTACCGCAATATCGGCATCGATACCGTCGCCACCATTGTCAATGACCTGGCTACCTGCGGGGCACTTCCGGTCTCTGTGGCTATGCATGCGGCGGTGGGGGATGCCTCGTGGTTTGGCCATGCCCAACGCACGCAGGATCTGGCCGAAGGCTTTGCCGAGGGTTGCCGCCAGGCCGATGCTGTCTGGGGCGGCGGGGAAACCCCGGCCCTGCAAGGAATTGTCAATCCCGGCATGATCGTTCTGGCCGGATCGGCGGTGGGGCAGATTCGCCCCAAACATTATCGCATTGTCGGCGATGTCCGCCAGGGTGATGCTATCGTCATGCTGGCCAGTGGCGGCGTGCAGACCAACGGTCTGTCCCTCTGCCGGGCCATCGCCAAACGGCTGCCCGAAGGCTATCTGACGCCCATGGCCGATGGCCGGGCCTATGGTCAGGCCCTCCTGGATCCATCAGTGATTTACGTGCGTTTCATAGCCGCCTGCCAGCAGGCCGGTCTCCATCTGCATTATGCGGCTCACGTGACCGGCCACGGCTGGCGAAAACTCATGCGCCTCGACGAGCCGTTCGTCTATCGCCTGACCGATCTGCGCCCGTTGCCGGAACTATTCCAGTTCATCATGCGCAGCGGACCTGTTGAACTTCGGGAAGCCTATGCCACGTTCAATATGGGCGCCGGCTTTGCGGTCTATGTGGCTCCGGCGGATGCCCAACGCTGTCTGGGAATCGCCCGTGGCGCCGGATACGACGCCTGGCAGGCCGGTACTGTCGTCCGCCAGGGCAAGCGCAAAGCGGTGGAAATTGTGCCGGCGGGTATTGCGTTCGAGGGCGAAACGCTCCAGGTGCGATGAGCAAGGCTAATGGACGCCAGAACTCGCACGCGCCCCAAGGCACAAACCACTAGCGATTGGGCCTCGAGGTCGGTAATGTCGCGGACTGTTCCATCTTTTCCCGGCATGTGGCGAGTTTTTCCGCCGTTTTCACGTCGGGACTGATCTTCAGTTCGCCTTCCAGTCGTCGCGCCTCTTCCAGGTAAGGAATCGCCTGCCGGTAATACCCCAATTCCGCAAAATTCTTTCCCAAGGCGGCGAAGAAGGGCAGGTACGCCCGCGCTCGTTCCGGCGGCAGGGTGCGCAGAATATCCATCAGCTTCAGGGCATGGGCATGGGCGTCCCTAAGGTTGCCGGCCGCTATGTACAGCAATGAAATATTGAAGTGCGCGGTGGGGTGGTTGGGGCGGAGGCTGATGGCTTTGAGAAACAGTTCGCCGGCGTGGGCGGCATGATGCAGGTCGTTTTCGGCCGATCCCAGGTTGATCGTCGCCAGCAGACTGTCGGGGTTTACCTCGAGGTTGTGTTCCCACAAAGTCGTGTCGTCCTGCCAGTAGCCTACTTGCGCTAAGCTCGCCAGGCCAAGGCAGAACAAAAGAATGCCACAGGCCAGCGCGGTAAACTTGTGCGGAAAGCGATAGGCCATCCGTCCCAGCAAAAGTGCCGGCCCGAGCATGGCCAGGTACAGGTAATGGTCCGCCACGGTCGAATAATACTGGAACTGGAACGTGGCCAGTCCCAGCGTAGGCAGCAGGGCCCCCGCGAAGATTACCGCGCTGGCCGCCAGCCAGGCGTGCGCCCTCCGCCGGCGCCAGAGCCACAGGGCTGTTAGCAGTGGAATCACCCCGTCCGCCCAGAACCATGGTTTGGCCAGGAGCGTCGCCGGATTGCGGCCGTAGTCCACCGCCAGCACCGGCCATAGCAGTTGGCGCAGATAGAACGTCAGGGCGTCCCCGGCCACGAGCGGGCGCCAATACCATGCCGCCGCCGGCACTCCGGCCACATCCTGCACATGGCGGGCGATCACCAGGAACGGAAGGGCCAGGACCACCCAGGGAAGCAGGGCCTGGCAAATCTGCCGCCAGGGACGCTTCACAATCCAGTAATCGATGCTGAAGATCAGCAGCGGGGTCACGATGGCCGTCGGTTTGCAGAGCATGGCGGCAACGAATGCGGACGTCGCCAGAAGGTAATGTCCCAGACGTGCCCGGTCGCCAAGACAGGTGGAGTCCAAGGATGCCCGATAGCGATCTTTATGGCCGGCGGCAACCCGGTCGCGCCGGGAGTTGCGCCCACCCGGGGTCGGGCCCGGAGAAACTACGAATTGA
>Ga0316228_1000954_pt1 | contig 33890 bp, 56 predicted proteins | sample TBH18021metaG_FD_206005 | JGI IMG/M metagenome (GOLD analysis project Ga0316228, IMG submission 206005) | Freshwater microbial communities from Trout Bog Lake, Wisconsin, USA - TBH18021 | ecosystem: Environmental > Aquatic > Freshwater > Lake > Hypolimnion/Profundal zone | place: USA: Wisconsin... | reverse complement strand
GTGCCACGATCCGCAGCTTCTCTGCCTTGGGCTTTTGAATCGTTTAAAACTCTAGCTAAATAATCTTCTTCTGATTCGTTTTCTTTGCGTGGTAGTGTTAAGGCTGCCAATATAGCCTGCTGCTGAAGCCAGTTTTGGAGTCCAGGCTTTGCTGCCACCGAGATAATGGTAGTAACGCTCGGTACAAGTCCCAGCTTTTTCGCATCTCTAAGAGTTGTTCCTCGGATTCCTTTGCCGTCTGCTCGCTCAACTGTGTAGCATGGGTTTCCATCTTTGTCATACCAATGGCCTGATTCACTTTTGTTTTCTTGCATATTTTCTTTTCCCCGTTTTTTCTTCATTTTCCTGATTTACAGGTAAATCCGCTGGTGGTATTACTTCAGCCTCAAACTCGCCTGGTATTTCTTGACCGCACCAATCTTGTGGCAACTTATTTACAACGACAGGATTTAGTTTACAAGCTCCCATCATATCGTTTTGATTAAAAACAAAAAACTTACAAGTGCGACAAGTCATTAGATGCCTTTTGAATAATTAAGAATACGCAAGCGGTCTACTTCGCTACTGCACATATCGGCAGCAACTTGCAAAACCGCTTTAATGACTGACGCTAAATCTTCAGTCGCAAAGCTAATCAAAGGGATTTCCTCATCATAGCCAACTTCTTTAAAAGTTTTTTCTGTGTATTTAGTTTCAATAATGTCTTTAATTTGGTTTTGCATAGTGTTCTCCTTTAGAACGGCAAATCTGAATCGTCTTCTATTGTGTTGCGTGGTAATTCATCCGATCCTGCTGGTTTAAAACCTACTGGCAATTTTTCTTTGCCGATTGAAACGCTAAAAAACTTACCTTTTTTGCCTTCTTTAACCCAACCTGAAAGCCAATGCTCTTTACCATTAACCATAATTGTGCCTGTGTAATCAGGATGGTTATCTGTTGTTTTGCGGTCATTTTTAAATAAGCTCCCAGAGCCTTCTTTTGGTTGATATGCCATTTTCTTTCCTTTATAAAATATCTTTGGCGATTGACTTCATTGAACTACTAGATTTACTTTGTACTGCTGCGTTTGCATCGTCATCAGCTTGTACTACTCCTACAACTGCTGCTAATGCGTATCTACGCATATAAGTCAAACAACTTCCTGCACCTTGAGCATCTATTTTTGACATAGGAACAGACATTTGTTGGCTTATCCATTCACCAGAGCTATGAGCAAGAATTGTTGTTAATGACATTTCACCAATAACAATTTCTTTTTCATTTACAACTACTGTATTTACAATAGTTTCTCCAGGCAACTGCATAACAGCGAGGCCGTTTTCAGCCAAAAGACTACGACAAGCATCCCAAACAGACTCCAAATCAGCGTATTTAGACTTGAAAAATGGGTTTGCTGAGTCTTTTTTTGCATGGCTTAATTTTCCCTGTACGATTGATAGCGCAGTAGCTAACTTAGCGATTGATTCACTTTGATTCATGCTTGCCCCCTAAAAATTGTGCCAAAATCATTGAACAAATTTGTTAACATTTCGTTCTTGCGCTGCTTTGGTTTGCCGCAGGCTTGACGAATACACGCTACTTGGTCATCAGTTAACAATGCTCCAAACTCCATATCTTGAAGTGCGTTTTCTAAGTATTCTTCATGCTCTAACATCAACTGGTGTAAATCACTCATTTCGTTCCCCCGAAATTGCATGGCGAAATTGCCATATAAGAATCTTAACATAACTTAAAACTAAAGTGCAAATCTTTTTTTGAGTGTTGTAAATAGGCAGTTTATCGTGTTAAGATAACTTTACTATGAAATTAAAGCTATCCGATTCAGCCATTATTGACTTGCTTGGCGGTACTACAAAAGTAGCAAAAATGTGCGATGTTCATCCAGCAGCAGTGTCAGCTTGGCGCATAAGAGGGATACCAGCAGATAAATTTATGTTTTTAGGCGCAAGAATAGAAAAAGAATCGCATGGGCTTGTAAGCCGTCAAGATTTGTTTCCTAACAACTTTTGGCTACTATGGCCTGAACTGTTGCCAAAAAACAACACTTTTGGAATACAAAATGACTGAAGATCAAAAAAAAGAATTTAACGAACTATTGATAGAGATAAATAACATATTTGTTAACAAAAAAGCATCGTTATTTGGCGCAATCAACGCACTATCTTATTTTTCTACTGATTTGGCTGTCCGCAATGGTATGGATGAAAAAACATACATTAAAGACATTAAAATTATGCTTAAAGAACAAAAGGCAAAATATGAACAGAGAACAGATGCTAATTGATCTGCTGGCTAAAGCAGACGAGCAAATAAAATTATTAGAATTAAGGGCTGAGTTTCTTAACAAAGAAGTAAACGCTTTGAGAGAGCGTATAAACTACATAGAACCTCAAGTTTTTGGTGGTACAAGCAAGTAATTTTGTTGTAAAATCTATGGGAAGGCTAGGGATGCAACCCGAAAAGCGATTAGTCACCGCCTGCCATGCCCACCTATTTGACTACCTTTGACATAGGAATCGTATGAATTTTTACCCTTTTCATATTGGCGATTACATAAGCCATACAAGCCATTTAAGCGATTTAGAAGATTTAGCTTATCGCAGAATGATGGATTTGTATTATCAGCTTGAAAAGCCTTTTCATCAAAGTTTAGACATTGCAAGAAAAATTAAATCAACTCAAGCTATTGTCGATCAGCTTTTGCCAGAGTTTTTTGAATGGAACGAAGAAGATAAATCTTGGCATAGCAAACGTGCAGATGAGGAAATAGCCAAATATCATGCTATGCAAGCTGGGGGGCGCAAAGGGGCAGAAAAGAGGTGGGCAAAGGGTAGCGATAGCCCCCCTAATGCTACCCCAATGCAAACCAAGAACCAAGAACCATTAACCAATAACCATAGTATTGAAGTCGCTAAAGCTCCCAAAGCACAAAGATTGAAAATTGAAGAATTGCCCGATGAATGGCAAGTGTTTTGCAAGACAGAACGACCTGATTTAAACCCTCAAGCCATTTGGAATCAATTTAAAGATTATTGGATAGCTCAAGGCGGTCAAAAGGGCGCAAAATTGGATTGGTTTGCAACTTGGAGGAATTGGGTTAGAAATCAAAAAAGTGTAGTAAATTACACAACCGACAAGCCTGCTCAAAAATGGGATGCTACATTTGCTGGCGTAATGAACAAAGGGAAAGAACTTGGAATATTGCCTAGACCAGGGGAAACAGAAGGTCAGTACAGAGAGCGAGTTAGATCAGGCTACGCATAAACATAGATGCGGTGTAAGGTTCTTGTTGCATTTGCGCCACAAAAAAGGATTAAGTTGGTTTAGGAACTACATAGCTGACAAAAACTTTAGTAAAGTTGTATGGGATGACTTTTATACGCAGTACAAACTAGGTAACAGAGGGGAATGGGGCAAATGGATATTGAAAAATACATTGTCGGAGCAACAGGGCTTGGATATTTGATTACTGGAATATTGCAATACCAAAAAGGATCAATAGCTAACGCAACAATATGGATTGGTTATGCCATTGGTCAAACTGGTTTATGGATGAATTTAAAATAGGGGATATATGAATGAGTTGGCTCTTTTCGCAGGTGCTGGTGGAGGAATACTTGGGGGACATTTGCTTGGATGGCGAACAGTCTGCGCAGTCGAATGGGAAGCCTATCCAGCAAGCATATTGTGCGCAAGACAAAATGATGGACTTTTGCCGAGTTTTCCAATTTGGGATGATGTTCAAACCTTTGATGGAAAACCTTGGAGAGGAATTGTTGATGTTGTATCTGGAGGATTTCCATGCCAAGACATCAGCGCAGCAGGAAAAGGGGGGGGCATCGAAGCCGAAAGAAGCGGAATGTGGAAAGAAATGGCGAGAATCATTGGCGAAGTTAGACCAAAATTTGTATTTGTGGAAAACTCCCCAATGCTCACTTCTAGAGGACTCGGAGTTGTTCTTGCAGACTTGGCCAAGATGGGGTTCGATGCGGAATGGGGAGTGCTTTCAGCAGCCCAAATTGGAGCAAATCATAAAAGGGAAAGAATATGGATTGTCGGAAAAAGTTCCGAACAATCAGGACTTTTTTCATACTCCAAATTGCACAGGATTGGATGGGGGCAGCAACAGCAGAAAAGCATTGAAAAAAAGACTAGAGCAATGGCCGACACCAGATGCAAATTGCGGTCAAAGGGGAACTCAACCAAATTGGACTCCAAAGAGAAAATCAGGTCATCCAGCGCAATACACAATAAATCAAGCAGTCAGGGACAGTTTTGCAACTCCTACAGCAAGGATGTGGAAGGACAATGGAAAAAGTCCATCGGAGTTGAACAGAAACTCGGAAACTTTGGCAGTTCAAGCTGGTGGGAAACTGAACCCAATGTGGGTAGAGTGGCTAATGGGGTGGCCGCTGGGATGGACAGACTTAAAGCCATTGGAAACGGACAAGTCCCTTTATGTGCAGCGGTTGCATGGGAATTATTAAATGAACAAAGAATATGATCCAAACGATGCGATACAGTTTATCTATACTAAAGCACCTGAGTATGCGAAAGCTAAAGGTGAATTGGCGCAACTCGAAACCTTTAAGTCTAGTCTTAAAGCAATCAAGATGGCGCAAGCGGATCAATCTACAATGGCAGCTAAAGAAATGGAGGCATACCGCAGCCCTGAATACCAGGAGTTATGTAAGGCCATTGGAGCAGCCACTGAAAAAGCAGAAAAGTTAAAATGGCAACTTGAAGCAGCCAAAATGCGTTTTGAGGCTTGGCGCACAGAACAAGCTACTAACAGATTTATTGAGAAAGCAACACAATGACATCAGATTATGCAGAAAACCTACTTAAACTTAACAGACTTACAAAACACTTTCTCAATGCTGTTTTAAAGAATAAAAACTCTGAAGCCTATTTAATTGCTTGCATGATTACTGAAACAGCGCAAGAGTTAGAAGATTGGGCGAGTAAAAACAGTGTCCACTAAACATGAAAAAGAACACTACAGAAAAGTTGCTGAATTGGGATGCTCATTATGTCGGCATCAAGGCAACGAAGGAACAAGCGCAGAGCTCCATCACATTAGACGAGGTAATATCCCTCGCACTCAAGCACCCGTCATTCCGCTTTGCCCCTACCATCATCGAGGCTCAAATACCTCAATTCATGGAATGGGGCGTAAGCGATTTGAAAGGGAGTATGGGGTATCTGAAGAACAGCTACTTGAGCAAACCCTGGAACTAATTAGCTGATAAAATAATGATGAGGGAAAGTGCATTTATTAACCCCGATGCTTCACATACATCAAGCATTAGTACCTCAACTACAATTCCAATGGATCAAAACCTAATTCAAACGAAATTCGGTGCGCTCTATTGCGAAAGTCCTTATCGTGGTGTGTCCATTTTGAAGTTTTGTGCCTACTCATGTGGATGCACTCATGGCAAAGAACTCGAATTACTGTATCCAAATGACTACAACGAGCAGCCGAAATAGTAATTGTATGTTCGTATTTACCGCCATCATCGTATAAATAAGAACCCATTAAAGCTGGGTCTTTGTCCACAATAAAGCAAATTTCTTCGGGTAAAGGCATATTCCACCTATCAAAAGGTTTCATACAGTAAATAGCACTGTATAAATTTTTAAGAATAGCTGGTGTTAGTTTCATGCTTTCATGCCTTCATGCGTTAAACACGATGAATTTTTCCTCTAAAGTCGACTTCATCTTCCCCATGCACTCTGATAATCTCAGGCTGAAGTAATTTGCTGCGGTCAAAAGTAAGCATTACAAACCCTGAATTCCAATCTTTAGGGGTATCTTCAGTATAAGCAAATTGCTGACCATTAGGATCAGCTAAAGTGCCTGTTTGAACCCCCCAACGAGTGCCGTTGTAATCATTGTAAGGAATAGACGAAAGCACATGGGTATGGCCTGTAATCATATTCACACCAGAATTGACTGCGTTATTCCTACCTCCTGTCCAGCCACCTTTCCAGCGATGTTTAATGCAAGTGTCTTCATTTACCCAAAACGACCAGCAAGGCTGCCACATAGGGAAATAATCACGCAATGAAGTGCCACGCACACCTTCAAACGATGGAAGATTAGCAATAATGGTCATTTCCAGCCTTTGGTCATGGTTTCCCATAGGCCAAAACAATTTAGCACCTTTGGCTACAGCTTCAATTTCACCCAAATAATATTGGCAAGCATCTAATTCTTCTTTGACTGTTGGGACTTTATTCCAATCTTGACGAGGAAAGCGGCTTAAATTTGCGCCATCCAGTGCATCCCCATTACAAACGATGGCAGTAGGTCTAAACTCCTTTATCATCTCCAAAAGGGCTTTAAACGCTGTTGTAGTCTCGTCAGGCCAAAAGTGAGCATCCGAAAATACAATTACTCTGCCTTTTTCTATATCCATTCCTCTACGGGTATGCCCTGTAGTTTGAACAATTTTTTTTAATGGATCAAACCTTTGGTCATCTAATGACGGCAATGAAATTTTATGTCTTTGTTCAATAGAACGTCTGCGGTTATATATTGCTCGTTCTGTTATGCCAGTTTTCTGTGACATTTTAATTGCTGAATTACATTCCCGCCAAATTGCAATCCATTCTTCATCAGTCAAGTGATACATAAATACCCTTTTGGTGTAAAGTTACTAAATACTAACTGATTATTGCTAAATATCAATGACTTATGCAAAACGAGTGGATACTAATCACGCTGTTGTTGTTAAAACACTACGGGATTTTGGTTGTTCAGTATTTGATACCAGTGCTGTTGGTCGTGGGTTTCCCGATATTGTTGTGGGAAAAAATCAAAAAACAGTTCTCGTAGAAATCAAAAAAGACAGCAAAGCAAAGTTTACTCCAGCCCAGCAAGCATTTATGTTAAATTGGCAAGGATCAACAGTAGTGCGAATACATGACATCGAGGGCGCAATAAATCTCGTAAAAATACTTGATAATGTGTAAAATAGTATTATTATTCGTAGTGTATTAACCCCATCTTAAAGGAAAAATCATGGGAATTATGGATTCAAGCAAAGGCGCAAAAGGCGCAACTGGCGAGAAGTTACCTAAAGGTGCTACTTCTTCTGATATGTCTGGCGAGCGCAAAATGAAACTCGTTGGCGGTGTAGCAATGGGCAAAATGGATGCTTTAGGTTCACGCCCAATGAGCCATGCTGGAAACTTTGAAGGTCATTTAGGCGAATTGAACGATGGCAATATGGGTGAGCGTGAGTGCTACAGCCATAAACGTGTTCCACACGCACAAGACGAGAAGTAATTAAAACTAAGCCCCATAGTCCTCGGTAAAGGGCTACAGGGCTTATAACCACAACAATAGGGTAATATTGAGATGGCTGAAGAAATTGTAACATTTAAGCCGCTGGGGGATAAGATAATTGTCCGCCCAGATGTTCGTGTTTTAAGCGATGTTATTTATGTGAATAACAAAGAAGCTGAGAACATGGGAACAGTAGTAGCAGTCGGCCCAGGAAAGAAGCTGTCTGCTGATAGACGTGAAGCAATGCCTATTAGCGTAGGTGCTCGTATCAGATTTGGTACGATGAACGATGATCCTAAAGAGGAGTATTTAAAGTTCACGCCAATTACACACAATGGCGAAAAATGCGTGTTGATGTCGTGGCAGGATGTTTGCTGGATAGATGGGGAAGAACAATGATTAAATGGCTTAAATCTTTATTTGTTAAGAAAATTATCATTAAATTAGATGATTTTCCATTAGACCCTGATAAATTAAGAAAACAGCGACTTGAGCAATTATTTGCTGAAGATCGCCCAAAGAAGCGACCAAGACTTTATAAACAAGCAACAATAGTAACTACAGGCGAATTGCCCAAGGAGAAAAAAGTGCCACTTAAGAAATCAACAAGCAAAAAAGCGTTTGAATCTAATATCAAAACAGAAGTAAAAGCTGGTAAACCAGTTAAGCAAGCTGTTGCCATCGCCTACAGCGAAAAGCGTGAAGCAGCAAAGAAAACAACCAAAAAGGCTAAATAATGAACATAGAACAAAAAGTAGTCACTTTTACTATTGCTCAAATTAATGAATTATTGGCAGAATTGGGAAAAATCCCATTTATGCACTCAGCACATCTAATCGCTGGAATCAAGCAAATTGCAGAGCCACAGCTTACTGCTACTATTCCATCTGAAAAACCAGTAGCTGAACCTGACATTTCTTTATCATGAATCCAGTAGAAAGCCTTAATCTCGTAATTAAAGAGTTGCAAGAACTTGTTGTTTTTTTACAACAAAAGCCAGTAACTCCACAAGAGCATACGCACATGGAATCTCGTACAGATCATGGCAATACATACACTGTACAAGTAGAAGATAATGTTGCGTAAATACAACACTTTTTCTTTTTAAATCAAAAATATGGACACTGAGTTAGATAGAAACGCCAAGATTGCTGAAAGCATGAAAGGAAATAAGAACGCTACGAAGAATAAGCTGTTCTTAGATCAGATCAAGCGTCATTTAACTCAGAATCCACAAAAGCTAGAAAAGATCGTTGAAGGCTTAGTCGAAGCTGCAATGGATCAAGAATCTTGGGCTGTTAAAGAAATTATGGATCGTGTCGATGGCAAAGCGCATCAATCAACTAGCATAGAAGATGCAGAAGGCAATAACCTCTTGCAAGCTATTGAAGTCAGGTTTGTAAAGCCAAGTGAGTGAAATCACCCAAGAACTTAGGGAAGCGATTGGACAAGTCGAGTTTCCTTATAAACTTCAGATGCTTTTCGAGCCTTGTCGCTATAAAGTTCTTTATGGAGGTAGGGGCGGTGCTAAGTCTTGGGGTGTTGCTCGTGCTTTGCTGGTTATTGGAGTTAAAAAACCTACTCGTGTCCTTTGCGCTCGGGAATTCCAAAACTCGATAGGCCAATCTGTTCATAAACTGCTATCAGATCAAATCATTGCGCTAAAACTAGAATCATTCTATGAAATTACACAGAACTCCATTAGGGGGAAGAACGGGACAGAGTTTGCGTTCGTTGGGCTTAAGAACAATGTCACAAACATCAAGTCCTATGAGGGTGTGGATATATGCTGGGTCGAAGAAGCACAGAGCGTATCTAAAACATCGTGGAACATTCTTATACCTACGATCCGTAAAGAACAATCAGAAATATGGGTTACTTTCAACCCAGAACTCGAATCAGACGAAACCTATCAAAGATTTGTTCTCAACCCGCCTGAAAATTGCAAGGTTGAAAAGATTAATTGGTCAGACAATCCTTGGTTTCCTGATACGCTAAGACTTGAGAAAGATGCATTATTTAGCAGAGACAGAGAAGCCTACAACACAGTTTGGGAAGGTTTATGCCGTCAGACAGTAGATGGTGCTGTTTTCGCCAAAGAAATGACAATGGCAGACCTACAAGGAAGGATAACAAATGTACCTTACGATCCAATTAAACCTGTTCACGCTGTATTTGATTTGGGCTGGGCAGATGCTACTGCTATTTGGTTTGTTCAGTTTATTGCTCAAGAAGTTCGATTGATCCGTTACTACGAGAACAGCCAAGAGACAATAGCCCATTATCTTGCTAAAATGCAGTCCTATGGATATGTATACGACACTTTATGGCTACCTCATGACGCAGGGAATAAGACTTTATCCTCAAATGGCAAATCTATTGAAGAAATCGTCAGAGCTACAGGCTACAACACTAGAGTTATTGAGCGCACACCAATCGCTGATTCAATCAATGCTGCAAGGCTGATGTTCAATAAGTGCTGGTTTGACCGCACAAATACACACGATGGTTTGCAGTGCCTAAGACATTACCGATATGACGTTGATCCCGATACAAAACAATTCTCACAAAGACCATTGCACGATAACTACTCACATGGAGCAGATGCTTTCCGTTACATCGGCCTTATGGTTAACGAACCAAGAAAACCAGCAAAGCCAAAGGGAACATACCAACTGCCCTCAAGCTGGATGGGATAATGTTGTACAAACGCAACAAATGTCTTAAAATCGGGCAATAAATAAGGAATATCTATGGCATACGACAGCGTTGCAGACTCCCAATCAGACGGCAGAATTGAAGAAGCCAAGCAGTTCTTACGGCTTTGCAACGATTCTGACAGCAATAATCGTGCTGAAGCCCTAGATGATGTGAGATTTGCTGCTGGCGATCAATGGCCTGTAGATGTGCAAAATAGCCGTGTTTTAGAAGCTAGACCTTGCCTAACAATTAATAAGATTGACGCTTATATTCGTCAAATCTGCAATTCTCAACGTCAGCAACGCCCACGCATCAAAGTGCATGGGATGAATAATGAATCAGACGCTAAAGTCGCTGAAATCATTACAGGAATCTGCCGTCACATTGAAAATCAATCCGATGCTGATAATGCCTATGACCATGCTTTTGAGTATTGCGTCAAGATGGGCTGGGGATATTGGCGTGTCACAACCGATTATGTAAGGGATGACAGCTTTGACCAAGAAATCTATATTAAGCGCATTGAAAATCCTTTTTCAGTATATTTTGATCCTAATAGCATTGAGCCTGATGGTTCTGATGCTACAAAATGCCTTATCACCACTGTTATTCCCAAGTCTGAATTCCGCAAAATGTATCCAGACTCTGAGTTTGACCAAGGATTTAGCTCCAGGGGAACAGGAGATACGGAAAGCGAATGGGTTACGAAAGAAGATATACGCATAGCCGAGTATTTCTATACCGAGCAAGAAAAAACCAAGATTTATATGCTTTCTGATGGCACAACTGCTTATGCAGATGAGTTGCCACCTAAAGATTTGATGGAAGCAGCAGGCATTACAGTCATTGATAAGCGTGATACTTGGCGTAAAAAGATCAAGTGGTGCAAGCTCACCGCAATGGAAATCCTTGAAGAAGGCGAATGGGCTGGTAAATATATTCCTATTATTCCTGTTTATGGTCAAGAAGTACGAGTAGATGACAAGCACAAAAAGTTTGGCTTGGTACGCATGGCAAAAGATCCACAGCGTATGTACAACTACTGGTCAACAGCATTAACTGAGACTGTTGCGCTTGCTCCTAAAGCTAAATGGTTGCTTGCTGAAGGTCAAGACGAAGGCCACGAAAACGAATGGGCAATGGCTAATATTAAAGCTAAGCCTGTTTTGCGCTACAAGCAAACAGACATTGAGGGCAGACCAGCTCCTGCTCCTACAAGACTTCAGCCTGAACCGCCTCCTGCTGGCGTAATGACTGCATTACAAGGCATGAATCAAGACTTACAAGCGGTTGTAGGTATTTTTGATCCTGCACAGCTACCGCAAGGTCAACAATCAGGCAAAGCCCTGCAAGGTCAGCAAATGCAAGCTGACATGACTAACTATCATTACTATGACAATTTAACTCGTTCTATCCGTCAAACAGGTCGTGTAATTCTTGATTTGATCCCTAAAATCTACGATAGAGAGCGTGTAATGCGTATCATCGGTGATGACGGCAAACCTGAGATGGTAACAATCAATCAGATGGGTCAAGACGAAAATGGCGTATCTAAAGTATTAAACGATGTAACAGTCGGCGAATACGATGTAGTGATGGAAACAGGCCCAGGATACAACTCTAAGCGTCAAGAAGCTGTCGATTCGATGGTTCAAATGCTGTCTGTTGATCCACAGTTAATGCAACAGGCTGGCGATTTGATTTTCCGTAACATGGACTTCCCAGGCGCAGACATTATCGCTGATCGTCTTGCTGCTGCCAATCCTATGGCGCAAATTGATGAAAAATCCCCTGTTCCCCCACAAGTTCAGATGCAGCTTAAGAACGCACAAGCAACTATTCAACAGCTTCAGCAACAAATCCAAGCTGAACAAATGGATAAGAAATATCGTGCAACTGTTCAAGAGCAAGTACAACAAGCTGAAACAGAGCGTGAGAAAATGCGCCTTGCTGTTAAGCGTGAAGATACGATGTCTAGAGTTGATACACAAGCTCACGACACAGTAATTAAGACTCAGACTCAACTAGAGGTAGAGCAATTAAAAGCGCAGTTAGCTTTAGTATTGGCACATATCAATCGCACAGATTTAAAAGAAGCTAACGCTGAAGCAGTCGAACGAGCAATTTAATGTTGTAAAAATACAACAAAAGTGATATAAGTAGTAAACCTACCGATGGGTTCATCGGGTTAATTCTTGGAGTTTTCCATGTCAGAAGCAGAAGTAGTAAGAAGTGCAGATAACGTAGTAACAAGTGAAAATTTAGCTGAATGGACTGCTAATAAACTTGGTTTAGCTAGTGAAGAAGCCCCTGTTGCGGCTGAAGCTGTCGAGGAAACTCCAGATTCAGAGCCAGCAGTGCAGGCTGAAGCTCAGAGTGAATCAGAAGCAGAAGAAGAAGCTGAAGTAACAGACAAGCCTAAACAAAATCCCAAACTTGAAAAACGATTTTCTGAGCTTACAAAACGAGCCAAACAAGCTGAGGCAGAAAAGCAAGCATTAGAAGCACGTTTAAGAGATCTTGAGAGCAAACAACAGCCTGCTCCGCAAATCCAACAAGCTGATCCAGTAAGCGAAAAACCACAAGCATCGCAGTTTAATGACGCTTTTGAATACGCTGAAGCACTGGCTGAATGGAGCGCAGAAAAGGCGCTAGAACAGCGTGATTTACAAGAACAGCAACGCAGAATTCAAGAAGAACAAGCCAAAGTAATTAAATCTTGGTCTGAAAAACTTGAAAAAGCTAAAGCTGATCTTCCTGACTTTGACGATATGGTAGCTTCTAGCACTGTACAAGTAGGCGATAGCTTGCGTGATGCAATTCTAGAATCAGATGTAGGCCCACAAATCCTATATCACCTAGCATCAGATACGGATTATGCTCAAAAAGTGGCAAATATGCCTGTTCATAAAGCTCTTAAAGAATTAGGGAAATTGGAAGTTCAATTTGAGCGTAAAGAAGCTCCTATTGAGAAAAGCGAACCTGTTGCTCGTAGTAAAGCCCCTGCTCCCATAAAGCCTTTGTCAAGCGCAAAGTCGGGTACAGACGTTCTAATAGATGGCAATGGTGCTTTTCATGGAACGTATGCCCAATGGAAAGCAGCAAGACAAGCGAAGCGTATTCGCTAATTTAACTAATTTAAAGGAAATATAATCATGGCAAATAATTTGCTAACTATTTCCAAGATCACTAACGAAGCATTGATGGTCTTGGAAAACGAATTAACATTTACAAGCGAAGTCGATAGGAATTATGACGACCAATTTGCAATCGTGGGTGGTAAGATCGGTAACACAGTAAACGTTCGTAAACCAGGTCGTTTCATCGGTACAACTGGCCCAGCTTTGAACGTAGAAGATTTCAATGAAACTTCAGTTCCTGTAACATTGAGCACCCAGTTCCACGTTGACACCCAGTTCACAACCCAAGACTTAGCATTGTCTTTGGATATGTTCTCTGATCGTGTATTGAAGCCTGCTGTTGCTGCTATCGCCAACAAGATTGATCGTGATGGTACTTTGCAAGCTGCTAACAACACAGCGAACATCGTTGGTGTTGCTGGTACTCCTCCAACTGGTTTGATTACTTACCTGACCGCTGCCGCTTACCTTGATTCTGAAGGCGCACCTCGTGATGGTCGTCGTTCTTGCATCGTTGAGCCATTCACATCTGCAACTATCGTTGACAGCTTGAAAGGTCTTTTCGTACCACAAGAAGCTATTGGCGAACAATATCGTAAAGGCTTGATGGGTCGTGACTCTGCTGGTATGAACTGGAAAATGGATCAAAACATCGTTTCACATACTTTTGGCTCATTCTCTGGCTCTGCAACTGTATCTACTACTGCTGCTTCTGGTTTCTTGACAAGCGGTTGGGCTTCTTCTAGCACAATCACTTTGACATTGACTAACGGCGTTAGCTTGAACCAAGGCGATACATTCACAATCGCTGGTGTTTATGCAGTTAACCCACAGAATCGTCAAGCATACGGCTCAAACAAGCTACGCAACTTCGTTGTAAATCAAGCTGTTTCAGGTTCAGGCGGTACTATTTCTGTAAACGTATCCCCAGCGATCATCACTGCTGGTCAGTTCCAGAACGTAAGTATTCCAACTGTATCTACAACTGCTGCTGTTAGCTTCTTTAACCAGTCTGGTACTGTTTCCCCACAAAACATCATCATGCACCGCAATGCGTTTACTCTTGCAGTAGCCGACCTTGAGTTGCCAGAGGGTGTTCACTTTGCAGGTCGTGCAAGCGACAAGGAAATCGGTCTGTCTATGCGTGTAGTTCGTCAATACACCATTAACAACGACTCGATTCCTACTCGTTTAGACGTTCTGTATGGTTGGGCTAACTTGTATCCTGAACTCGCTTGCCGTGTTGCAGCTTAATTAACCGACAACTGAAAGGAAAACATAATGTCTAATCCAGGCCCAGCATCGGTACAAACGATTCACCCAACTAACCTAGCAACAGATCAAGCGATCCGTTTATTGGCTTATTACAAGCAAGTTCCGCTAAGTGCAACAGGTGATACAGTTTTACCAATTTTGAATACTTCACAGTATTCTGTATCAAACGTAATCTTGACTAACGCATCAGGTGCTGTATCTACTGCTGCTGCTGGTTTATTCCCAGCTCCAGCAGCTCAAGGTACTGCAATCGTAGCTAATGCCACTTTGACAGTAGCAACAGGTGCAGTAGTTCAAGAAACTGTGGCATCAACAGCTTTACAAACAACCCAAAACTTGTATTTCAACGTAGCTACTGCCCAATCAGGCGTAGCGGTTGACGTATATGTATATGGTTACGATTTCCCACAGTTTTAATAGTATGTAGTTTTAAGAAAGGCCACCCCTAAAAAGGTGGCTTTTTTCTTTTAAAATCTCGTATAATCGTTGTAGAATTACAACATACCCCTTTGCAAAGGAAAATCATGTCACAACAAACTACTTGCGCACGTGGAAATATTCTTTATAACTTCCTCGTCTACCCATCTTTAACCCCTGCTGCTGTTACAGGCACACAAGCAACTCAAACTTTTAGCATCCCAGGTCTAGCAATTAATGATTCTGTAAGCATTTCATTGCTTGGCGCACAAACTACTGGTGTTGGCATCGCTAATGCTTGGGTTTCTGCTGCTGGTGTACTTAGCGTTCAATTTACAAACTCTACAGGTTCTTCAGCTACTCCTGCTGCTGGTACTTATGTTATTGCTTGTGATCGCTTAGAAGGCACAATTTTGCCTACAAACGCTGCTTAAAGATTAAAAAATGGCAAATACATCGGCTTATCGTGTAGTAGGGCCTACCACAGCGATTGCAGTCAGTTCGACTTCATCGACTGCGGTAACAATTACTCCTGCTGGAAACGATCAGGTTAACTATATTGGTCTGTTAAATACCAATGGTTTTCCTGTTGCCGTAACTATTGCTCCTAGTTCTGCTCCTGCGGCAGTATTGCCTGCTGCTGGGAACAGTTCTAGTAGCGTTATTTTGGGCGTATCAATGAGTACCCCTTATGTAATAGCTGCGCCTGTCAATTCTTATTCCATAACATCCATCTGTGGAAGCGGAAATTCTGGCACTATTTATGTAACACCGATGGCTGACCAAAATTAGGAATTTTTATGGCATATGATAGCACTTTTACCGCATTTGGCCCTACTTACGTTGTAAGTAATTCTGCTGTTCAAGTAACAACAACTAATAACGAATATCCAACTTCTTATCGAATTCGTAACTTGTTGTCCACTCCAGCTTATTTTGCATGGGCTCCTGCTGCTCCAAAAAATGCAGCAGTTACTCCAGTAGTCAACACTCCTGTTGCAGGAACTCCTGGCACAAATACTATTGGAATGATGGCAAGCTCAGTAGAAACTTTTGTATTGCCACCTAATTGCTGGTTTATTGCAAGCACATCTAACGCATTTGAAGTGACTCCTGGCGAAGGAATGTAATCATGTTAAGAGCCGCATCAAGCGTAGGCAATCTATCAGGATTGCAATATCAAGGTACTTGGAACGCATCCACTAATACGCCCACCTTAACTTCAAGCGTTGGTACTGCTGGCTATTACTATATTGTTAGTACGGCTGGAGCTACAACACTTAATGGTATTTCTACATGGAACGTAGGCGATTGGGTAATCTTTAGCAATACTGGAGTATGGCAACGTATTGCTGGTGGTCTGACAGGTAGCGTTAATATTGCTAATGATACTTCTGGTAACGTTAATTACAACTTAGTATTAACTAATGCTAATAGTGGAACTGTTTCAACTTTTGATGTTGATTCTCCAAATTTAACATTTAATCCAAGTACAAGTAAATTAAATGCCCAAATTTTTGAATCTGTCAATACTATTGGTTTTGCAAATGTTCCGCAATTTAGAATGTCAGGTGCAAGTGCTGGTGTAGTAGCATTTTATGACAATTCAGACCCAGATTTTGGGGTTTATAACTATCGTTTGCATATGGATAATAGTTATATAACTTTTTGTATGTCTAACACAAATACTGCATATGACATAGGCAATACTCTTTTTGCAGTAAATCAATATGGCGCTATTGGTTTAGGAGTAAATTCTTATTATGGAAGCGGTGCACTTCAAAATTATGGTGGAACAGGTCAAGTTCTAATATCTAGTGGAACAAATGCTGCAGCAACTTGGGGAAATATTAAAACTCCTGCAACCACTTACAGTGGATTAGGCTCTGCTGCAACCGCAGGAGCTGGAGCAAGAGGATTTATTACAGATTGCACAACAACTACTTTCTTAGCAACTGCTGCTGGCGGTGGTTCAAATGCTGTTCCTGTTGTATCTAATGGCACTAATTGGCTAGTTGGTTAATTAATTAAAGGATAAATTATGTCAAATCCAGGTGTAGCAAGTAGCTCAGTTATCAATCTATTGCCAGTTCAAGCTGAATATGATGCCAATGGCAACTGCCTAGGGCTTTATGGTCAAGGCGGTAATGCTTTACAAGCCCCATACAATGCTTCAACTTTGTCTATTGGAAGCAATTTAGTTGCCTCATCTACTTTGCCTACTATTTCTAGTGGCTTTGGTACAAGCTCAACTATCACTGCTTCTAATACATTTTGTTTTAAAATTGTAGTTGGCACAGGCGGTGCAGCAAATGGCACAATTACCCTTCCTACTGCTCCAAATGGCTGGTTGGGCTTTGCTGCTGATGTAACGAACGGGAATAGTTTATTTTTGCAATTAACAGGAAGCACAGCTACTTCAGTTACTTTTACTAGCTATTCTGTTACTACTGGTGCTGCTGCTAATATGTCTGCTGGAGATGTGATTTTAATTAACTGTATTGCCTATTAAGGGTAAGTTATGGCTACAGGGCCAGCATTAACGCAGGATCAAAATTTACTGCCAGTTCAGGCTTACTTTAACCTAGATGGGTCATTTAACACATTCATAGGGCAAGGTAAGCCTTTTTACGCATTTATTAACCCGATTCAGTCGGGTTTAACTATTACTAATAGCACGATTGACAGTACGACTATTGGTGCTGCAACACCTTCTACTGGCGTTTTTACTCAAATAACAACGACTTTAGGCACAATCAGCACTAGTCCTAGCAACCCTACTGACATTACAAATAAACTGTATGTTGATACAGTAGCGCAAGGATTAAACCCTAAACAGTCTTGTCAAGTCGCTACAACAGCTAATATCACGCTATCAGGGCTGCAAACGATTGATGGGTACACTACCCTAGCTGGCGATAGAGTTCTCGTTAAAAACCAGTCATCTAGCGCAAATAACGGCATTTATGTAGCATCTGCAAGCGCATGGAGTCGTTCAGCAGATATGAACACTTGGGCAGAAGTCTCAGGTGCATATACAGTAGTAGTAAACGGCACAGTAAATGGTCAAACAGCATGGGTTTGCACATCGTCAACAAGCGGTACATTAGGCACAACTGCAATCACTTGGGTGCAATTCTCAGGCATATCTAGCTATTATGCTGGCACAGGGTTAACCCTTGCATCAAACACATTTAGCATTACAAATACAGGCGTTACTAGCGGTTCTTATGGCTCGTCTAGTAACACATTAAGCGCAACAGTAAACGCTCAAGGTCAATTAACAGCGTTAAGCGCACAAGCAATCGCTATTGGCGCAGGACAAGTAACAAGCGGCACATTCGCATCATCGCTTTTAAGCGGTTCATACACAGGAATTACAGGCGTTGGAACGCTAACAGCAGGAACTTGGAATGCTACCCCTATTACTAACAGTTATTTGGCTAATTCAAGCATTACGATTAACGGCAATGCAGTCAGTTTAGGTGGCTCAACAACAGTAACAGCCAATACCCCTAATTCACTGACATTTAATAATAGCGGTACTGGTAGCGCAAGCGGGTCAACTTTTAATGGTGCTTCTGCGTTAACTGTTTCATACAATACTATTGGCGCACCCAGCACAACAGGCACAAACGCTACTGGCACATGGGGAATTAGCGTAACAGGTAACGCTGGAACAGTAACAAATGGGGTATATACCACTGGTAGCTACTCAAATCCTAGCTGGATTACTTCAATTCTAGGGTCTATTGTTAGTGGTGCAGTCGCTTCAGCCACATTAGCAACTACAGCAACAAACGTAGCTGGCGGGGCAGCAGGCTCACTTTTATACCAATCTGGATCAGGTGCAACAACAAGTTTAGCTTTAGGCACTACAAACTATGTATTAACTGCTGGTGCTTCAGCCCCTCAATATGTAGCTCAAAGCACTTTATCAGTAGGATCAGCGAGCACAGCAACAACATCAACAAATTTAGCTGGTGGTGTAGCTGGGGCAATTCCTTGGCAATCTGCTGCAAATACAACAGGCTTCACAGCAGCAGGAACAACAGGGCAAGTTTTAACTTCAGCAGGCACAGGAACTCCTACTTGGACTACTCCTACATCGTATGCGACTGTTACCGATGACACCACTACAAATGCAACTCGTTATCCTTTGTTCGCTAATCAAACAAGCGGAAATCTGTCAACAGAATATACAAGCTCTACAAAACTGCAATACAACCCTTCTACTGGCGTATTTACGGCTACAGGGTTTAGCGGTTCAGGAGCAAGTTTAACTAGCCTTACTGCTGGTAATTTGTCAGGAACTATTCCTAGTGGTGTTTTAGGTAATTCTTCGCTTTATATTGGCACTACCGCAGTTCCGTTGAACTCGGCAAGCGGATCAATTACTTCTTTAGCGGTCAATATTAGCGGTTCAGCAAGCTCGGCTACAACTGCGACTACAGCGACAAACGCTACCAATATTGCTATTACAGACAATACAAGTTCTGCATCAACTTATTACCCTGTTTTATCGTTAAATTCTAGTGGCAACAACGCAGCGACAACTAGCTCTACTAAACTCAGTTTTGTGCCAAATACAGGTGTTTTAAGTGCCACTAGCTTTACTGGTGCAGGTACAGGATTAACAGGAACTGCTTCAAGTTTGTCTATTGGTGGAAATGCTGCAACTGCAACAACAGCAACTTCTGCAACTACAGCGACTAATGCCAATAACGTAGCTGTAGCCGATGCCAGCACAAACGCTAATTACTACCCTACTTTTGTAGCTGCTACAGGTAGCAATCAGGCTTTAAAAACAGCGTCATCTACGCTAAAATACAATCCATCAACAGGAGCTTTAAGCACAGGCTCTGTAATTTACATAGCACCATAAGGAAAAATCATGGGTCAATTAGTCTTTCAAGCAACAGCAGGCGGTCAGGTAGCCCTAGTTGGCCCTAATCCCTCTACAAACTTTTCTTTAAATGTACCGGCTGTAAACGGCAATCTTGTAACCACAGGCGATACAGGCACAGTTACAAGCACTATGCTTGCGTCAAGCGTTTATACAACACCTGGCACTATCGGTTCAGGAACACCTAATTCTGGTGCTTTTACTTCGCTTTCTGCAAGCTCAACAGTATCAGGCACAGGATTTAGCACCTATTTAGCTTCTCCTCCTGCTATTGGTGGAACTACTGCTGCTGCTGGAACATTTACAACTTTAACTCTTGGTGGAAATACTAAAAACCAGCAAATTGGTCAAGGTGATGCTTCTATGTTAAAGAACCGCATTATTAATGGTGCTTTTAAAATAGCGCAAAGAGCAACATCTAGTTCTGCTACTGGATATTGTTGTGTTGATAGATGGCAGTTTAATTCTTTAGGCACATCTTTAACTTGGTCACAACAATCTGCAACAGTAAATGGAATACCAGCTACCGTTCTTCAAATAGCTGGCGCATCGGGCAATACTGCTCAAAATATGCAACAAAAAATTGAATCATTTAATTCTTATGATTTAGTTGGTCAATCTGTAACATTAAGTTTTTGGGTTTATCAAAATACTGGTTCAACGTATAGCCAACAAATAAGTTTGCAATATCCAACAGCAACAGATAATTACACGTCCACAACAACTATTGCAACAAATACAGTATCTATACCAAATAATTCATGGACATACATCAACACAACTTTTAATTCTTTGCCATCTGGTGTTTCTAATGGATTATTGGTTCAATTTTTTGCAAATAGCCCAGCATTAACAAGCGGAATATTTCAATTTGCTTTTGTTCAATTAGAAGTAGGAAGCTATGCTACTGGATATGAATATCGTATGTATCAACAAGAATTAGCTTTGTGCCAAAGATATTATGAACAAATAAATCCAGGTCAAGCTACTGCTGGTGCAGCTTCAACTACTGTAGCTTTTTTAAATGGTTCTTTTCAAGTCCCAAAAAGAGCAGCACCAACAATGGCTGGTGGTTCAGGTATTCAAGTAAGAATTTACAATGGAGGAGGTGTTCAATACCAATATACAGGTGGCGGAGTTGTTGCTACAAACTTTTCAAATACGACTGGATATGAAGTTCAAGTGAGTGGATTTACTGGCATGACAGGTTCTTTTGGAATTTTGTATTCTGCTTCATCACCATATTCAGCTTCTGCGGAGTTATAAAAAATGTATAAATTAGTTAATTCATTGGTAGATGGAACACCTTTAAATTGCATTGAAAGAATTGCAGATAAAGCATTTATTCCTACTACAGACCCATCTAACACAGACTACCAAGCCTACCTTGCATGGGTTTCAGAAGGTAATACACCATTACCAGCGAACGAATAATGTTTACTTGGAAAATCTTAGAAATTTCTGCTAAAGATGGTGTTATAACCCATGCTCGTTATCATGTCACCGCTTCAAGCGAAGATAAATCAGTAGAAACTGAAGGTAATTGGTATTTTGACTGCCCAACAGCTAAAATTCCTTTTGAACAAGTTACAGAAGAAATGGTATCTAACTGGATACAAACAGAAGCCGTAAAAAATGGCAAATGTCACATTACTGCTCGCCTTGAAGAACAATTAGAAACATTAGAAAACAAAGTTATCCCACCTTGGCAGCCTCAAATATTCAAAGTAGGAATGTAAAATGACCGCACCGATTGACATTATTTCAAGAGCATTAAAAGATATTGGCGCATTAGAAGCGGGTGAAACTCCTACTCCTGAAGCTGCTCAAGATGCATTTGATATGCTTAATGACCTAGTAGACCAATGGTCAAATGAAGAAATGATGGTGTTTTACAAGAATGAGATTGTTTTTCCTATTGTTCCAGGGCAGACACAATACACGATTGGCCCAAGCGGGCAAATTGGCGCAAGCGTAACAGGCTTTATTCAAGGTAATGTATTAACAATTACTGGCATTAATTCAGGCGCAGTAAACGTAGGGCAAACTATTACTGGTACAGGCGTAACAGCAGGGACTAAAATTGTAGGAATGTTGACTGGCGCAGGAAACAACGTAAACGAAGCTGGTACATACACTGTAAATATTTATCAAAACGTATCATCTACAACTTTAAATTTGTACTATCAAAGACCGCTTTCTATTGATTCTGCATTTGTTCGCATCAATACAAATTCAAATGGCGTACCGATTGTCAATGGTGGTTTAGATTACCCAATCGCTGTTTTAGCCGTAGAAGAATACGAAATGATTGGTTTAAAGACTTTAAATGGCCCTTGGCCTAAAGCTCTTTACTATCAGCCGTCAGAAGCATTAGGTAACATCTATGTATGGCCTAATCCTTCACAGGGCGAAATGCACATATTTACAGACAATTTGTTTCAAGGCTACACAACTTTGCAAGATCCTATTGTTCTTCCGCAAGGTTACACAATGGCTCTTAGATGGTGTCTAGCAGAGCGTTTAATGCCTATGTATGGGAAAGCATCTCCTACACAAATAGCAATGATTACAGGCTTTGCAGCGCAAGCTAAAGCAACTGTAAAACGAATTAATATGAAACCTGTTCAATCTGCTCGATTTGCTGATGCAATGTTGGCTTCTCGCCAAAAAGATGCGGGCTGGATTCTTAGTGGTGGTTTCTTTAGATAAGGTTAAAAAATGGCTGATTTTGGCTTTGTTGGAGCGTCATACGAAGCACCTTCTATTTATCAGGATGCACAAGAGTGCATTAACTGGAGGCCTGAAGTCGACATTACTAAACCGCAAGGATCTAGAGGTGTAGTAGCACTTTATCCTACCCCTGGCCTTACTTCTCAAGTTGTATTGTCTGCACAACAACAAGTGCGTGGAATGAGAACAGTAAGCGGTGGCAATTATATGGTTGCCGTTTGCGGTAATTATGTATATGTGTTGAATTCAACAATGACTCCTACAATCATTGGTCAATTAAACACATCAAGCGGTCAAGTTGGAATTACAGACAATGGTGTAAACGTTTATATCGTAGATGGTCAATATCGCTATACATGGTTTATATCTAACCCTAATTTTGCTGTATTCCAAGGAACAATTTCAGGCACAACATTAACTGTTACTAGGGTAATTAGCGGAACAATCGCTGCAAATCAAGCCTTATTTGGCATTAACATTCCACAAGAAACTGTCATTGTTTCAGGTTCAGGAAGCACATGGACATTAAATAACACAGCTTCTATTTCTACTGCTGAAGTAATGAACTCTGCTAATGTAGCAGCAACTATTACAGCATCAATGTCTGGAACAACTTTAACTGTTAGCGCAATCGGCACAGGTCAAGTTTTGTATCCAGGGCAAACTATTACAGGCTCAACTGTAACTGCTAACACTATTATTACTGCTTTAGGTAGCGGAACAGTATTAAGCGATTCTATTGCTACAGCAGGAACAGGATACGCTGTAAACGACACAGTTACTGTTTTGGGCGGTGTTTATGGCAATAGCCCAGCAACTTACACTGTAAGCTCAATAGGAAGCGGCGGAACAGTAACAGGATTAACTGCTACTTACGCAGGAGCATATACATCCAATCCCACTAATCCAGCTTCTACATCTACAAATGGCGCAGGAACAGGATTAACCCTTAATTTAACATTTGGAACTGGCACAGGCGGTACAGGTAATTATGTAATTAATAATTCGCAATCTGTAAGCTCTAAAACAATGTATGCTCTAAATTGGAGCGTAATGCCTACGTCAGATGGCGCATTTAATGGCGCAAATGTGGTAGATATTGTTGATAACTACTTTGTATATAACAATCCAAATACCCAGCAATGGGCTGCTTCTAACATTCTTAGCCCAATTACTTATGGCTTGAGTTATGCAAGTAAATTTACTGGCCCTGACAATCTTGTTTCAATTATTTGCGATCATGGACAAGTTTATTTATTAGGCGAAACTACATCAGAAGTTTGGTATGATGCAGGAACTTTCCCATTTGCTTTTCAAAGAATTCCAGGAAGTTCAAGCCAGCACGGAATTGTGGCCCCATTTTCTTTAGCAAGACTTGGCAATTCTTTTGCTTATTTGTCAAAAAACAATCGTGGGCAAGCTGAAATTGTGCAAATGAATGGATATTTGCCACAAAGAATATCCACCCATGCAGTAGAAAATACGCTTGTTAACCAATATGTAAATGATGCTGTTGCATACACATATCAGCTTGAAGGGCATGAAGTATTTGTTATATCATTTCCAACCTTGGATTTAACTTGGGCTTATGATGCAACTACAGGTTTATGGCATAAATGGTTATATACAGACAATGTAAATCAATATCATCGTCATCGTTCTAATTGTTCTGCCGTATTTCAAGGTTTAGTTATGGTTGGAGACTGGCAAAATGGTCAAATTTACAGCCTTGATCCATCAAATTACACAGATAATGGTCAAAATATACGCAGATTGCGTAGAGCACCTCATTTAGTGACTGATTTGCAACGTCAATATTTTGATGAATTACAAATTCAGTTTCAGCCAGGAGTCGGAACAACTGGGCTTTCAGGCACTGAAGGTTCTTTTGTTGGAAACCCTTTAACTATTGGTGCATTGCAAAACTATTTAATTGGCCCATTTCAAGAAGTTATTATTGGCTTAAGCGATTCTGTTAGCCCTTTAACATCTACAACTAACCCGCAAGCAATGTTACGTTGGTCAAATGATGGTGGCTCAACTTGGTCAAATGAATATTGGCAAAAAATAGGTCAACAAGGAAAATATAGAAATCGTGCCATTTGGCGTAGATTAGGAACAGCCAGAGATAGAGTTTTTGAAGTAGTAGTTACAGACCCCGTAAAAGCAGTTATAGTATCTGCTAACTTAAAAGCATCTGAAGGGGAAAATTAATGGCTACAAATCAGCTTTGGGGTTCAAGTCAGGGGAATCCATACCCTGTTACACCTTTATTAGATCAAAATACTCAAATGCCTACAAGAGCATGGCAACAGTGGTTTCTTAATTTATTAAACTTTAGCTCTGCGACTAATGCTACAAAAGGAACTGGAACTTTGCCTAGCAATCCTGTAGGTTTTATTAATGTCACAGTTAACGGAAAACCTTTTAAAGTGCCTTATTACAATCTATGATTGAATATAAAGATGATGATTGGCTGGCTAATTTAGATGATCTTAAAGAAATTATTAAAGATCACTATGAAGAATTGTCTGTAAGCAAGCAGTTTCCGCTTGATCCTGCATGGGATTCTTATGAACAACTGCTTAAAAATGGCGGTCTAAAATTTATTACTTGCAAAGATGACGGCAAATTAATTGGCTACATTATTTATTTTATAGCCCCTCATCTTCACTATAAGACTTGTTTGACTGCTTTTGAGGATATTTATTATCTTAAAAAAGAATACAGAAAAGGCAGAACTGGCATCAGAATGTTTCAGTTTGCCGACAAATTATTGAAAAATCAGGGTATTCACAGGGTTATTTACAATACTAAAGTCCATTCAGATAATTCAAGTCTTTTTGAATATTTGGGCTACAAATTTGTAGATAAAGTCTTTACGAAACTGTTGTAAAAATGCGACAATTAGCATATTAGATTGGAGAAATTATGGGCGTTGGTGCAGCGATAGGCGGAGTAGCAAGTTTAGGTTCGGCCTTAATTGGCGGAAACGCTGCTCAAAGCGCAGCTAATACAGAAGCAAATGCTGGAACTGCTGCTCAAAATCAGCTTTTGGGTATTGGTCAACAAGTATCTAGCCTTTACCAGCCGTATGAAAATTTAGGAACAACCGCATTAAGCAGTTTGACTAATGCGTATCCTAGTTTGACTACTGCACAACAAACATATCAAAATCCAAGCAATTTACCAGGTACTTATACTGCCCCTAGTAATTTGCCCAACACTTATGGCGGTTTGTCATCACAATATAGTCCATATCAAACATTTACAAATGCTGATTTAAACAGTCAATTAGCTCCTAATTATGCCTTTCAATTAGGTCAAGGGCAATCAGCTACAAATGCAGCAAATAACGCTACAGGCGGTTTAGTAGGCGGTAATGCTCAACAAGCATTGCAAAACTATACGCAAAACTATGCAAGTAATGCGTATCAAAATGCATTGTCGAATTACCAATCACAAGCATTACAAGGATTTAACCAATACACAGGCCAAAATACATTAAATGCTGCCCAGCAAGCGCAACAATATAACCAAGGCGCACAGAATGTTGCATTGGGAGCGTCAACTCAGCAACAGCAATATAATCAGTTATTGGCAAATATTCAACAAGCTCAAGCTGGTCAATCACAAGGGTTTAATCAAGGTCTTGCTCAAAATACAAATATTTACAATATTCTTGCTGGTTTAACTGGTCAAGGTCAAAATGCTGCAAGTAATGCTGCAAATGCACAGTTAGGCATTGGCACAAATATTTCAAACATTACTCAAGGTATTGCAAATGCTCAGGCTGCTGGAACTACAGGTGTAGCAAATGCATTGTCTAGTGGTGTTCAAGGTGCAACTAATAGTTATTTATTATCTAGCTTATTGCAAAATCAAAATCCAAATTCTTATAATGCCACTAATGGCGTTATTCCTTAAGGAAATATTATGGCGGGATTAGATCCAAGCGTAATCGGAAATGTACAACAACCCCAACAAATGTCTTTGAGGGATATGGTTAATTTGGCTCGTGGAACACAAGCATATCAACAAGCTCAACAAGTCAATCCTTTACAAGTTCAGCAACAACAATCTGCTACACAATCAGCGCAAACGGCTGCTCAAGCTGCACAACTTCAATTAGCTAATCAGCAAAATCAAATTGCTGGAGGAGCTATTACAGGTCTTGAAAATTCTCCAAGTTACAAAAAAAATGATGCAAAAGGAATTAAAAAAGAACTTGAAGCTACTGAAAAATGGTTAAAAACTGTTAATCCAGAACTTTTAAAAGAAGGCGGAGTTGTAGATCAAGCGCATAAATTAATTGATGCTGAAGATATAGATGGTTATAAAAATCATCTTGCAACATTAAGAAATGCTCTTGCAACCAATGAATCAAAATATTCTGCTGCATTGCCTTCTTTTGGCACTAATGCTCTTGGTCAGCAATTTATGGCTAATCGTGCTGCGGGCACAATTTCCGCCCCTCAACAACAAGGTCAAGGCAATATTACTCCTACTTCTGCTGGAGTTGAAAATTTCTCTGGTTATCAAAAAGATTTGCAAGCTAGAGTAAATGGCGCAACACAAAATGAAATGCGCTTAAATGAAGCAGAAGATTTAATGAAAAAAGTTAAAACTGGTGCTGGAACAAGAGCGTTTACTGATGTTGCTCAAAAATTACAAGCTATTGGCGCACCTCAATTATTAGTTGATAAAGCTGCTGGTGGCGACTTATCCGCAGTTCAATCATTGAATAAATTTATTGCTCAAACTGTCATACAGGCAGCTACTCAAAACCCTGGAACAGCAGAATCAATTAATAGATATATTAGGGATAACCCCGATGTAACTACTGATCCAAGAGCTTTGGATAGATTCTTTGAATTTACCCATAAACAAAATTTAGTGCCTATTGAAGAACAAAGATTTTTGCTTGATAAAGTTAAATCAGGTCAACTTAATCCAGACACTCATGTAGCAGAAGCTCAACAACATATTCTTGATAAATTTGCTCAAAAACAAAATACTGTAACAAGCAAAGAAAGCCCTGCTGAAAAGAAAATTGTTAAAACTGGAACATTGAATGGCAAAAAAGTTGTTCAATATGAAGATGGCTCTATTGGGTACAAATAATGAATAACTTATATGCTTCTTTAGAAGATCAATATGGATTGCCTAATGGCGCATTATCCGCTATCGAAGAAGCAGAAAAAAGCGGAGATAATGAAACAAGTCCTAAAGGCGCAAAAGGTCGTTTTCAATTTATGCCAGAAACTGCAAAGGCATATGGAGTTGATACTTCTGATCCTGTAAGCTCGGCTCATGGAGCAGCTAAATATCTTTCCGATCTTCAAAATAGATATGGTAGTTTTAGGGCTGCTGTAGCTCATTACAATGGCGGCACAAAAGCTGCAAAAGCTGTTTTAGAAGGAAATCAACCTCCCGCTGAAGAAACAAAAAAATATTTAAAAAATGTAGATTCAAAATTGCCTATTGATTCTTCAAAAATTCAATGGGATGATGAACCTATTGATGCTTCAAAGATTCAATGGGATTCAGAAGAAAAACCAGCAGACAAACAAAGCAATTTAGAAGCGTTTGGCAAAGGTATAAAAACCTCTTTGCAAAACACTATGACAGGAATAGGTCAAAAACTAGATCCATTAGCTCAACAATTAGAAAGTTCATTTCAAAAAATGGAAGCTGCGACTGGTGGCACACGCAGTGGTAGATTTATGAAGCAACTTGAGCAAACTTTGGGAACTCCATCTGCAAAAGATGTAGCAACAAATCGTGAGGCTGAAATTCTTGCTCAACGTGAAGCAAATAAAGAAACATTGTCAAATCCTTATGGCGCAGCAGGTAATATTGCTGGCGAATTAGGTCAAGCCGTTTTATTGCCAGGTGGAACTGTAGGAAAAGCAGCATTAGCAGGAGCTGCAATGGGAGCAACGCAACCAACTTTGCCAGAAGAAAGCACATTATTTAATATTGGATCAGGAGCAGCATTGGGTGCTGCTGGGCAAGGCGCAGTCAATGCTGTTGGTCGAATTGCTCAACCAATTACAAAAAATTTAAGCGGAATTGGAGAAAAATCCGTTCAAATTTTAAAAGATGCTGGCGTTCCATTAGATGCTGCACAAGCAACTGGTTCTAAAGTAATGCAATGGGCAAAAAGATTAACTTCTGACAATCCATTTACGGGAGCAGAAAATCAAGCGTTTTCTCATGTTCAAAATAGTGCATATACAAAAGCTGTTGCAAAAACAATGGGAGAAAATGCAGAACAAATTACTCCTGAAGTTATACAAAATGCAAAAACTCGTTTAGGGGATACATACGATCAACTTTTTGAACGTAATGGTGTTCGTGTAACTCGTAGTTTTCAAAATGATTTAAATGGCTTAAAAGACGAAGCTGAAAGAATTTTGCCTTCTAACGAAAAAGCCGTTGGAAACATTGTTAATGACATTATTGATAAATCTAAAGCCAATATGGGGCATTTAGATGGTCAACAATATCAAGCATTTAAACGTCAATTAGATGCTTTAGAAAAACAAGGCGGATTGTCAGCTCATTATGCTGGAGAAATAAAAGAAAAATTATTAGCTGGTCTTTCGGATACTGTTGATAAATTTGGTAAAAAAGGCGATATTGATTTGTTAAAAGCAACAAATAAACAATATGGCAATATGAAAAAAATTGAAGATGTTGCTTTAAAAGATCCTGAAGGCCATGTAAGCCCATCTTTGCTTTATAACTCTTTAACAACAAAAGCAAAAAGAAATGCTTTTTATCAAAACGATCCTGAGCTTGCTAAATTAGCTCAAGCTGGCAAAACCATCCTTCCTGAAAAAATGGGCAATAGCGGTACTGCTGCAAGATTGGCAACTCAAGCTGCAATTCCAACAACTTTGGCTGCTTATGATTATGCAAAAGAAGGCGATATTGGAAAAGCATTAGGAATTGGAACAAGCGCATATTTAGCTCCCAAAGCATTGCAAGCAGCATTACATAATCCAGCTTTTGCTTCTTATCTTGAAAAAGGATTAGGAAATACAGCATTAAGAGATATGTTACAAGCTCCAAGTAAATATGGAGCAGGAAAAATTCCTCTTTCAGCTTTTGAATCTTATTTGCAACAAGCTCAACAAGAAAAAGGTACTAAATAATGGCATCAGTAAACTTATCACCACTATTTAACGGAACAACGCAGTTTGGCCCTACTTATGTGCCTTTAGCTGGTGGTCAGTTATTTACTTATCAAGCTGGTAGCTCTACAGCATTAACTACTTATGCCGATAATGCAGGAACTATTCCTAATTCTAATCCTATTATTTTAGGAACAGACGGAAAACTTCCTAACGAATTATGGCTTCAATCAGGATATTCGTATAAATTTGTCTTAGAAGATGCTAGTAGCAACATTGTAGATACATACGACAATATTGCTGGAATTATTACCTCTATTCCTTCTACTAGCCCAGCAGTACCAAGTGGTTGTATTTTAATTTGGTCAGGTTCAGTAGGCTCTATTCCTAGCGGATTTGTATTGTGTAATGGTTCAAATGGAACTCCTGATTTACGCAATTCATTTGTTTTAGGTGCTGGAAATAGCTATTCTGTTGGGCAAACAGGTGGATCAACAACTGCTACATTGACCCAAGGAAACCTGCCAAATGTAAATTTTAATGTTACCGATCCTGGACACGTTCACACTGCTAGTACAACTGTAGCAATTAGCGATCCTGGTCATAATCATTCTGCTTCATCAACTTCTAGTTCAACATCTACTGTTACAGATCCAGGACACTTTCATACAGTGCCTTATGTAATTGGTTCAGGAACTGGTATTGCCGCTGGTTCAGGCGATAGTATTCAGCCTAATCAAGCAAATTCAGGAACAGCTTTTACTGGAATTACAGTATCAACAGCTACAACAACATCTACATCTATTGCAACAAATTTAACTGGAATTACAGCAACAGCTTCTACGACTATTGCTTCTAATGTAACAGGAATTACAGTAGCATCAGGTGGATCAGGTTCTGCATTTGGTATTCTTCCTCCTTACTATGCGCTTGCATACATTATGAAAAGCTAATCATGTCTGATATTGATCCAATAACCACAGCTAGAGAACTTGCAACTCACGCTAACGATATAGAACATTTACAAAGTGATATGGATAAAATGATTTCAGAAATGAAAGAAATTAAAGAGGCTGTTCAATCTATCCAAGAAACTTTGGCTCATGCACATGGTGGTTGGAAAACAATGATGATAGTAGGCGGTGCTTTTGCTTTAATTGGCGGGATATTAGCCAATTTATTTCAAGGCTTTTTAAACAAATGAAATTCTTTAAAGATTTGCTAACGCAAAATGACAATAAAACCTATTGCATTGGCAGATTTGGTGTATTTGTAGGTATTCTTTCTTTTGCTTGTTTAGGATTTATTCATACCATCTATAATCATGCCATAGATTTTTCTGGTTTTGGCATGGGATTAGGTGGACTTTTGGGCGGTGCAGGAGTCTATATAGGCTCTCAAGCTGCCACAGACCGAGAAACTCATGCCGATACCTAATGTTTACTTCAAAATTCTCATTGTGGCTTGTATTTTACTGCTTTCTTTTTGTGGCGGTTATTATGTGGAACATTTACGATTTTTGGATTACAGACAATCGGTTGCAGCGCAAGGGAAAGTCCAAGAGCAAAAAAACAAAGACCTTTTAAAAGAAAGAGATTTAGAAAATGCTAAGATTAAATCAAATTACAATAATCAGCTTGCTATTATTAAACGCTTGTACAACACCAGTGGCAGTAACTTGTCCAGTCCCAGCGCAACCCTCGTCAGCGTTAATGGCTACACCACAGACCCTGTATTTGCTGAACAGTGCGCCTCTGCCACTGCCCAACTCGTCAGCCTCCAGCAATGGATTAAAGATCAAGTAGGATTGCATGAATAGTTCTTTTGACAAGTCATTAGCTTTAGTTTTAGAGCAAGAAGGCGGTTACAGCGCAGATAGTCGTGATCCAGGCGGTGTTACCAATCTAGGTGTTACTCAAAATACTTTAGAAGAATGGCTTGGTCATCCTGTTACCGATAAAATCATGCGTGAACTGTCAATCGTTCAAGTCGCACCGCTATACAAATCTAAATATTGGATGGCTTGCTCTGCGCCTAAACTGCCTGTAGGCATAGATTACGCTGTATTTGACTGTGCAGTCAACAATGGCGTAGGGACGGCTGTAAAACTCTTTCAAGAGTCTCTAGGATGCGTTCCTGACGGGATGCTTGGCCCTAGAACATTACAACTTATTGACCAAAAGAATAAAATTGAAATGGTAGAAAAGTTCTGCGAAAGACGCAGAGATTATTATTCTAAGCTTAAATTGTTCCCCATTTATGGTAACGGATGGCTAAACAGAGTAGAATTTGTATTAAAGAACGCAATAGAAATGATAGAGGAATAACATGACAAACTTTAAAATTACTGGCAAAACACATGAAAGCCCTAAAGGTCATTATGTGAAAGAATCGCCACATCGTATTGAAAAAGAAGTAGAGCGTTTAGAAAAAAAATTAGACAAGCATATTGCATTGCCTATGGAAAAAGCGCATCACGCTGAAAACAGCCAAAAAGAAGCACCATTACCGAATATGCGTAAATACTAAAATTTTTGAGTCAAATCAGCGATTTTAAATAAAGAGATGGGAATGTCGTAAAACATTTCCCCTTTGCCAACGTAGCGATTATGGACTTCTATTAATGGGCAATCTTTTATCAAGTCTGCTTTCAGGTAATAAGCACGTTGTAAGTCCTGAGTTAAGGCAAAAAATAGAACAGGCCGATCTTGCCGAAATAATTTCTCTTTGCGTAGGCTTGCGTGGATACTATGAAATGAGTCAAAACCTTCTTGACGAACTTCAACCTCAATATATCCAACTGGAAGATTTGATCGAAAACAGATTAAATCAACTCCATAGCGATCGGGGTTGTCTTTCACATCTAAGCCCCATTTCATACTAGCCCATGCTGCTACTGCTTTTCTAGCAGGTTCATCATAAACTTTATGAAGATACTCGCTAAATGGTTTAGTTGCCAAGTGTTCTCCAAAAACAATAAGCAAATATAGCTACAAACGCTAAACCCCCTAAAAACGCACCAAAACTATCGTATTCACGTTCTTTTGGTAAAGTAATAGCAGAGCAATACTCAGCCGTTTTAAACGCTTCTGATAGCGTTCTAGGGCTTTTTAAATAGCGTTGATAATTGTTTACAAAATGTTCGTATGACATTAAAGCTCCCAGGTTTTAGTAATTTTTATATGGTCGTTATCAGCTTCTATCTCTACTTCTATTTTTTCTTCTTTTTCTTTAATATTTTTGTCAAAAATTTCATCCCAGTTATTACGATATTTGTCGTTTACGGGTTTTTGACTTTCATTTGTCCAGTTCATTCGCCATTCCTTGCTGGTGTTGACCAAAGTTGTTCCACTACAATCGTAGCGTTCATGCGCTTTAATTCTTGTTCGTAAAAGTACCTGGCTGGGTAATTTGCTTTAATAAAGCCTGTTTCTACTCGTTTAGATGGCCCTACATACATTTTAGGTATTGTGTAATGCGGTACAAACAATGTATTTCCTAGCTTATAACAGCGATATTGTCGTGTTTCAGGCACTTCGTATTCAGTCATGCTAATTCTCCGTATTCTTTAAGATAATCTCTAGATGGTTTATAAGTGTAGCCAAAAGCATAGAATAATGGTGTATTGCCCATCATTACAATTTTTCTTTTAGCTTCTAAAGTTTTACCCCTGCGCTGAAGTAATAAAGCTATACAAGCACGATTGCGAAACATTTGCTTGCCAGAGTAAGACTTCATAAATTCAATCTTAAACACAGATTTATCTATCATTTCTCTTGTGCCTTTCTTAGTATTGCATCGTGTATTTCTTTTGCCATTTCTTGCCAAGACTTTGAATACCAATCGTGCTTATTGATAATTGCTTCACATTCATCTTCAGTTAATGGTGTTAATGTTTTTTCCATAGCTGCTTGGTAACCCTTATCAAACCCAATAGCTTCAGCAATTCCTAAATCGTGTTTTGCTGGATGGGTGTAAAGTGGAATATCAAATCCTTCTTTTTTTACCCAAGATACTTCTTTACGCCATTGTTTATTGGTTCGCATCCACGCTACTGGTTCATTGTTCATTCCCCTTGTGCCTTTCTTAGTATTGCTCTAGCAAAATCTTCCATGTAAAGCTCACCAACACCATTCTTTTTCCAAGCATGGCAAACACTATCGGCACATTCTTTTATTTCGTTTTCGGTTAATGTTTTATTTTTTAACGATTCTATTTCAGATTGTTGTTGATAATATTCCTCTGCAATCAATTCCCTTGCACAAAACCCATTTGCAGTT
>Ga0316228_1000952_pt1 | contig 33895 bp, 30 predicted proteins | sample TBH18021metaG_FD_206005 | JGI IMG/M metagenome (GOLD analysis project Ga0316228, IMG submission 206005) | Freshwater microbial communities from Trout Bog Lake, Wisconsin, USA - TBH18021 | ecosystem: Environmental > Aquatic > Freshwater > Lake > Hypolimnion/Profundal zone | place: USA: Wisconsin... | reverse complement strand
AGAAACTTGCGCGTCTCGGATCTGCCCTAAAATTTCATTTCGACGTTTTCGATTAATACCTGGCATAGCAAGCAGCACGGTACTAACCGAAAGTGTAGTTGTTAGTTCAGTCAAATCTTTAGGCGTATAGATTGGTAAGCCGTTTAAAACGTTCCCACACAATCTTTCGTCATCATCTAAAAATCCGGCCACCTGCATTTCATAACTATTCGCCAATGCTGCAGCAAGCTGTCGTCCGGTACGTCCAGCCCCATAAATTAAAACAGAAGGACGCGCTGATTTTTTAAGAATATTCTGATAGCGATCACCCAACCACAACCTTGCGAGTGTTCGTGAGGCGGCCACAAACAGTAAAAGCAATATCGGTTGAATGATTCCAACGGTCCGGGGTACTTCATTTATCCCAACAGCCGTAAATATCGCAGAATAAAGCAGCCCGTAAACACTGACCGCCCGCAATACCGTAAGCAAGGCTGGCCAATCGCTGTAACGAAAAATTGCCCGATATAAGCCAAACACTACGAATACGAGTAGACATAGCGCCATCGATACGCCAGTGGCGATCAACGCGTTACCTGATAGTGCAACGAACTCGCCAAGTCTCATGTAATAAGCAAGCCATACTGTCAACACGCACAGGCTCATGTCAACCATGATGGCAACAGTACGCTTTGCAGATCTGGGCAAAGCCAAAACTGGTGTGATTAACCTAGAAAATACACGTTTCATAAGAATGCTTATTTTTTTCAATCACTGTGAATACATTTCATCTACGTTTGATTGCATCGCCTGCTCCTGCGCCTGCGACCGTTAAAAATATATATTTAAAATAGGCCTTGATCGTCATTGCCTTCAGCATTCGTGCATCAACCTCCGCGAGTAACTCAGGCGTCGACATATTTATCCCCTGTATTTGCGCGAGCCCAGTAATGCCAGGACGAGCACAAAAAATCTTTCGCTTCTCTCTTTCGTTGATTAGCTCAGTTTGATTAAACAAGCACGGCCTGGGACCAACCAAACTCATCGCCCCAGTTACAACATTCCATAGCTGCGGCAACTCGTCCAATTTTGTGCGTCGCAACACTGCGCCAATGCGGGTCACCGACGCTTTATCCGCCAAGTGAGTAGCGACTGAAGCACTGCCAACACTCATCGTTCTAAATTTTACTAAGGTAAATGGCTTTAGATACCGACCAACACGTTTTTGAAAAAACAAAGGTGAACCTGTATCAAACAACCCAATCAGGTAGATTAGCACCAATACGGGTAGCCCCAAAAGCAATCCAAATGTGGCAATGAAGATATCAATAAGTCTTATCAACGCGCATCCTTTGCAATTGTTCCAACATCGTCACAGGCGGATTCCAACCCAACAACTCCTGGCACTTTGAATCATTAAGAATAAAAGAACCGAACAAGCGATCTGCAATAGAAGATTTTCCAATCAACCAAAGTCCAAACTCCATGACCCAAAGTGGAATATAAAATATTCTTGCCTTTGTCTCGTATGCGTTAGCAATGAGCTTGAGTAAATCGACTGTAGATATCGACTCTCCATCTGTGACAAAAAAGATCTGATTGGCAGCCCTAGGCGAAAGTGATCGATCCGAACAAAGAGCAATAAAGCTTGATAGATTTTCAATCGCAACCATTGATCGATAATTCTTTGCACCCGCTAGTGGCAAAGGAATCCCTTTTTGCACCCACTTGATTAGAGATGCAAAGTTTCCCTTAACACACTCTCCGTACACTACAGGTGGCCTAATGGTTACAAGCTCAATGCATGTATCTTTCACCAGATTCCGAAGTTTTTGCTCTGCCTCCCATTTCGATTTCGCATACGGATCTTGAGGGGCAGGTTGGTCGTCAGTATGAAAACTTTCTCCAGTCTTTGATTTATCGCCATGCACTTTTGCTGAGCTCAGAAAAACGAAACGACGAACTCCAGCATGGATTGCTCGACGACACACATTAAGAGCAAGATCTACATTATTTTGATGCAACGCTAATAATGCAGCTTCATCATTTTTTTTAAACAGTGCTTGCCCGGCTAAGTGAACAACGGTATCACACCCCTTAAGGGCTTCATCCCAACGAACCTCATCTTCATCGGACAATACGATTGAATGAGTGAAATCACAGGGTCTCCTAACAACCGGGATGTGTTGAATATTTTTATCAGACAAATAAGCACATAATGAGCTTCCAATAAATCCGTTTGCGCCAGTGATTAAAATTTTCATTTGTTCAAAAACTCTAAAATCTTGGCGGGATATTTAGTAAATATTTTAAAGTAGTTAGTAGATACCTTATTTTCCCTGCATGCGCGAAGAATCTCTTGATTTAGTCTAAGCGTCGCTCGAAATCCCCTTGTACTGACTCCGCCCATTTGCATACGAACAAGAATGACAGGTAAATGTTGGTAGCGTAATGATCCGCTGGAAAATGCACGAACAACATGTTCGTAATCACCAGCAATTTGATAATCAGTTTTGAAATAGCCTATTTGCTCAAATACTAAGCGCCTCATAAACAATGCCGGATGAGCTGGCATCCAACCCCACGCTAGCCGTTTGGGAGTGAAACGATCAGAGCGATAGCGACGCACAGTCCGGTGAATATCGTTATCACGAAAAAAACCTACATCCCCAATTAACGCATCGAGTTGCTTACTTGATATCGCTGAGGCCACTCTCGATATGACATCCGTTGTCGCATAAAAATCATCAGCATTCAAAAAACAAACGATGTCTCCCGTAGCTAAAGCTAACCCCTTATTCATCGCATCGTATATGCCGTGGTCAGGCTCACTAATAAATTGCGCAAGCCCGGCACGGTATTTTTCAATTATGCTGACGGTTCTGTCTGTCGAAGCGCCATCAATCACTATATGCTCGATATGCGACCAATCTTGCGCTGCAACCGACTGCAAGGTTCGCTCGATAGTTTTAACAGAGTTAAAACATACGGTGATAACAGTAACAGTTAGTGGGTGATTTTTCACGTAACTTCCTGCAGATTGTTCTTTGAGTCTTTGCTATCAACGCTCGCATATAACAATGCTAAAAATACAGCCAATAAAATTATATTGGGTCGAATGAGTAGTGAGTGAGAAAAAATATTTCCAAGTCCAATTGATAAAAGAGCCATGGCGGGTGCCACAACTGACGTAGTCCGTTCAATTTTAAAAAATGGCCAACTGATTGCTATAAAAAAAGCTGCCGCACCTACTACACCTGTTTCAGCCATGGTCTGCAAAAAATAATTATGAGCATTCTCACCGCCTTTTTGAGCCATATAAAGCGAATGAGTAAGGTCAACATTGGTAGAGAGTCGGAAAAAATTACCCAGGCCCACACCGAAAATTGGCGAATCTACAAACATGAGTAACGCTGCTCTAAAGAGCTCTGGACGATATACGAGTGCCTTATTAATATTGCTACCCACCGAGTTACCGGGCGCAAAAAGCAATTCAATAAAGTAATCAATCCAGACAAAACTCTTTGTCAGGAATAACAAAACCGACAAAGCAATTAAGGAAAGAAGAAAATAATAAAATATTTTTTTTAGTTTCATCCCTTTCGCGCGAAATTGCACAATCATAAAGCTGGCACTTACAAGCAAAGCTAAAACAAGAGATGCCTTAGACTTGCTGAGCATTAATGCAACCCAACTAATTGCAATACAAAAGCAACACAGATAGAAATCTTTGCCACGTGCTTCACGCAAAAACCCGAGTACTCCTACTGTCCCTAACAACATAATCGCCGCAAAAGCATGAATGTCCGGCTGAAATCCTTGTGCACCAAAACCAAAGCTAGCTCTACGGTATTCCAATGTTGTTTCTGACAAACCAAGGCCAGTAAAGGATTGAAAAATCCCCCATAGCGCAGAGACAATCACACCATAGATCAAGGGGATGAATATTACTTTTTCCCTTTCGCTGATACTCAATTTTCTTAAATACGGAGTCAAAACACAAATTGTTAATATTGCGAAGCAATAAGTCAACAAATCAATCAAGGGTAGATAGTTATTGGGATGATTGATTAACTTAAAACGTAGCAAATGATCGTATAGCTCAAATAAATTAATATTTAAGATGCTATTGATCTCTAAGTTTCGCATCACGGCTAAAACTGCAGAAACCATAATTACTATTACTAGAGTCCCTAGTATCCAATGCACCCGCTCAAATAATGGCTCAAGTTTTCTATGAAACCACATTTTTTTTATCCACAGCCCTAAACAGAGTCCTGCCACAATATCTAAACCGGGATGCCCAACAAAATACTTAACGGATGGCCGCCATACTGCTTCTAACTGCAGATGAAAATCCGGGATGATGGGTAAGGCAAAAATAAACAAGATAATTGAAGTTCTTTGACTACAAAAAAGTGCAATCAAGAACATACTAAAAAAATAATAACGTGTCGGCCATCTGACGGGTTGGAATGCTGCAGCAATAAAATGTGCCAACAAAACGGCTAGTGCCAAAGCAATAATGACAGTTCCAATAAATGAAACTGTATTTTTAATCTGATGTGTCATATCTTTGAACATTGCCCAACTCAACAAAGAAATAAGGTCATTCATAAATCAGATCGAATATTAAACGGTGGTTTCAAATGCGTAGTACTTAGTTGATTAACTGCGTTGAGTGTCAGAGAATATTCTAGTATCCAAACTTTTTTGACCAACCAGTAGAGTACTGCCATAATTTGAAATCAACTCAGCCAAACTGGACTTTATAAGCTTTCCACCCTTATAAAAGCTGAACGGAATTTTAAATTATCATCTGCTTAATGAGCCGACATAATTCGATAATCACCAGCGTTCTCTTATTTAACTCTGCTTGGTGTAGCTATCGACCCCGACAAGTGAAACTGCCTTATTAGGAAAGCGTTCAATTTTAAAAACGGTGTCGAATTGGATTTCTCCAGAGCGGGTAAACTACTTGCAGGACGGTCACCGCTTTTGCATATCACTTAGTAGATAACTAACTTTGCTACATTGATCCAGCAAGTGTTTAATAAGACTCATAGGTGTAGGAGCTCACTCGAGATAATCTAAGCAGCCCACTTATTCACATAGGGGCTCCAATGTCTATCGCAGGATAAAAACAAATTTTCGCTAACGTCTGATTTATAGTCAATTAAATCTAAAAATCGTATTTGTTTATCGGTGAGTTACTCTAAATTTTTAAAAAATTCCCACCATATCATATCCTCACGGTTGACTCCTTTAGAAATATGATCAAAGTCTACTTATGTAGGAATTGATACTATTAAAACTTTTTTTGCTGGGGTTTCTGAAATAATTTTCTTAATGAAGTATAAAGCGGCATCTTGCTGAGTTAATGTTGAATCAAAAAATATCCTGAATAAGAGGGAGACTTTACTTTTGCTTTTTGAGAAAAAATAACTCTTTTAATAGTTCTTAAGACATTGGCAAACCAAAAGTAGTCTAGGATAGCAACTTCTACTTTGTTTAAGATGCTCAACGTGCCGCGCGATACTGCATTAGGAAGTATAAAGTAACCGTACTTTGAATCATTTAAATGCTTGTAATAGGGGCGGTATCTTTAGGTTCCCGTAATTTCGTTAAATCGCGCACCTTTCCAAAAATTATAATCTTTATCGGTAAAGTCATTTGCTAGCAAGAAGAAATTAATCAAACCGTCATGAAGATATTTTTTTGCAAGATTTTCATAAATAATCCAATATTACAAAGGCCCAAAATCTCCTGCGGTACCAAAATTCAGTAATTTTATTCCAGTGGTATTCTCAATGATTCTGTGTGCAGTTTTATCTGAATCAACCCCAAAACCTTCTGCAAACGAATCATCAAGTAAGAAATAAGTCGAATCAGATTTTTTTCAACAAAGTCTTCATCTCTAGCACCTACACTATTTGAGCGATATTCGACTGGAAAACAACTTTCCATGTATCGTGCAAGCGCATTTTTTCGATACCATGCGCCCCACAAGCCTCGCTCAGTCAAGCAATTACTACTTACAGTCGAAATCTCTTTAGGATGCTCTCTATAAAGTTTAGGGATCTCATTGAGTGGAAGCAAATTTGTAGTAACAAGTACCAAGGAAAAAACTCAAATGCCAAAAAAGTTACAAAAAAATATATAAAAATACTCAAATTATTATCTTTATATTATTAACTCTGTTTTTGACTTGAATATTCGCCATTTGTATTTACTTAATTTAATCAAACAGATAATTACAAAATCCATATAAATTAACTACTTATGTTAGATTTTCAATTCCCACGCAATAGTTACGTAAGTAAAAAATCACAGCATTTAAGCGATTTTCAGCACACCAAATTTTCTGTGTGTAAGTTTTGCGCGACTTTTTTTCTTGTTCTTGTAGCAACATACCTTTATGCAACCTATTATGCTTATCAGATTCTACACACTTATGGCTATACGTTGCGCGACAAAAAGCAAAAGCACTTTGCGCTACTACAACGCACAAGTAAAATGAAGCAAGAATTGACTACTAACAGGAACAACAATGACTTACCACGCGCGCGCGCAGCAGATAGCGTTCCCCAAAAAGGGGATTTTCAAAAAATTTGCCGAGTTTATATTTGAACTTGAGTGCCGTGTAGCAAAGGCTTGGGTGTCATCAGCACACAAAAGGCTTTTTTATGCTGAATGGCGTTTGACACCTGCACCAGAATGGTTTGATCATTCCATTGATATGTTTTATCAATGGCCCAAAACTAACAATAGCCTATGGTTAGAGCGAGGTGTATTTGGCTCATTAGCACTTAAAGGTGGCAATCTACTTGAATTATCTTGTGGGGACGGTTTTAACGCAAAAAATTTTTATTCCCACCGTTCCGAATATGTTGTTGCTTGCGACTTTGATCCTACTGCGATACATACGGCTAAAACAAAAAACCAATCTTCAAATATAAATTTTGTATTAGCCGATATAAGAACACAAATGCCAGAAGGCAAGTATGAAAATATAGTTTGGGACGCAGCTATTGAACACTTCACACCTTACGAGATTAGCTCGATTATGTCGAATATAAAAAGTAGACTAACAGATGATGGCGTCTTATCAGGATACACAATCGTTGAGCGAGATGATGGTGTTAAACATATACATCAACACGAATATGAATTTAAGGATATGGAAGATTTGAGAAATTTTCTAACACCTCACTTCAAAAACGTAAGAGTATTTCAAACAATTTATCCAAGTCGCCATAACCTATATTTTTGGGCATCTGATGAAACCATCCCTTTTGATAAAAAATGGATTCATAGCATTTATTCAAACTAACTCAACTTCCTCTTTAAGCATAGCTGGGCGCAAGTCAATGTAGCGTTATGTAGCTATACGCATAACATTGATACCAACGCCCAACTAAACCAACAACTTAGTTGGGCGTATATCTGTTTTGTGTAACTGCAGTTTCAAGTATGAAGAACAACTTTAATTAACTGTTTTGAGTGACTGAGAATTTTTTAGGTGAATCGAGTTTAACAATGCCTTACCAACCGAAGAGTTGATATATTTAAAACTCAAGTTATTATTAACGGAATGGCAGCATTACTTCGACTGGGATAGACCATACAGCTCGCATCATGGAAAATATTCGAAGGATGAGTATTTCGAGCTCTCATATTCGACTCCTTTCTCTTATCAGCTCATTGGTAATTACCGACTAAAAGATAATCGTATCCTAGTTGCATATTATCTACGAGATTTGCAATTAAGACGATTGAAACAATATCTGTTAATAAAACAATATATTGCCATTAAAAATTAAAAATAATTAAGTTAAAAAATTAATCGGCAATACGCGCCAATGTCTTAGTACATTCAGTATAAACTTGCTCAACGGAGATATTAGCAATGCAAGGAACTGCTTCATTTGGTAATTGGCTATATTTACAATTCCAATTGCAATCGTAACAATCCATTTTATGGATTTGGATGTTAGGCGCACTTTGAGTATTGGTTAAATCTACCTCATAAGGTAAAAACCTTCCAAAATGTCCCCCACCGAGCAAACAAACAGAATGTGTTTGTGTTGCAGCAGCGATATGAATTGCTGAAGTGTCGTTGGCTACGACTAATTTGGCATTTCGAATAACCTCAACTAATTCTTGCAGTGTTGTAGCACCAGCTAAATTCAGAGCATCAACTGCACTTTCAGTTATTATTTTCTGACACAAGTTATATTCAGCAGCAGCGCCACAAAATAGAATATCAATATGATGATTAGTTTTGAGCTTGTTAATAAGCTCTGCAAATTTATTAGGCGGCCACATTTTAGGGGCCCAAGAAGCACCGGGAAATATCACAACATATGCCCTACTAAATTTAAGTTTTTCAGGCAGCTCCGCTAAGGAGGGTAATTGTGGAATACCGCCAACAAAAGTTGTATCCCCAAGCCCGCGGACGAATTCCGCGTTTCTTTGCAACTCCATCAAAAGGGGTTTGCTGCTCTTGATAAGTTTCGTATACCAGGGATCAGAGATCAATTTTTGCTCAGGCAAGATATTGCTTAGGTCACATTCATACCCAATGCGCTCTTTTGCACCTGAAGAACGTGTCAACATATCTCCCATGTATTCACGTGAATAGGTTGACTGTATGGCTCTGGAAAATCCCCGACGGCGAATTTTATAAAAGGTTTTTATTCTGTATCGCTCATCAGCCCTGAGCGTTACCATATCGATGCTGACAACTTCATCCCAGTAATTAAAATGCTGAGCAAGTTCAGCCCAACTGGAATTGGCATATAAAACAATTTTTTGATTTGGATAAATGCCTCGGTAGGCTTTGGCTGAATCTAGCCAAAGTACAAAGTCACCTATGACATCCAGCCTAACCAACATAGTAGATCGCTCCCCCTCTTTAGAGGGAGGAATGAAATCCAGGAACCAGGCCTTTTCAGTACAAAGGCTGATTAAAAATAATTGTGTGGTGCTATAGATTTTTTTTAATCTATTCTTAAATGCACGTAATAATTTTTTGAAAAAATGGATATTCATTTTTATAGTCATCTAGTCAAATTCAAAAACTTAACGCTATAAAAAAAACGTTTGGTACTTAAAATACTGAGCGGCCAAGGCAAATGAATTGGATCCGCATGTATATTCCCGTTATATATCGACGCGCACGGCAAGGGAGCATCCCAGCATTGGCCATTTTTTGTAGGTAAATTAATTGGTAAATCCGTGTATGTTTTTTCAATGACCAGTGTGTATTGAGGAATGACTGACCAACCCTGCCATGACAGACTTCGCAACCCTGTCAATTTTAATGAAAGCAAACAGATAATAAATACTGCTATCCAGAAATAAATTCGTTTATATGACTGAATAAATTTAAAAGTTTGCTTGTATTTCTCTGAGATGAACGCGTAAAACAACCAGGCAGAAAGTGAAATATATAAAACGGGGACAGCCCCTAAAAATCTTACGTCTGGGGCGGTTAAAAACCAAAAGATAAATGCGGTAATGATTGGTAGATATAGTATTAAATAGCGGCAACTCCCCTTAACCACATTGATACTAAATGCGCCTGCGAAATTAAGAAGCATCAATACTGTCGCAACCGCAATCCACGCCATTCTAAAAAATGAAAACGACTTTAACCACTCTGCTATCCAACCCGAATTACTCAAGACTTGTTGCGGGATCATTTCACCAGGCTGTCGTGCCCAGCTATATATGAAATTGGCCTCGAATTCTGCGAACTCTTTGGGTACTGCCCAGTCTAGTCCCCACAGCCCTGCAAAGGTACTGGGAAAAAAGGGTGCTCCAGATAAAAGATAACCACGCACAATATGTAAAAAACCGATACTTATCAGCAATATCAACACTTTGAAATACACGCTATGGAGCTTATGAGGCCAGTCAATGTTTATGTGCTGAGCATTTAACTGTAAATAAATGGCTACGCCCATACTCATTACTGCAAAGGCAATACTACTAAGTTTGATCGTTATAAGAGTCAGGCATAGTAATAAAACAATTGCTGTATCTCTTAAGTTTTGTATGTTTTGTTGAGCTTGATTATGTTGTGGATGATCGTTTTGTATTATTCGAAATAACAAACAAAAAACTGCAATCTGAAGCAAACCAATAGCAGTATCAGGTGCGGGGTTTGACAGCATTCCAGCTAAATGCCCTAAAAAGATAAATGATGAACCCCCAAAGATCCAGCGCCACGCACGTTGTTGTGTCGTAGCGATCTGAAATACTGTCAGACTTGTCAAATAGATTAAGAATAATCCACCTACCGCGTACCCTTTATTCCATAACGGAAAAATATTAACGAGGGATAGAAATCCAAAATAGCTTTGGTTCAATCCCAGTCGCCAATGCAAGTTAGCCAGGCCGGGGATAATTGGATACTCATTCATCCAGCGTATGCTGCCAAAGTGATAGAGCCCAGAATCAAAATTAGTTGGCTCACCCATTGATCTTAAGCACCAAAGAATGGCGATAGTGGTAACAATTAAAGTTTTAAAATATCGCTGCCTTGCGAAATGTATATAAGGCTGTAATTGAATAAACAATTGATTTCGCTCTGCTTGCTTTGCTAAGGGCAATAAACCTGAAGCAAAAATCATCAAACTCAAGCGCCAATCAATCGGTACCAGTAAATGCACAAATTCGAGGATCCCAACTACCATCGAAAAACCTAACCACAGAACCCCACAATCAAAGCTGGAGGGTGACTCAATGCCAAGCAACTTCAGTGTTGACTGTCCCCATGTCCGACAAACCATCGCCAGTGCGACAATGACTAACGTGATGATCAAAAAATTAAATATCAACATGATCTTATTATTTGACGCAGTTTTCGCTTAAGCCTGAGATAGTGGGTAAACAACTTATCCAGCGCATTTCTCTGACGACCTACGCACTCAGCAAATAATTTATCGAGATCCTGATGATATTTTGTCTCTAGCCTTCCAGATCCTGAGATCGATCCTTGATACAAACGGAATACGGCCAGATCTTTCTTTGTGATCTGATGACGAGCGCCGAGGATTAGAAACTTTAGGAATAACTCATAATCCCAACAAGTTTCATTTGACGTATTAAAGCCTTTAACTTGCTTATATAAGTTTGCAGGGAAAAAAGTTGACTGCTGAAACATGACATCTGATCGATGCAGCATGCCTTGTGCTGTTAGTTGGTTAGGATAGATACGCATACGAGTACCGGTCTCATCTTCCGTAAATCCGCCACCAGTTACAAACATACTTTTGTCACCTGCACTGAAAATCTCAGTTATTTCTCTTAATGCACCCGGGAGCAGATAGTCATCGGAATTAATAAATCCATAGACATCCCCTGACGCTCGCGAAAAACCTCTATTTAATCCATCTGCAGGGCCATCGTCTTTCTCGTAGACTTTTACGATTCGGTCACCATAGGAGTCGATAATTGCTCTGCTGGCATCTGTACTGCCTGGGTCAACAACGATATATTCCAACTCGCAGTCTGTTTGATTAAGGATAGACTCAATACAAGCAGGTAGATAATTTTCTTGGTTGAATGAAATCGTAACGATTGAAATTTTCATGTATGGCTATCCGCCAATCGCTGGTAGATTTGCGCGAGATAAGTCCATGTTTGATTTGCACATCTTTCCCATGAATACCCTTGGGAAAGCTCTCGTCCGCGTGTAGCAAGCTTTATTCGACTGGCTGAGTCCATAATCAATCGTTCAACTGCAGCGGCAATTGAGTTGTCATCCTCAGGATCAAAGTACTCACCGCCATCACGTAAGGTTTCAGGCAAGCTGCTTTTATTTGAACAAGCAATCGGCAACCCAACTGCCATAGCCTCTAGCAACGAGATCCCGAAAGTTTCACAACCTGATGCAAAAACGAATATATCGGCTTGCGTCATCATTTCAACGATTTCGTGATGCGGTAAAAACTCCTTCACTGTTACAAAATTTTTATCTGGGTCAGAGATTGCAATCTGCTGAGCAAGCATGAATTTGGCTCGTTGCCCACCACCACCAACTAAAGTAAGTGAAGCATTGATCCCTTGGTTTCTTAATTTTTCGATAGCTCTAACAACTACCCACTGATGCTTGTATTCGAGAATTGGAGAGACATATAAACACTGAATAGCTCTATCATTATTCTCAGGCCAGTCACTGTGGGCGAGAGCCTTCTTAAATTCAGCACCAACTCCATGCGGTATACATGTAAATTGCTTTAATGGGCCTGAATATAGTTGAATGCGCTGAGCTGCGTATTGCGTCAAAAAAATAGTGGCGTCTGCAAATCTGAATGCTCGCTTTTGTATTTCCATCAAAAAATGTTGGCGTAATCTCTCAACGCTAAAACCAAACATCGCTAAACCTACGGTTTCGTAAGGCAGCATATTCTGACTTAACACCACCATAGGTTTAAAGCGGCACAGTGTCGTAGCATCTGCAGAAAAAAGTATCTGGCAACCTTCGTCGTTGATCTCCTCTGCCAGTTTAGTAGCCTGCCAATACAGCTGCTTAAAGATAGACTGCTCAGTCGCCATCGGGCGATGTTTGATCAGCCATGGTCTATCTGGGATCTGATCGAGCAGCTCTTTGTATGACCAGAGATGGACCTCGTGGATATTAAAAATATCAATCTGATCGATATTCAAAATCCCAATCAAATGTGCTACGCCACCACCTGAGCGTACACGAGACGCATCCACGGCAACTTTGATTTTAGACATGCACACGCTCTTTAGATGCAACCGACATCAGACTCGCAGCTGCAATGTCTGGTGTGATGTGCTCTCCCAACTTAGCACTAAGCTGGCCCATCGAAGCTAGACGCTCAGGGGTTTGTGTCGCCAGCAAATGCATTTTATGCGCGAGATCTTGCGCCGAATCCTGATAGAAAGTATATCCATTTGATCCGTCAATCAGAAACTGAGGTCTTGCTCCAACTCGCTCTGAGAGAATCAAGGGCAAACCCGCTGTCGCAAATTCATGCACAACAACACCCCAAGGCTCATAACGGCTAGGGAGTATGCTTGCACCAGCCGCCTGTGCCTTTAAGCTGAGCTCCTTTTGTGACTGAAATCCCTCAACCTGGATATCTGGATGCTTAGCCAGATCTACTGCCATCGGACCATTGCCTATACATGTGAGTGACCAGGTGCCATGATATTTTTCTTTATATAGTCGATATGCATCGATCAAGATATCAATACCCTTTGTTTTAGCAAAGCGGCCAACGTAGAGAAAGGAATGACGTGATGCTGCGGATGTTAGAGCACGCTCTCTTGCTGAAACTGAAAATATAGTTGAGTTGCCCGACAGCAGGTTGCATAAGATTTCAGATTTTTTAAATCCTATTCGGGCGGCATACTCGTACTGCATCGGACCAGGCGTCCAAACATAGGAAAAATATCTGGGTTTATATATCCAACGAATCAATTGAGCGCCAACCTGTTGACGAAGGGATCCAGTCCACTGACTATCGAGGCCTGCAACGATGGGGACGCCTAAAGATTTCAGTTTTCTAGCAACACTTAAATAGCCTTTGTCCTGCCACCCTGATATGTACACCACATCAGGATTTAACTTGGTTGCAAAAGTGGTCATCTCTTGGACAGAGAATGATGACCGTTGATGAAAAATTACACCTTTAGCAACCTCGGGGACAAATGGTGTCAGCTTATTTTCGTTCCAATGGAACACATCTACAGTCGCTGAATAATGGCTCACTAACCGATCAAAAATCGGTAGGTTATAGCCCATTACTTCAGTATATAGATAAAGAATTTTCATTTAGCTTTTATGAGTCAGACTCTTATAAACATCGAGTGTTTTTTCCGCACACGTCGACCATGCGAATTGTGCGGCACGCTGATTACCTTTTTTGATCAGGTCTTGCTTTCGTTCCTCAGAAAACACCACCTGCTCAATTGCAAATTTAATACTATCTATTTCATTTGGATTAAAAAATTCGGCCGCGTTACCGATTATCTCGGGCATTGAACTTGTATTGCTACTCACAACAGGACATTGCATTGCCATTGCCTCTAAGGGCGGCAATCCAAACCCCTCGTATGTTGATGGATAGATAAACGCAGCAGCTTGTCTATAGAGCAAGTTTAAATTCTGATCCGTACCAGCTTCCTGTCTGACTTGTCGAGGATCAAAGCCTAATGAAGTGAGGAGCTGTAGTTCAGCCAGCGTAAAGCCTCCTCCACCAAATGCAATGATGTCAAAATCTTTTATGAGTTTAGGTGAAGCAGCGATTGCCCTAAGCATCACTACAAAATTTTTATAACCAGTACGCAGGCCAACATAGAGCAGAAATGGCCTTGAGGTTTTAGGATTCACCTCAGTTACCGAATCACTTACTAAATCAATAAATGGCTCTTGTTGAGGTAAATCACAACCAAGATAAATCACTGACAACTTATTTTTCTGAACATCAAACAACCTGACAAGATCCTGCCTCGTATGCTCCGAAATACAAATCACATGGTCAGCGCGCTGTACGGCTTTGTATTTATCAGTTTTCTTAAAGTCAATGTGTTGTTTTGATTGTTGCTGAGCATCTAGCTCGCCTATCATGTCAAATACTGTGATCACGTTCGGGGTCTTGTCAGAACAGGCACCCTGCTTATGAAAATACGTTTCATGCACTATATCGGGGCTCCATCGTCTGATCATTGATCTCGTAACTAAGCCATTCGCTGCAACGCACACTCTAGCGGTTTTATGCGGATAATTTTTAACACTAAGCCCGTGAACAAGCTGAGCAGGTAAATCTTTTAGGTAGACATTCCGATATACAGGCGCGAATATTCCAACCTCTTGACTCAGGTTGGATAACTCCTCCGCTAGCCTGCAGTAATAGCGTGATATCCCACCAGCAATTTGCCGACAAAAGGCCTGGTGGTCAAAAGCAATCCGCATTTATGTAAGTCGCAAAATAATTCGTTTAATACTGCGCCACCGTCGCTCAATAAATGATGGTGCAATTTGATGATCTGCTATGTATCTGTCTGCCTGCACATCCTCCAGAACAAAACTTGGATGCTTCAGTGGAAAAGCTATTGGTTGTGTTGGGATATCCGTTAGGATTCCCTCAACATGTGTATGTGTCGCATCAGGACCAAAACCAATGTTTGATATCAAATTGACATTAGGTACTACTTGCAACATGCCCTTAATCAGAGAAGCAAAAGTCCAGGAGCAATCCCACGTGTCCAGACTACCGTCGTACACAGCATCAAAGGAATATCGCCAGTAATCTCTTTCACCCTGCGACCTGAATATCGAATCTAACCAGCCTTCATCTCGGAAAGCTGGCCATTGTGTGATTTCACGATCGTAATGCTGCCATGCTCTGCGCCAACTAGCCCAGCCCCAGATATGGGTATAGCGTGAAAAGTAGTAGCTAGCCGTTCCTCGCTGCTGACCAAATTGCAAGTTACCACCTGACACCATTCCAACTCGTTCGTTATCGCGATATTTAATGAGCATTTCTTCGCAAAATCTGAAAAAACTTTGTTCAGGCAAACAATCATCCTCGAGAATGATTGCCTCGTCCACCTGCTCAAATATCCAATCGATGCCACTTGAGACACGCATTTTGCATCCCATATTCTTCTCTGCAATATTGGTCAGGACTTCACAGTCCCAATCAACTTGTCGAATAATCGCACGCGCCTGCTCGCACCGCTCAGCCTCACCTGGCCGAGTCGCTCGCGGTCCATCTGCAATAACCAAAAGCTTTGGTGGTCTGGCCTTTGCAATTTCTTTAAAGACACGAGCAGTCGTATCTGGACGATTAAAAATGATCAAGGCAACAGGAGTATTCAATTGAAAATCAGCCATGATTTCCTTGGTATGTAAGGATTGCCTGCTCATAAACACGCATATATTGCTGCGTAACAACCTTATTCGAAAATCGCTCTTGTGCAATTTTTCGAGCTGAATCAGAAAGTTGATGCCATCGTTCTTTTTGGCTTAACGCCCAGTCAATCCCCTCGGCAAGCTTATCGGTATGAAAGGCGGGGGCTAACCAACCGCTTTTCTCGTGCTCAACGATATCCGGCAAACCTCCAATATCAAATGCCACAACAGGAGTTCCACAAGCGTGTGCTTCGACTGCCGTATTTGGAAGATTATCCTGGCGAGAGGGCACAACCATCACATCAGCAGCCGAATAAATCAACCGCATCACACTATCATCGCGGACAGGACCTAGCCAATGAACTTTGTATGGGTAATCAAAATGACCAGGGGGTTTATATTTTCCAAAAATCAATAATTCAATTGAGTCTGAATCAAACTCAGCCAATTTTCCCATTGCTTTCTCAAGCAAATCCTCTCCTTTTATATGTGGAGATCCTCCTGCAGAACCTGAAAGTACGTATTTTTTATCTTGCTCTAGCCCTAGTACGCGACGAGCAAAATCTTTAGGGATTGGCCGCCAGAGTTGTTCTAACTCGACGGGATTAGGAACGACTGTTACTCTCGAGTTATTGAATAACACGCTATCTTTTGCACAGTCAGCCATCCAGTGTCCAGGCGTCACAATATTAAATTGCTGATCCGACCAATACTGTTTTTTAGCTTCCCAAGCCTGACGATTGAGATCTGGGCCTGATTCACCCAAAGGTCTATTATTTGGAAAGTAGCCAACTCTGAATCTTGCCGATGCATCATCGCTAGTGTAATGTTCACCGCCACAAAACGCCCACATATCATGTAAGGTCCAGACAACTGGCTTCTTTATATTGCCAATGTCTTCGATTGAAAGAAAATTAGAAACCCAATGCAGATTCACTACATCCGCATCACTATGGTTTATTTCGTCGACAACTCCAGCACTCACCTGACCAAATGAATGCATGATCAGATTGTCTGTTTTAAATTTACTCTCAACATACTCGCGTATTTTTTTATGAATACGGCCTTTGACTTTCTCAATAAAAGTACGCGGGCCTTTACCTGCAATGACTTTATCATTTGCAGTCTGATGCGATAACACTCGCATATTGCTATCGAAACTGTTTTCCAGCAATGCTGTATGCAAGCGATAAGCGGCGCGTGAAGCACCACCACTAAAATCGTCAGTTGAAAGATGAAGTATTTTCATTAGTGCGTCATACAATTAACAAGAAAACCGATCAAATGATCACTCAGCGCTTGAATACTAAAATTTTGACGGTAGCTCTCAAAATGGCTAGTCATAGATGTAGGGGTATAGGCCAGAGAATGAAGTGCTGACAACATCGCAACAACATCATCCTCTGCGACAGATAACCCGATTCCATATTTTGTGACGCGCTCATCCATCAAGTACCCGGCAGCAACAATAATAGGCTTACTGAATGCTGCAGCTTTACCTGGCATATTGCTACTAATTTTAAAATCTCGGTAGGCAGCAAAAATCACATCACTTGCTTGAATCACTTCGTTGAACATTGCCTCATCTGACAAATATTCAAGTTTGATAAAAAGATTTTCAGGACATTGTTTTTTGATCTTTTCAAGCTCTTGAATATCATCACTTGTCAAAGTGTCTTGAAACATTTCTCCTATTTGTACAAAATAAAATTTCTGTGCCTCGGCTTTTTGAATTAACTGATACCAACGCGAGAGATTTTTATTTCTGCCAATTGTGCCGCCCATGAAAATAATCTTACGACCATTTGCCTTGATCTTGATGTCACGAACGAGCGCACTTTCTACTTTTGGCAACTCACGATCAGTAATGTCTGGTAAATAGCCAAATGTTTTCTGAGGCAGCACATGCCGTGCCTGCTCGCAAACGCTTTCATCAAGAAAACACATCCCCTTGAGCGACGCTTGGTTGTAATAAGTTTCAGAAAGATTAGAGGAAGGGACGAATCGAATCCCCGCCCAAGGTAATGCAATTAAACTTTCAAACTGTAACCAACGAGCACCTTCCACAGGGTACATATCCATATACATATTAAATACAAATGCAGGGTGCCCTTTACATTTCTTTATTGAGGCATTGATGCGTCGCGCAAATTCAACCGGATCCAGATATCTCGGATCGAGATCAGTTGTATTGTCTTGATTGCCAGACTGAATGCCAAACACTCTTTGCAAGCGAAGCACTAAACGCTGAATAAAACTTGGACGCAATACGTTCCAATCCAGAACATGCAAGTGGTCCATTGAGGATTGATTTTTTGACTTCAGTCTCCTGATCAAATCCTCTGCATCTGGCGTGAGGACGTTCACTCGCCATCCGGCAGCAAGAAGGATGGAAACAAACATAGCATTCCAGGAATCCAGATGGCCATGACCAGAAATCGGGTTGTAAAGCATGATGCTGGATGACTGAGGCGTCAGGGTAGTACTCATGCAGCTACTACCCTTTGGTACCACATCTCTAGCAACAACAACTTGTAAGTAAAGAATAGTCCGGTCCAATTACGCTTGGCGATATTATTTAGTAGATGCTCAACCTTGTTGGCAGCTAACACGCCGGTTTTCACAAGTTGTCCATTTGCCAGCATATCCCCATAACGACCAACCACTCCAGAAAGCCACTCGTGCAAGGGAGGTTGAAACCCGGCTTTAGGACGAGTTAAAACTTCATCTGGCAAAACACCTTTTAATGCAGTGCGCAACCAGGCTTTTTGACCTAGAGCTTGATCAGGATTATTAGCCCTGAGCCGCATCACGAGCTCAATTAACTTTACGTCTAAAAATGGCATCCTGGTTTCTACCCCAACAGCCATTCCAACTCGATCGCCCAATGACAAGCAGTTTGAAGTCAACCATGTATCAAACAACATGCGTATGACTGCAGCGGGAATTTTTTCTCTTGAACGCAAACCAATTGCTGTTGGCTTGAAAAGATTATTCGGGCTAAGCGAATACATCGCCTCGCCATACACCTCAGCCTTCAGCGCAAATGGTCCATCAAAATCCGGATGCAGCATGTAATACATCAACTGCTCTGAGGGATTATGTGTATCACCCACTTTTTGCAGAATGCCTGCCCATCTCTTAATAAAAGGATGTGCATGCGGATAATGTGCGACCTTGTTTAAAAACAGCTGCGCGCTGCTCGACCCAAGCCACTGCGCAGCAAACTTGATCGAAGGATGATCAAGCAGCTGCTGATTTAATTCAACAGACTGTGTGACGTAGGGGTAGCCCCAGAAAATCTCATCCCCACCGATCCCTGACAATAAAACCTTGACCCCCTGATCAGCCGCTGCGCACGGGACAGAGTAATGACCAAAGGCGGCAGGATCAGCAATCGGCTCATCCATCACGGTGACCAGCTCAGGAAAGAAATTCACAAAACGGTCCACCGGTAACTCAACCTCATGGACAATCATGCCCAAAGACTCTGCCAAATTACGGGCCTGAGCACGCTCATCATAGGCAGGTCGACCTGGATAACCAACGCAAAAGGCGTGCATTGGCTCAGGGTAGTTTTTTTGTGCAAGCGCTGCGATCATGCCGGAGTCTATGCCACCAGACAAAGCAACGCCTACCGGGACATCGGATCGCAAAGTCATTTTGACTGCGTCCTCGAGAGCATCCCTGATGATGGGGAGAATCAGTTTGCTATCTTTGGCATGAGGGATAGGTTCGCTGACATTCTCCACACACCAGTATGGCTTAGGATTAAATTCCCATTCAGAGATACTAATTGTCACGGAATGACCCGCAGCGAGCTTATGCACACCTTTTAACAAGGTAGCGGGTTCTGGCACATACTGATAATGAAGGTACATATCCACAACAGCTGGATCTAATTCTGGCGTCTCGTTCAACAGAGGAATAAGAGCTTTTAATTCTGATGCAAATGTCAGGCATTGATGATTAATTTGGTAAAACAGCGGCTTTTCACCACAACGATCTCTCGCAAGAAACGCGAGCTTTTTTTGTTTATCCCAAATCACAAATGCGAACATCCCGCGAAAACGATTAACGCAGTTTGGGCCCCAGACTTTATAGGCGGCCAACAATACCTCTGTATCTGAATGACTTTTAAATATCTCACCCAAAGACTCTAGTTCTGAACGAAGCTCGAGGTGGTTGTATATCTCACCGTTATATGTCACCACATATCTACCATTGTGGCTCAGCATAGGCTGATGGCCTGCATCGGTTAGATCAATAATTGATAGTCGAGCGTGACCAAACTGGATGTGTTCATCTGAATGCTTACCTATGCCATCGGGTCCTCGATGTGAAAGAGTGAGAACTTCTTGGTCAGACAATTCAGGCCAGCAGTGTGCTTGAGAGGGACTCCCTTCACTGGACGTATTGCCGAATGAATGCTGATGAATGAACCCAATGATTCCGCACATATTAAGTTCGCCAATTAAATACTAGACGGATTTTTTTGACTAACCACTGCGGAGAACGCATCAACTGATCACGCCTCCAGCGCAAACGACTACGCAATCGATCAGGATGATTCAAACCGCCAAAATGATGATTAAACACATACCTGTCAGCAACTAAATTTTGTTCAATGCGTTTGGGATGTGTCAGTGGGCCTAAAGGAAAAATGGGCAAGCCATCTTCGTCACCCGACGAAACTGTATGCGTGGCCTCTGGCCCAAAGCCGATATTTGTGACAAGGTTAACGTTTGGGGTAACGGTTAGACCCCCGTGATACCAGGCACATGCTGTCCATTGATAGTCCCAGGTATCAATTTCTCCGCGCTGAACTCGATTAAGCAAATCAGCCCAGACTGTTCGCTCAACTGAATCAGGTAGTTTTTTACGCCAATCCGCTGTGGCTCTCCAATCGGGCCAGAAGGGTATGTCTACTCGATACTGTTGCCACGCGCGTCGCCATGTTGCCCAGCCCCAGCAGTGGTTGTATTTTGAAAAATAATAAGCCGCATCGCCTCGTTTTTTACCATGCTGAAAATTATTTCCAGTAATCACCCAAATTCGATTATCGACTTCGTAGCGGTCAAGCAATACGTCGCAATACGAAAAAAAGTCGTCATGAGGGATGCAGTCGTCTTCCAGAACAATGGCTCGCTCAACCTGATCAAATACCCAATCTAGACCCGAACTCACACGCAACTTACATCCGAGATTCACATCAGAATAGTTGCGTAAAACTTCACAAGGCCAGTCTATGTTAGCGACAATATCTCTTGTCTCACGGCATCGATCGAAATCTGTCGGATGACCCGGCCTTGGACCATCGGCAATCACCAATAGTTTTGGTGGTCGTTGCGCGCGAATTGCAGCAAAACTCTCTGCTGTGTGGCGAGGACGATTGAAAATGATGAAAGCAATCGGTGCATTCAACATAACGCTCACTCTTGATACGACTGCGTCGTAATATGTTTCCCTGCTACCTGACCGGCCAACTGCTTAAAGGCTGAAGAGGATCGCATGAGCTCATCATAAGTCCCGTCTGCCACGACTCGACCAGCCTCAAGCATCACAATCCGGTTGCAGGCCTGAACTGTCCTTAAGCGATGAGCAATCAAAATCATTGTCCGCTCAGCACTCAAACTTTGCACCGCCTGCATCACTGCGTCTTCGGTCATACCATCCAGCGCGCTGGTTGCCTCATCAAAGACCAATACATCGGGATTATGATAAAGCGCACGTGCAATGCCAAGTCTCTGGCGTTGACCGCCAGATAATTTCACACCTCGTTCACCTACGACAGTTTCGTATTTATCTGGGAGCTGTGAAATGAATTCTTCTGCCTGTGCCATTTGTGCTGCGCGAACCACTGCAGCATGATCAATCTGCTCTTCTGGAATGCCAAGCGCAATATTGCGCGCAATCGAGGCATTTGTTAAAAATACATTCTGAGGGACGTACCCTACACGTTTGCGCCAGGCTCGCTCATTGGACTCAATAAGATTCACTCCATCAACCGATATAGTTCCGCTTGCAGGAGGATATAGGCCCAAAATCACATCGGCCAGCGTCGTTTTGCCCGAACCCGTGCGCCCAACTAAGCCGATACTCTGATTTTGCGGAATGGTAAGAGAGACCTGATTTAATGCGGGTCTGTTTGCTGTGGGGTATTGAAAAGTTAGATTCTCAAGAACAATTTCTTTTTTAAATACGAGCGGCTGATCGAGTTCAATCAGGTGGTGCCTTGAGCTGTTTCGCACAACAGCTAGGTCAGCTTCGAGTGATTCAACGGCACGCGTGTGATACTTGATTGTGATGGCCGCTGCAAAAAACTGCTGAAATATTGGAACTAGTCGATTACCTGCCAGGGCATACAACGCAAGAGAGGGGATTGCTGCAGTGCCTTGACCCTTCAAAACAAACGCAAGTGTCACGGCAACAATACCCGCATAGGCAAACACCTCGATGACATAGCGAGGTAATGCTGAGGCCAACAAGTTTGACGCTTGCGTCTCGGTCAACGCTGCAAATGATTTTTTATATTCATTTGTTGAGGCGGACTCACGGCCCAGTACACGTAGCTCTTTTACGCCCGACAGTCCCTCAAGTGTCGTACGACCGACAGCAAGACTGGCCTCAATCATTTTGGCACCGAGTCTGACTTGTCGTGCACGGATCAATCGATACACAAACATGTAGCCACAACCCAGTACTAGTACAGTACCCAAGGCAACAGTAGGGTCCACCACAATAATGAGACTGATCAGGACCAGCCCACTGAGTCCTTTGGACACAACGCCAAGTAGTGATGCGAGAAACCCGCCGAGGGCTGACTCCACATCGCCACCAATTACCCGGCTCAGTGAAGTTGTATCGCGCTGAACGTGAAAGGAATAAGGAAGATACAAGTAGCCCGTAAAAAGCTCTGAAGAAAGCTCACGTCGAGCTAACGCGATGTAGTGTGTTTGAATCCACAGATTGGCAGCAGTCACAATATTGCCTATCGCCAGCACGGCAACAGTCAGCACACCAGCGCCAATGACTGCACCTTGTTGTGTCTCGATATGAAGGATTTTTAGTGTTTGAGCAAGCCATTGATATTTAGATAAAACACTGGGGTCCATCACAATTGCCATAAAAGGCAAAATAGATGCGACACTCGCTGTCTCAAAAATAGCAGCCACGAGACTGACAAAGACAACAAAAGGTAAGCCGCGTTTACTTGAGCGCGGCAAAATTACATACAACTGTCGAAAAGGAAGCAAAACACCAGAAATAATATTCACTGTGTGCCTAAATGCCACGTTTCAAAAAATCTTGATAGGCCACACTCAGTCCATTTTCGATATGCACTGTTGCGCTCCATCCGAGGTCTTTGAGTAATCCACTATTCATTAACTTGCGCGGCGCACCATCAGGCTTGCTAGCATCAAAAACAATCTCACCCGTATAGCCAATCACTTTACCAACCGTTTGCGCAAGTTGAGCGATCGTGATGTCTGAGCCATAGCCCACGTTAATGTGGCTTTGCATAGGTGTCGTATGCTGATCGTATTTATCTTTAGCGAGATTCATGACATAGATGCTCGCTGAGGCCATATCATCGACGAACAAAAATTCTCGATATGGTTTACCTGAACCCCATATGGTGACGTTAGGTGCTTGATCGACTTTAGCCTGGTGAAAACGACGGATCAGCGCAGGAATGACGTGAGAGTTTTCGGGATGGTAATTATCGCCAGGGCCGTATAAGTTGGTCGGCATGACTGAGCGGAAATCAACCCCATATTGCCGGTTATAACTCTCACAAATCTTGATTCCGGCGATTTTAGCAACCGCATAGGGTTCGTTTGTAGGTTCGAGGAATCCCGTCAGCAATGCGTTTTCGGACATAGGCTGTGGAGCAAGCTTAGGATAAATACAGCTGCTACCTAGAAAGAGCAGTTTTTTAACGCCATTACGAAAGGCCGCATCAATGACGTTAGCCTGCACCATCAGATTGTCATAAATGAACTCTGCTGGGTAAGTGTTATTCGCATGAATACCACCGACTTTGGCTGCGGCCAGATAAACTTGATCGGGTTTTTCGGTCTCAAAAAAATCTCGGACTGCTGACTGATCCGTCAGGTTTAACTCTGCACGTGTACGGCCCACAATTCGCTCGGGATCATGACCATTGGCGATGAGTTGCCGCACAATAGCAGCCCCAACCATTCCGCGATGACCAGCAACATAAATTTTAGGATTTGATTGATCTGTAGTCATTGTTTGAGCGCTTCGGGTTTAAATAATTTGGGGGCCATCCATTTGGCCAGGTGTAATTCATTTGTATATTTAAGTTCGCACTAAGTACTTTTCCGTTCTGTCAGACGTAGAGCAGGAACGGACCATTTGAAATGTACCAATCGAGCATAGATCAAGGCATAGATCAGCGCGCATACAAAAAAACTAACAATCAAAGCAATCGTGCTTTTACGAAAGACAATTGCTAAGACGGCAGGAATCAACGCGTACATCAACATAATTGGAAGTACGGCAGCGTTCTGTGCAACAACCGAACGACCTGCCAACCACTTACGCGTCACACGTGACCAGATCAAACTATGTAGGTGAAGACGGTCGGGATGACCTAGCCTCAAAGTACGTGCACTACGTCTGGCCATCGAAAACAGAACTTCGATAATCGGGTACCCGCATGCAAGCATGGGTGCCCAAGGGGAAACGGATGGATTACGCATGGCAATCATCACTGCGATCCAGCCGAGGACAAAACCCAAAAGATACGCCCCGCCATCCCCCAGGAAGATCTTGCCGTAGGGATAGTTGATCAGCAGAAAGCCAAATGTAGCACCACCAAATATGAAACAAATCTTTGCCATTTCGGCATCGCCAGCAAGGAATGCAATGAGCCCAAGCGTAGAAAGGCAGAGCAGAACGATTCCGCCTGCCAGACCATTCAGTCCATCAATGATATTGATGGCATTGGCAACACCCCCGACAGCAAAGGCTGTGAACATGACGGAAATGGGTGTAATGGCAAGCAACCAATCTACACCGCCCACGCCAATTCGTGTAAGACTATCCCCCGTCAGCCACCAGGCCAGCACTCCACTCGCAAAGGTCGCAAGCAGTCTTTCTGTAACACGGCCCCGCTTGATGATGTCTTCGGCGGCGCCCGCAAAAAATGCAGGGAGAGAAGCCAATAAAATCGGACCCAGCATCACTGCAACCTCTTTGGGCGTAAACAGATATCCGACACCCAATCCTATCAAAATAGCGACCCCGCCAATTCGGGGGGTTGGTTCTGCATGTACTTTTTGGACACCCAACTCAGAATCAAGCGTATGTGCGCCATGCAAATGCTTTGTCCACACAATTGCCAGACAAATGATGAAAGATGTCAAACCAGCAGTCGTCAGGGCAAGATGGGGAATAACAAAGAACACTGTTTTTTGAGCCTATAAAGCATGAAATACACACAATAAGCGTGTATGAAACAGAACCTGAGATGATAACACGACATGCAGCTCGGTTTAGCGAGGAAAATTAAGCGTAGGTCATTGATCTTGTTAGTTTTTTAGCGAATTTTTTCAATCCCGCGCTGAGCCAGAACAGCCTCCCAGAACTCAGGGTTGTAGCGTTCCCAGGCGTGGCAACCGAACGGCAACTTGTTTTGATTCAATGCAAAGAGATGCTCAGGATGGGACTCGAAAGCAAAATCTATGGCTTCGGTCGCAAGTGGAACTGTAAAAAAGGGACATCGCGGTGCAACAAATAGCCCCCAAAACAAATCCTCGTTTACATCGATATTGAATTGCCGATTTTTATAGACGACAGAGTGATAGTCCTTAAGGTAACGATACGTACTTGACATCCAACTGCCTGGCCAAGATGACATCAGGGTATTTTTGAACACTCTCGGTTTATGTAGGACTTTTAAAAAATCTTCAATATTACGAAGCGAAAATCCCCCATTCCCTACATTTAAAAGTCGTAACGGTTGGGTAGGCTGTGTATAACCTTCAAACCAGGGTGCACCGATAAAGGAATAACCCTTTGCAGCCCACATATCCAGCGCATCAGTCAAGACCAGAGAATCAGTTTGTGCGATCAAAATACATTGATAATCTTTGAACGCCTCGTAAAACAGGCTTGAAAGCATCAGTTTGTTATAACCAGCAATACTGGAAAAATACCGGTCCGCAAAGGTCTTATAGCCTATGTGGCAGTCCGCATAGGTATTAAGCGGAGCAGTAAATTGTCCGACAAGCTGTGCTAAAAAGACCCGTAAATGTACCGGGCCCACAAAATAAATATCATGCGCAGACAAAACATCCACTGCATTTTTAATTGAAAACAGCTCTGACGCACTTAGCTTGGATTGGTATATAGGAATAACAACTGCATTTTTGGATCGTGCCATTTTTATCATGCCAACATTCGATGGAGTACTGAAGTCGAACTAAGGCTTTCCTTTCCATACTCTGACGAGTTTATTTTTGACACGAATCGGAAATTTCAACAACGTACGCGGAAATTTCATATACAAACCACCAAGCAAATGATCAAAGACATACTGATCAGCTTTTAAATTCTGCCTGACATCCTTGGGATGCGTAAGCGCCCCCAAGGCCTTAATGGGTGTTCCGGGCTGCTCTTCATCAGCAATGGTATGCGTACCATCTGGTCCAATGCCAATATTGGTCACCAGATTAACGCGTGGCGTCGCCGTCAAGCCACCGTGATACCAAAGGCACGTCATCCAGGGATATGCCCAGGAATCAATTTTTTTAAGATAAATACGATCAAAAATATCAATCCAGTATTTTTGCTCATAAAGGTCGGGCGTTTTATTGCGCCAATCCTGGGAGGTTTTCCATTCGGGCCAGAATGTTAAATCACCGTCAAAATGCTTCCAGGCTCGACGCCAGGTGGCCCAACCCCAGCAATGCCCATATTTAGAAAAATAATATGAATCATTACTGCGTTTTTTACCGTTCTGATTATTATTCCCTGTTACAACCCAAACACGCTCATCATCTTTATACCGTTCGAGTAAATCCTGGCAAAAGGTAAAGAAATCAGGGTGGGGCAAGCAGTCATCTTCCAATATGATCACACTTTCGACCTGGCTAAATACCCAGTCGAGACCACTCGATATACGTCGTTTAAGACCTAAGTTTTGATCGGCGTAATTACGCTGTACTTCACACGGCCAATCAATTTTTGCTACGACGTCTCTAACAGCTTTACAGCGTTCGATATCAGTTGGATGCCCAGAACGGGGGCCATCTGCAATAATAAAAAGCTTAGCGGGGCGGGCTGAACGAATAGCCTGAAAAGTCTCGCCCGTATGTCTGGGGCGATTAAAAACAATATAAGCAATTGAGATATCGGTCATTTTGAGATTATATCTCTGGCGATATATCTCATGAATGAGAGATCAGCTCAGATTTAATTTTATAAAACATTCTTCCTGCTAGCTCCCGAATAACAAGGTCAGTTTGGCCAAGCGCGCCCGGATTGGGCATAAAACTCATCAATGTCAGCGCACTTTCATCCACTTTAAAATCTACTGGATATGCAAAAACCTGAAGGCCCTGTTGTTCAAATAGTCTTAAAGCACGGGGCATATGGAATGCTGAAGTCACGAGAATTATTTTTTTGGGATACGTATCGTTAATATGATTCAAAAGGTTACCAACTGCCGCGGCCTCTTGTTCTGTATTTTGAACATCGGCGGTCACAATGATATTTTGTTCAGAAATATTCAATAATTGAGCATGTTTTTTTAAATAATGGCCTTCACTTTCATTTCCCAATTCCCAGGGTAATTTACCTCCGGTAAAAATTAATGTTGGTGCTTTGTGTGCAAGCATTAATTCAACCCCTCCCCAAAATCTATCTGGATCTCCCCACTCTCGTGTAACAGCTTCTTTACCAGGCACCCAGGTCAGCATGCCGCTTAGTACAACAATTGCATCGGCCTCTGGAACATCTTTAGGCTCGAGCCTGACGGCATCGAGCTCTATTAACCTGAACAAACCTCCAGAAACAATTGGCAAGCTACAAACGTACAAAGTCAGCACCGCAATGATCAATACCGAACGGCGATTTTTGATAATTCCGAACACCAACAATCCCAGAATTAATACCAAAGGCGAAATTAACAAAGGTAATATTTTGTGTAAAAAAATCATTTCAATGATGTCGGTTATACATTTTGCCAATTTAAGTGCGTTGGATAATTAGCATTAAGCCTAATATTCAGGCCCTTACGTTTATACTTGCTAGCAAGTATTGCAAAGAAATTTCGTACAAAATTTAAGCCTGACTGATAACGGCTGTACTTGCTGGAATTTATACAAAATGACAAAAACATCCCGCAAAGGCTTGATTTTAGCTGGGGGCTCTGGCACCAGGCTTTACCCTGCGACGCAATCTATTTCAAAACAGTTACTGCCGGTTTACGACAAACCGATGATTTATTATCCGCTATCCACACTGATGCTAACGGGAATACGTGAAGTCCTGATTATATCTACGCCCAAAGATACTCCTAGATTCGCTGAACTGCTAGGAGATGGATCCCAATGGGGGATGCATATTGAATATGCAATTCAACCCAGCCCAGATGGCCTGGCGCAAGCTTTTATTATTGGTAGGGATTTCATTGATAACCATCCAAGCACTTTAGTACTCGGTGACAATATCTTTTATGGTCACGATCTCGTGCGTAAGCTCCATCATGCAGATGCGCTCACTTCTGCAGCCACGGTCTTTGCTTATCATGTCCCCGATCCTGAACGGTATGGCGTTGTTGAATTTGACGCACAAAAAAAAGCAATCAGTCTGGAAGAAAAACCGACTCATCCAAAAAGCAATTATGCAGTAACAGGGCTCTACTTTTACGACGAGCAAGTTTGCAACATCGCAGCTAGCGTTAAACCAAGCGCTCGTGGCGAACTCGAAATTACAGATGTTAATCAGCGCTATCTTGAGCTGGGGATGCTGAATGTTGAGATTATGGGCCGAGGATTTGCATGGCTAGATACAGGTACCCATGACAGCTTGCTTGAGGCATCCAGCTTTATAGCTACCCTACAAAAACGGCAAGGATTACAAGTCGCATGCCCTGAAGAAATTGCTTTTGCGCAAAAATGGATTAATCATGAACAGCTTGAGCGCTTAGCGCAACCTTTCACTAAAACGAACTACGGCAAGTATTTAATGAACCTGCTCAAGCATTAATCTAGATTGCTTTTCTAAATCGCCAAGCTTTACCTATGTCTGAATATTCTTAAACGCCTCGGAGTCTGCATTTGCCTTATCACGTAACACCTACTGAGTTGTCAGGGGTACTCATCCTCGAACCTAAAGTATTCGTAGATGACAGAGGATTCTTTTTTGAAAGCTTTAACCAACGTGACTTTAATGATGCAACAGGGCTAGATATAACCTTTGTTCAAGACAACCACAGCCAAAGTAAACAGGGGGTTTTGCGGGGACTTCACTATCAGATTCAGCATGCACAAGGCAAACTTGTCCGAGTCACCCGCGGTGCGGTCTTCGATGTTTCGGTTAATTTAATTCAAAATCATCCACAGTTTGGTCAATGGGTGGGGGTTCACTTAAATGAAGATAATCACAGACAACTTTGGATTCCTCCAGGTTTTGCGCATGGTTTTTTAGTTCTAAGTGATCGAACTGACTTCTTATATAAAACCACTGACTATTACTCACATCATGACGAGCGGTGTTTATTGTGGAATGATCCTGCTATTGGTATTGAATGGCCGATACAGTCTCCTCCTATCCTGACCTCAAAGGATATGCTCGGTGCAATACTCAGTGATGCGGATGTGTTTTGCTAATGGAATTATCTAAATGAACGATCAACGTTCAGTATCATTGAATAGATATTTGATCGAGCGAGCTTTTGGCCTAATCAAAAATATATGCATACACGCGGGCAATGCTCTAATATTTTTCGCAACAATTATCATTGTTTGCAATCAATACGAATCACTTAAAATTTTAGACCCATTCTTTCGCATCACAATGCCTGCGTTGTGTTTGCTGTTTACATTCATTACAACAACAGTAAATTTGCGACTTGGCATAATGGGGTGTCTGTTTGCCTTGCCATTACTACCGAACCTCACATGGCAGATTCAGGTGTATTTCGGCTATGGTCGCATTCTCGGACTCCATAATGCTGGGTTTGATTTAATTGCGGGCCTTTTTTTAGGCGCTATTGTTAATCAGTTCTGGGATCGCAAAAAAACAATTTCCTTAATCCGCCTTGGCTTACCCTGGCAAGCGGGTCTATGTTTGATAATGTTAACGCTCTCTGTCGCGTTAGCAATTTCTAGGAATCTTCATCAGACCGCTTCCTTTTTTCAATTCTCATCGCTCATTTATAACTTACTGAACTTTCGTTCAATTGGCTGGCACGACGATTATCGGCCAGTTTTTGACTGGCTCGCCTATGCGAGTGCTTTTGCTTTTATAGCAGTACTTATTCCTGCTCTCAAATCAATGCCTGATCGTAATGATATTGTTTTTAAGCCATTGATCATCAGCCTGATTCTTGGGGCAATTGTTGGTTATCGACAATCGACCTATGGGTTCGGACTATCAGTTGATCAAACTCTTTTTCGTGCAGATCAATTTGGTTATATGGCGCTGGGTTTTCAACATGACATTCATGCCTTTGCCGGACAAATGCTGATTGGTTCGATTGGATTGTTTGGTTATCTGTATTATTCAAAAAATACACTAACTAGGCTCCTCGTTCTTGCTGCCATTCCTCTTTGCTGGATCGCTTTATTTTTAAGTAAATCAAAATCAAATTTTGCTCTTTCGATAGTATGTATGCTTGTTATAGTCACCGTCTGGATTTTTAGGCATTCGGTCTGGCTCAAACGCATCCTAATGGGTGCCTTAGGTTTAGTCTTACTATTAACATTTAGTACGCTGTTGTTTAAAGACATCTGGATATTGGCCTTAACACATGCAGCTCATCTGATTGGACTCCCAGATCTTGCGGCCCTTAACTTCAAACTCTCCTATCGACCCGAAGTCTATCTCGCCGCACTGCATGCTTCTAGCTTATTTCCAATGATGGGATTAGGTCAAAGCGAATTTTATCGTCAGGCAGCAAATTATGACCTTACTCACTCTTATTTCTTAAGCATTGAGCAAAATGGAGAAAATGCACATAACTATTTTTTACAAACCCTAGCTGAAACAGGGCTAATAGGCATTGCGCTGTTTGCTTTTCTACTCGCCTATCCACTATGCCGCATTAAAAATAAAAAATTACTGATACCCGCGTGGGTTGCACTTGGCGCCGTATTTATCGGGAATATTTTTGCTCACTCCATGCTAGTGCGTGAAAACCTTTTTATAGCTGCGAGTTTTGTTGCGCTAATGTATGCCTGGCTTCAGGCAGAAAAAATCTCTGCCAGACAAAGTAATTTGAGCAACAATTACTCACCACTAACAACGTGGTGCGTGAGCCATCCTAGATTAATTGCTATATTTTTTGGTGCTGTGGCGTTACTCGCTGAAAAAGAAATTTATCAATCCTATCATCGCTTTCCCTTCACTGAAGACGTGCAATGCTTTAAAGCCCAACCGCTTGACAAAGATGGTTGGACCTCAGGATTGTATAAAGTAGCAATCCCGCAGGGCACTCATGGGATGACGCTATTGATCAAAGGTACACAGCCAGATATAGACAAACGACCGCTTGCTGCGACGTTAAGCATAGTCCATAGAGAATCAAGCTTGATTGAACAATCTCAGATTTTATTCAATCGGGTTGGACCACGCCAGATCAGCATGAATTTTGCGAATGGGAACGTGGCGGACGATGATGACTATCATGTCGATCTGCGTTTACAGCGATGCTTTATTCCGAGAAATATGGGAATCAATTCAGATGGCAGGCGATTGGGGATTCAGATTGAATCCAGTCATGCAAACCCATAATCATTATAATTATTGACAGAGGTAATCAACTTTATCAGGACTATTTCTAAACGGATCGGTTAAATCATCCGAGTACTTACCCATTAGCAAGCGTTGTTTGGGTAAAAAGTGCCCGCGAAAATACCGGCTCGCCGTAGCCAGAGCCTGTCCCCACTCGGTAAGCTTGACACAACCATCTTTAATGATGATCGTCCCTGATTGCTGTTGCTCCGTGAGTCTGACGTCGACCAGTCGGTGTTCCTTGACATACTCCTGTGTGAACACCTGATCAAACTGATCAAACTTAATACCGCCACCACGTTGCTGGAGTTTTTCGAGAATATAAAAAGAGAGTGAGCGATCGAGGACTGTTGGTACTGAGATCGCAAAAGCATAGCCAAACAGTAACCAGATACAGACGAGCTGAAGTTTTTCAAACGCATTGTATGTATCAAGCCATTTGATCAAGCTCACGCATAGCAAGGTCAGTATGGTAGCAATGATGCCATCCATAATGGCACCATAGAAAACGACATTGACTCTGAAAAATGTCACATGCGTGACATAGGCTGCTAACAAAATTAGCACGAACAATAGATTTGCGAGGACGAATTTGATGAATTTCATACCTTGAACACCATCACTTTATTACCCCAATAACTAAATACCATTTGCATGAAAGTCGCCACACCAAAGCCGATCACATAATTCAATGCATATCGATCGACCCAGACATACATTAATGCACCGTGCAGCATTGCAATCGCAGCGTATAAAAAAATAAAGCGATAGATCTGGCGCAGCAATGGCTCGCGAGAGCCCTGAAAAACATAATAGCGACTGCCAATAAATGACGCAGAGATACCAAATACCGCCGCAACCATATTGGACAGTCCCGCCGACTCCCATGCGAGCACTTTTAAATTAAACGTCAGGATACAAAAATGTATGCCCGTAGCGAGCAGGCCATTGAAGATATAACGTATCGGCTGCTTATTGAAAAATGAAACATCAGATTGCACGATTGAATTAGTCGGCATGCTGAATCTGATCTATGTAGGCTTTGTAATCAATCTGATTAGGCGCACCTGCCCGGACAACACCCGTCAACATTAAGGTCATCAATGTGAGCGCGCCAGTCTGTAAGAATACAAGCAATAAAATTCCAAGCGCGACAGAAAACCATCCAGGCGTAGCAAATCCGGAGAGTTTAAGCATGATTGCAATCACGCTGGCAATGACTGTGATAACGGCAACAAACGCGCAAAGTATTCCAACGCGTACAAGTACGTCTTCTGCAAAAACCATTAATGCCCGGAAACCATGCAAAGCCAGACCTACAAAATTCATTTTACTTTTACCAGCAAATCGCGGACCTCGATCAATCGGTAACGTTTGAACACGTAACTTTGAGGTCAACACACACCCTGCCACGTGCATCCAAAGCTCCTGCATTGCCGAGAGCCGCTTGAGCGCAGCTGGCTTAAGTGCCATGAAATTACCAAAACTAATATGGCGTCCAGTTAAAAACTGGAATAGTTTTTTGTAAATGACATAAAACGCCTTGAAGCGAAGTGTCTCTACGCGACTCTTTCGCTGGGCAACGACAACATCTACTTTAGGAGATTGCATCGGCTCGACGAGCTGACGGATGGACTGGGGAGTATCCTCGCCATCTGAATCCATCACCACCGTACAAGGCATATCCGGCATGTGGTCTGCAACGTAATTAATCCCGATTGCGATCGCGCGCTGATGGCCGACGTTACGCTTGAGCTTGATCACTACGCCTTTAAGACCAATCTCTTGCAGCGTCTCGATATCTACAGGTTGATTGATTGATCCATCATCCACTGCGACAACATAAGCCCGATTACCGTATTCAGCATAGAGCTCTCTAAAGAGCCTGGTAGATGCCTCTTGATCTTCGTAGATCGGCATCACCACAGCAAAACGCTGATCAGTCATGTTGCCGGCGTATTGGTTCATGTCGCGATGGCCTGTCTAAAATAAGCAATCGTGCGCTCGAGACCTTGTTCGAGCGCGATG
>Ga0316228_1000948_pt1 | contig 33955 bp, 28 predicted proteins | sample TBH18021metaG_FD_206005 | JGI IMG/M metagenome (GOLD analysis project Ga0316228, IMG submission 206005) | Freshwater microbial communities from Trout Bog Lake, Wisconsin, USA - TBH18021 | ecosystem: Environmental > Aquatic > Freshwater > Lake > Hypolimnion/Profundal zone | place: USA: Wisconsin... | reverse complement strand
TTACCACCCCATCTAATTCTTGGTTATACGGATATGACAGTCAAAGTGGCATGACCACTTCGCGTTGGGCAACAACATCGAGCATTTTTAGAGTAACTCGCCCAACCGATTCAAGCGCCGGAAAACCTGTTATTGCCTTTGTTAAACCAAGCCTGCTCTGTGCAGATAGTAATAGTTATAGTATGTATGGCGGCAATGTAAACACCCCTCAAAAAGTGGGTGATACCTGGTACACATTGCAAACCAACTATGCTTATAGCTATGGTTACAACATCCTAACCAATATGTGGGAATCTAAGTACGATAACGTTACCTCTGTTATTGGAAATTCCCTAGGCATCACTAGCAACAATACCAATGATGATTCCGTATTTGCCATCCCCACCTCAACGAATGCCAATAACAATGGCTATGCTTGGGCTGGTAGCATGTCCAATACCAAAATGAAGGGCTCTAAAGACTACCTTTACCTTATCAAGCAAGATTTTGGCAACTATAACCCAGGGTCGAGTAGTGGGATGGTCGTTTCTAGATTTAAACCTGCAGACCAACGCAATGGTTATGTGATTAGTTCCATTGCGGATGTAGTGCCCGCCTCTAAAAACCTTACTATTACCGCCTTCACAACAAGCGCCAAGGATAATATTGCTGACTTAGTCGCTCGAGACCTTGCGAGTGATGAGCTCGATAAGGTATACGGGACAATTAGTGAAGACGGAACCTACACCCAAAAACCGATTACCACCACCAAGTACTCAACTGTAGCGATTGTGAAGCTGTAATACCAAAAACACTCACAACTTAATGAATAAAGCCTGCAATTGCAGGCTTTATTTTTAGATGACTGACATATTGTTATTTTTAAACTATTAGGTCAATTAACCCAATAATAGTCACTCAACCAACTAATGGGACCCTTTAACAGTGCAAACTTTTTTAATGCTGCCTAAATTTTGGAGTGTTGAATAATTTATTAGAGGGTACCTAGGGTAAACCTCTTTCCACATGTAAATATCTAATGAAAGAAAAAATGAGTCAATTAGACTGGCAACAATATCCAAACATTTAAATTTCACTCAAATCTTGTAAATGACTGTGCATCTAGATTTAGAATTTACAACCAAAGTATTGTTAGTTTAATAATCGGTTTTTACTTCCCTAATTGCCATATTGCCCCTCGTTTGAAATGAGCGCTTACATAATCGACCATCTTTTGATATCGATCTCGCTGAGCATCAAAAATTCCACAAGATATCTCTGCCCCGTATTGGCGGTGTGAGCATTGCAATCACATGCGCCATCATTGTGTGCCTCGCAACGAATCCCAAACCCTCAATTAAATTGCCCCTAGTACCTTGAGCAACTCCAATATTTGTGATTGGATTTATTGAGGAGCTTATGAAATATATTTTCGTTAAAATACAATTACTATTTAATGCCATTTCCGCTATAGAGCTGATCTATCTATTGCAAGCGCAAATCAATAAATTAGATATCCCCAGCATTAACTACATCCTAAGTTAGCCAAAAATCGTCACTATTTTTACTATTTATGCCATTACGGGACTAGCTAATGCCTACAACATTATTGATTGCCTTAATGGACTATCAAGCATGGTGGGCGTCATACCCTGCTAGCACTTGGATATATTAGCCATACGTTAGCCGATCTGACATTGATGTATTTGAGTTTTATGATGGTGGCGCAATTTTAGGGTTTTTATTTGAAACCATCCTAGATGGCTTAATTTTTCTTGGGAATGGTGGAGCTTACCTAATTGGACACTGGATAGCCGCCATTAGCGTTTTACTCATAGCAAGACACGACACTATTTCCCCATGGTTTGCGTTATTGGTAAATGCCTACCCCATTCTTGAAACGCCCTTTACGATCTATCGAAGAAAAATTCACCAAGGAAAAAGTCCAGGACGTCCTGATGGCATTCACTTTCACTCACCAATCTTCAGGCGTATTGTTCGAACCCATTATGTTGGCAAGAGGGGTGATATTTTTATCGCCAATGCAATGACAGCACCATATCTTTGGACATTAACAAGTCTTACGATCATACCTCCAGCTCCCTGGTAGAGATCCAGATGCTAGCAACTCTATTTTTTGTCGATTTCTATTTATGACTATACAAGAAAATTGTCTGCTTTAAAGCTCCAACTTGGATGCATCCTCTTTAATATATAAAGTCGTTGGTAATTCAGATTTACCTATTATTTAAAGTGCCAATCTTTGAATTAACAGAAGGCATATTCACTTTGGTGGTCAAAAAGTAGAGAAAGTCGTCATATCTAAACTTCAAAAATTAACCCTTTCCTCTTCAACAACAATCGGTCTCTTGCTGACATAAGTTTGAATAACGCCGATATATTCCCCCAATAGCCCCATAAAAATAAAGAGCAAACCAAAAAGACCAAATAGAGCAATAGCTATTGGCGCAACACCCATAGGAAAATAATCCCACCAAATTAATTTAGCAATGAAAAATGCGCCGCCAAAAAAGATGCTGAGGAGGCCGATTACTACGCCCATAAAAGAGGCTACCCGAATAGGCACTAGCGAATGACTTACTAATCCTAGCATGGCGATATCATAAAGAGTATAAAAATTATTTTTAGATATTCCCCTTACTCTGCGGGGCTGAATAAATTCAATGGTCTTGATCGGGTAACCCAATTCACAAATCAACCCCCTGAGATAAGGGTAGGGATCATTAATTTTCCGAATCTCATCAAGTACTTTTTTGTCGTATAAACCAAATCCCGTAGCATCCCTGACCAATTGAATATCGGAGATCGTATCTAAAATTCGGTAATACAGTTTTCTAAGGAAATGTACAAATGGATTGCCCTCCGATACAGGTTTTGTAGCTAAAACGATTTTGTAACCCGTTTCCCACTCTTGAATGAATTGCATTGCAAGCTCTGGGGGATCCTGAAGATCTGAAGCCATATAAATAGTTGCATCACCAGTTGTTTGCAAAATTCCCCAATAGGGTGAGCGAATATGCCCAAAATTTCGCGTGTTGACAATAATCTTGACTCGCGTATCTTTGGCAGCAATTTCTTTTAGCTTCTTAACGGTGTCATCCGTAGAGGCATTGTCAATAATGACATATTCATAGTCAAACTGAGGATTGCTCTCCCATATTGAACTTACCCTGCTGTACAAATCATTGACATTGTCTTGCTCGTTAAAGCAGGGAGAGATAAAGCTAATTTTTTTCTTTTGGGTCATTTGAAAAATAATATAAGAAGGTTTTAGCGGCTACGAAAAGTAAAATATTTATGCCCTAGATAGGAAGCAAATACAGTAATAAAAATGACAAGCCCTTGCGCATACCAAATTTTAAATTTGAAATAATCTACCATTATCCAAAGCAAAATGATGCTGAGAAGAGCCATAGAGCCATAAACGAGATAACTGCGCCCGTATTCGACAAGCCAATTTCCAGACGTCTTAAAAACAAATATCTTATAGGTAATGAAAGACATGGTGATGGCAAAGATGTTGCAAATCGCTGCAATCGCTGCAACATGTAATCGATCTGATAAAAGTATATAAGCGCCCACTCCGATTGCATAACCAAATGCAGTGTTCCAGCCACCAGCTAGCAAATACCGAACAGATTTTTTTTGTAAAAATTTACGCACTTTGAATTTTTTTTATTGTCTCGAGAATTGCACTGGATAAATCATATTTACATGTCAGATCAAGAGTTGAAAAAGCCTTTTTAACTGAGGGTATATAAAGATCTACCGGCTTGTCAGTTAGTAGGGGTGCCTCTACTTTCACTCCAAAATATCCACCGATTTGGGTTGCAAGATCCCGTATCTCTATGGCCTCATTCGAGCCAACATTGAAGATAGGGCACTGAGGATTGGCAGAGGCTGCAATAGTCATAAGCCAATCGACTAAGTCATCCGCATACATATAACTGCGGTAGACCGATTTATCTGTATTAACTTTAATCGGGCGGCCAATAAGCCCATCTTGAATAAAATTTCCAATTGCAAAGTGCTGATCTCTCGGAAGATATGGACCTAAAAATGCAAAACAACGTGCTATAGCTACAGATTGGCCAACAAGCCCCAAGCGCTTAATAGCGCCCTCAGCATCTCGTTTGGCAGCCGCGTAGTGCCGCTTGCCCTCGACCATTTCTTCAATATTTCCGAGCGAACTAGACTCATGAAGAAAAGGCTCGGATATAGACTGAGGACCATAAATCGCACCCGAGCTCGCATAGACAATTTTTGAGTTAGCGTGATAAATAGGTGCAAGCCTGCAATAATTCAACACACTTGCTTGTATATTTTTTTGCTCTTCTAGAGGCTGAGATAAATACTTGCTCAGATCTGTTGAAGAGGCTGCGTGAATAACATATTGAGCATTTGGCAACTTATCGCAAATGCCTATATCAAAATCTAATAACTCAACGGTTGGACCTACTAATTCAGGATTGCTTGCGCTTAACCGAGAGGCTGAACGGGAGAGAATCTTAACGCAACTCACTCCCCAATGAGTTAGCAATCCTCTTTTATAGGCACTTAATATGGATTTTCCGAAAAAACCAGACCCCCCAATCACTAATAAGGTATTCACTTATTCTTAGCCAAGAGGGGTCCCTACTTAGATCCCACGCTCTTTAAATGATTTGAGCATCTCTATATCTTCTGAATATGGAGTATCCAAGATATCCACAGTAATTGGCGCATCCTTCAAGCATGGACTTAGAAGCTTATGCCCGAACTTGCCCAACATCAATTCACGACTTGAAACCTGCCCTTTTTGAAGGGGAATTGCTAAATAGCAATCATCCTCAGTCAGGACTTGCCCAGGAATTAAATCATGTTTCGCATAAACCCCACGAACATAAGAGTCTAAGTAAGCAATTTCCTTATCCAAGAAATTACGACGCTTGGTTGAAGATGTTCCACACATCTCTACAGCCTTATGCCATGCCTTAAACCAAGTATCGATTTGATTTGGCAATGATGAATAAGTGGCGACCTGGAAACCATCATCATTAATGTCGATATGTCTTTCAAAGGTGCGAGCACCTTTTGCGTAGGACATATACATAGAAGCTGACCAATCATGGTATTCATGGCAAGAATAACCAATAACCGTATCAGGGTAACGATGTCGTAAATAATCAATTTGATTAAGCTCACATTCATTATCCTCATGCGGATAAGCAGCGATGCAATGGTTTAGGGATAAAGGAATGGAGCGATGCGCAAAGAAAGTGACTACATCATCCATATCCTTTTGAGACATGCCGCCGGTTGAAATAATGACAGGTCTACGAGTCTTGGCAATTTTTTCAAGCAAAGTCCAATCATTATTATCAGCACTAGCAACTTTGATAATAGGCATATCAAACTCTACGCACCAATCTACTGATTTTTCATCAAAGGGAGTAGACATAGGAATACAACCACTTTGACGAATAGCATTTACCAGTTTTGCAAAATCCTCTTTTGACATCCTGGTATCTGATAATCGCTTCACATATCGAATGTCCTGCCTTTCGACAAAATCTTTATGAATAAAGTTATCAATATCTCGAAATTGCAATTTAATGGCAGTACGCACGTTATTAAAACGCACTACTTTTGAGAAGCGGTCAATGATCGCCAAACCTCTATCAACACTACCTTGGTGATTACTTGCCATTTCCAGAACAAATAAATCTTCAAAAATTTCATTGTTTACCATTTTTATTGCCTTCATTTAATGATTATTGATTTTAATATAAGACCTACTTATACGGCCTATAAAAGAAATTTTAAATATTCAGATACTTCTTCATTACTGAGATCCGGGGTCATTTGATGTAGGGGCTTAGACTCCATCGTTCCAGTCTCAGTTACCCGGCTCGTTATTTTAGGGAAATAGGTTTGAGCAGGATCTACAGTCACAATAAATGCGCAAGTCTTATTCGAATTAAATAAGGACAAGAACTCAGAATTAGAATCATAACCAGGCACTAATCTGATTACTGGAACCTCCCAAGCACTAAAGAGGGTCATCCAATTTGGCAAGCCTAAACCAGTTTGTCTATCGCACCCTATATACCTGCCACCAAAATAATTTTTTTGCGTCATTCGGATGGATGCATATCCAGAATCATCTAAGATAAAAATCTTTAAATTTAATGAATTTATTGCAGCAGTACCAATCTCTTGAAGATTTTGTGCAAAGCCACCATCCCCTTCAACCAAAATAACCCGCTTTTCTGGAGCGGCAAATGCCGCACCAATTGCACCTGATAAGCCGTAACCCATGGAAGCTAGGCCTTTGTTGGTCACCATCACTTGACCACTCTTCTGTTCAAATGCCTGCATCATGGTCGTAAAGGCGCTCCCGCTACTACAAGGAATAATGACATCATCTGGAGAGCTGTGGTGAGACAAGGTTTTTGCCAAGGAAAATGGTGAGACATATTCACTGCCTGGCTCATTGACAGCCTCTATTAGTGGGAATTGACTTCTAATACATAGAGCGTAAGCCAGCCACTCAGGCTTAGATTCCAAGCCTCTGCTCAGAAAGGTCGACAAAAAATGATCTGCATCAGCCAAGATACGAATATCTACTCTAGGATGACCTTTATCAAGTTCTGCCTGATCAATATCAACCTGCACCACAAATCCCTTAGGGACAAATTGCTGCCAATTAAATCCTGACTGCTGAAGGCCCAATCTTGAGCCTATTGCCAGCAAAAAGTCTGCCTGCTGAATGATCATATTAGAGGATCGCTGTCCCCATGTATTGGGACGACCCAGATAATTTAACTGATCCGAACCTATACGATCAGCTGCATTCCAACTCGTCATGACAGGACAACCCAATGCCGCCAATTGAGCAGAAAGTTTTTTTGCTGCGCGCCTGGAAACTCCACCACCAAGCAAAATTACAGGCCTCTCGGATGCGTTAAAGCGTTTAACGATACTGTCAAATACGCTAGGATCGGCACCTAAAGGACGGTCTAGAAATTCAGCTCTTTGAATGGAGCCCAATTTATCAGGGTCTACTTGTGTAGCCTGCACATCAAGCGGAATTTCAAGAAAGACCGGCCCATTACGACGCCCTACTCCACTCATTACAGCAGCCTGAAAATCAGCCGCATCGAATACTCGATCCACTAATTCTGCATGAATGGAGATGGGCTTAACAATAGATACCCCATCTATCTCTTGAATTCCACGTTGACGTAATTTTCCCCGAGATAAATCAGCGGTTTTAGCTTGACCACCAATCACCAGCAACTCACGACTCTCCAAAAAAGCGCCCGCAATTGCCGTAACAATATTTGTCAACCCAGGGCCTGCTGTAACTAGTGCCAAAGCCTTTTTGGCACTAGAAACCTCATTGAAATATTCAACGGCGATGCCGGCAGCAACTTCATTAATAACGGGAATGCAGGTTAATTTTCTACTGAGGCTTTCTGTTAAGTGCATGATATTGCCACCACCTACCAAAAAACAGTGTGTGTAATCCATCTGAGCAAGCCAGTCTGCCATCAAATCACTGTATTTCACTAACAAACCCTTCTTTTAAAAAACTAAATATTCTATGCACAAGCTCATCGGTCTGAGGGCAAATTGGGGCCCTCACCCTTTCAAGATAACCAGCTGAATTGGTAACTACAACCACATACTCATTACTGCTATGTTTTTTATCCGACTTAAAGGCCTTCATGGCAGCCTCTATATCCAAAAATTGAAGGGCGCCAACCATTTCCGGGATATCTGCCAACAGCCCTTTGACATAGGAACCTAAAGCGACCTCTCTAGACGAGCTAATTTTGGTAGCTTTAAAAGCGTGTCCCAATTGAATCTCCGCAAGCATTCCAATGCCCACTGCTACCCCATGGTTTATAGAAAAATGCGTTGCCGCTTCAATTGCATGGCCAATGGTATGTCCAAAATTTAGCAATAGTCTTGGGCCATCATCAAACTCATCCTCTTCAATAAATCGCTTTTTTGTATGCAAACTTAAAATCACCAGCTGCATAATTTTTTGTTCTGATAACGAAGATTTAGATTCGCAGAAAAGCTTCAAATACTCATCAAACTCATCTCCAGATGAAGCAAAACAAATTTTTACCGCCTCACAAAGACCTGCTACTTGATCTGCCAAGGCTAATGTTTTACAAAATTTGATATCAATAACAATGTTCTTTGGCGGGTAAAAATTTCCAGCAATATTTTTATATGGCCCTACATTAATCGATGATTTACCGCCAATACAAGAATCGACCATTCCCAGTAAGGTTGTGGGCATATAAGTCCATTCAATTCCCCGCATATAGGAAGATGCACAAAAAGTGGAAAGATCTTGAACAATTCCCCCACCAAAAGCATAGAGATGAGAGCCTCTAGATGCGCCCTTAGCGCGTAAACCCTCAATCAATTTTGCGCAACCTTCTAGCGTCTTATTTTTCTCAGATGCCTCAACTAATAAAGCCTCATGCTTCTCATTTGCAAACCAGAGGTCAGCTACGATTTGATCAATGATAATAAAATTAGGAGATTTATTTAATGAGCGTGTTTGCACGAGATCAGCACCAATCTCAACTCGATAACTACCTGTACTAGAAATGATGTTAAATGTTTCTAACATCTGAAAATCCCAAATCAACTTTGATAAATTGTCCTGTTACAGCCCTATTTTCTTCTGAGCAAAGAAAATGAACGGTACTGGCAACCTCTTCTAGCTTAGCAAGTCTTTTAAAATTAGTTGAATTTTTTATTGATTCAATTTGCGTACTTGATAGATTGCCATGGGTCATTGTCGTATCTAGTGCGCCGGGCAATACAGCATTCACTAAGTGTCCATCAATAGCCATATCATTAGCCAAAGAAAGAACAAGCCCCTGTAATGCAGACTTCGAAATTGCATAACTTAACTTACTTTGCCGAGAAATATTTTGCCAAATAGAGCTGACAACACATAAGCGGGCGGGTTGTCTCAATAACTTAGCCGTAAGCAGTATTGATAAGGTAGATAAAATAAATACAACGTTGGCTTGATATACTTTTTGATGAGAAATGGCCTCAAAGGTATAAATACTATCATTGAGATTAACGCCTTGAGCCCAACAAATAGCATCAAATAATCCAAGCGCAGTAAGTGCTAAAGGCAAAGTATTTTCTTGATCGAAGCGCACATCCCATTGAATATCGTTTGGGGAGTTGCCAGTCTTATTTCTTGAAACGCTGAACACATCCCAACCCTTGGATTCAAATTCTTTAGCGATAGACTGCCCAATTTGACCAGAACCGCCAAATAAAAGTAATTTTCTTTGGCGATCAATCATCAGAAATTCACACCTAAGAATGTTTCAATCTGACTGGCGGCATACTCAAGCATCTCAGGGGTAAGGGATGGCTGCACACCAATCCAGAAAGTGTTGTTCATCACAATATCTGTATTCGTTAGCTCACCACTAATGCGATATTCCGCATCAGCCATATAAGGTTGACGAGTTAAATTACCGGCAAATAAAAGGCGAGTCCCAATCTTGTGTTGATCAAGATATGTTGTTAAATCGACGCGTGAAACTGGGCAATCAGCCTTTAAGGTAATTGGAAATCCGAACCAAGATGGATCTGAGTCAGGCGTTGCCTCAGGTAATTGCAAAAATTCAACACAAGTACTCAAACGCTCTTTTAAAAATTTGAAATTCTCTTTTCTAGCCTGAATAAACGCTGGTGCTTTTTTCAATTGGGCCAAGGCACACGCCGCCTGCATATCAGTAATCTTCAGGTTATAGCCAAGATGACTATAGGTGTATTTATGGTCGTATCCAAATGGAAGATCACCCAATTTCCAAGCAAAACGCTTCCCACAGGTATTGTCTTTTCCAGGAGGGCAATAACAATCACGACCCCAGTCACGAAAGCTCTCAGCAATTTGCTTTAGCTCATAGTTATTCGTAAATACCGCCCCACCCTCACCCATGGTGATGTGATGAGCCGGGTAAAAGCTTAACGTTCCAATATCGCCAAATGTCCCAACCATTTGACCTTTATAGGTTGTACCTAGAGCGTCACAACAGTCTTCAACCAACCAAAGATGGTGTTTTTTACAAAGCGCTGTAACAACATCCAAATTAAATGGGTTGCCTAATGAGTGGGCTAGCATGATTGCTTTGGTCTTTGGCCCAATTGCATCTTCTATTTTTGATGCATCAATATTGTGAGTAGTAGGGTCTACATCAACAAAGACGGGTACCGCACCAAACTGCACAATCGGATTGACCGTAGTAGGAAAACCTGCAGCAACCCCAATGACTTCATCCCCCTTTTTAATAGCTCGATCACCCAATTTAGAGGAAGTGAGGGTAGAAAAAGCCACTAAATTAGCAGAGGACCCTGAGTTAACGGTGATAAGATATTTCACCCCAATAAACTCAGCTAATTTTTTCTCAAAAAGATCATTAAAGCGCCCTGTGGTTAACCAACCGTCCAAGGAAGCTTCAACCATATTTTCCAACTCTTCAGTGCCGATGAGCTTGCCTGATGGCGGAACAACTGTTTGACCAGGAATAAAAGATTTTGGTGCAAATTCCAATTCTGCATAGTCTTTTACCAAAGATAAGATTTGCTTACGTATTTTGTCTTTTGCGAATTGATTAGCTGGAATCGTGGTTTCTGTCATAGTGAACCTAGGTAAAAAGTAGATAAATTAATGGGTAGATTGATAATCAGTAATCTGCCCCAAGGAGATCTTGTGCATATCCTCCCCGGATAAAAATGCTTTCTGCCAATCTGCAATATTTTGCACTGCAGTTTCAAGCGACCATCTTGATTTCCAAGCTAGCAATTGATTGGCCTTGGAGCAATCTAACTTGAGAGAGTGGGCCTCATGAGGTTGCTCACTTTCGTCTTGTTGCCATTTAGCGCCCGCTGGAGATCTTTCAATAAGCAAATTGACAACCTCTTGAACGGACCGCGCATCTTCATCTCGTGGTCCAAAATTCCAAGCGCTCGCAAACTGGGTGCCTTTTTTATACAAAGCCTGAGCTAAAACTAGGTAGCCAGATAAGGGTTCTAAAACATGTTGCCAGGGGCGGGTTGCCAAAGGATTTCGTATTACCAGGGGAATTTCAGACTCAAATGCCTTAAGGGCATCAGGAATAAGTCTATCCTCCGACCAATCGCCCCCACCGATGACATTACCAGCACGCGCAGAAGCTAGGGCATGGCGATGTTTTGTGTAATTTTGATCAGAAAAATAAGACTGTCGAAAAGCTGATGTAACCAATTCTGCGCAGCCCTTACTATTGCTATATGGATCGTATCCACCTATAGCTTCGTTTTCTCGATAACCCCAAACCCACTCTTTATTCTCATAGCATTTATCCGTGGTCACCACTACTGTGGCACGCACACTTTCCAACCCACGAATACATTCCAAGACATGAACAGTGCCCATGACATTAGTTGCATAGGTTTCTACTGGATTTGCATAGGAATATCGCACTAATGGCTGAGCAGCCATATGAATCACAATCTCGGGATTTGCGGCAACCATTGCATCTCGTAATTGACTTAAATCACGAATATCCTGAATATGGGATTTTTTGATGATACCTTGAATTCCGATGACATCGTAGAAATTGGGGGACGTATTTGGCGCAAGAGCATATCCAGTAACCTGTGCACCCATTGAAGATAGCCAAAGACTTAACCAACCGCCCTTAAAACCAGTGTGCCCTGTTAGAAAAACACGTTTATCCACCCAAAAATCAGGATCAATGCCAAGTGCGTCAGTAACCATCATCCCCAAAACTTCCAAGGCGCCTTACCTGAAGCCCAAAGTTCTTCCAAGTGATTCTTGTCGCGCAAAGTATCCATCGGCTGCCAAAAACCAGAATGAAAGAAGGAATGCAATTGACCTTGTTTGGCCAAGCTCTCTAAGGGTTGCTTCTCCCAAAGGATCTCATCACCACCAATCAAATCCAATACTTTTGGACTCAAAACAAAGAAACCGCCATTAATCCACCCACCATCCCCTTGAGGCTTTTCCAGAAAGGAGTTGATTTGGGTGCCATTAATTTCTAGCGCGCCAAAGCGACCGGGGGGCTGGACTGCAGTCATAGTCGCCAACTTTCCATGCCCTTGATGGAATTTAATCAAGGAAGCGATATCGACAGAGCCAACACCATCTCCATAAGTCATACAAAAATCACCATCAATGTAATCAGCAATACGTCTTAGGCGACCTCCCGTTTGCGTTGTCTCTCCAGTATCCACTAAGGTAACCTTCCAGGGCTCAGCTTTTTTATGATGAACTTCAATGCTGTTATTGGTCATATCAATAGTCACATCAGACATATGCAAGAAATAATTCGCAAAATACTCCTTAATAACGTAGCCCTTATAACCGCAGCAAATGACGAAATCATTAATTCCGTGAGCTGAATACATCTTCATGATGTGCCAAAGAATAGGTCTGCCACCTATCTCTATCATCGGCTTAGGACGAGATGCACTCTCTTCAGAGATGCGGGTCCCTAAGCCCCCCGCCAAGATAACTGCTTTCAAAAAAACCTCCCCTTAAAATCTAATTACTTCGCTGAAGGATCGTAATAAAGCTGCATTACTAAGCCACCTTTTTGACGCTTTCCATCCAATTCTAGACCCCCAATATCAACCGCCTCGTCCGATTCATCAACCCAAGCAGTAACTGCGGATCCAGAAACTGCGCCTATAGACTGGATAAGCAATACATAGGAGTGAGACTCACTATCTACTAGACTTGAAAATTTGAATCTATACATCTGGTTATCCTGGATTTTAGAGGCCTCAATTTTATTGCTAGCCACTACATCACCATTCATATTTTTTAAAGTCAAGATTAAAAAACCAGAGGGTTTTCGCTGGTAGTTAGCCATCTGAATACCCACAGCAGCTAATCCATTCGATTTAGCCTTAAAGTGCTGAGTTACTGTGTGTCCATCCAATATTTCATTAACCGTCTTTCCAGTAGATTTATTTATATTATCAATTGAATACCTCCTTAAATAGGCGTCAGGATTAATGCTATTTGCAATCGAAGTTGGCAAATACAAACTTAATAGAGTCAGCGTTAAGAAAATGCCTATTCCAATAAATACTCTTGAAAATAATACCCTCAAAGTTAAATCATCATATATAGTTTTATTTTTAATAATATTTTGGTAAAAATATACAAGTATTGGGGAAAATACATATATATGGAAAAATCTTATAAAAAAACCATTTAATGCTGGAAAAATAAAATCACTACCAATTAAAGATACTTTGGGGAAAAATTGCTTTAATATTCCAAAATTAACCATGCTGACATCTACATTATTTGGCCAATAAATCAGGCAAATCCATGTATAAGAAATCATGCCTAAAATATCAAGATATGCCATGTATTTTGGACGTGGAAGATAACGATATGCCAAAGCAAAAAATGGCATTAATAATATTAGCCATTGTGGATGCCATAAAACCGAATCGAACATACACGCATATGCCGCAATGCATGAAAAAATTGCCAGCCTATAAAATTCCTGACCCTCCTTAACTCGCTTAAAGAAAAGGTAAGCGCACATCGCTCCATAGGTAATCATTAGAATTAATGGCCAAGTAATCAGACTTGAGTGCCCACCATAAGCATCGCCAAGCTTATGACTCATTAGCGTAAAGATCTCACCTCTAAATATTTCACTGCGCCAATAAAAAGCCAATTCAAAAATAGTTACTGAAAGGGCGATTAGTGTATATCCTATAATTCTTATTATTCTTTTTTCACTCAATAATAATAATGGTATGAATATCACTAGGGCAAAATATTTAAATGAAATGGCAAAAGAGAAAAATAATGCGAATTTTATGTTATCCTTTCTAAATAGATAATAAATTCCTATTATTGAAAATAACAATCCTGTTATATCGTATTGGCTAAATATGAATACGGCAAATATTGCAATAGGTGCAGTAGCAAGTAGCAGGCCCGCATCATTTTTTAATAAATTTGATTTACCATCATCTATGATTTTTGATATATGACTAATTACTTTAATAGTGGCTAAAAAAAGTAAGCCTATTAATAATTTACTCCAAAATATTTCAAATGGACTGATATATTCAATAAAAGGACGATATTCAGGAGTGGTTGCTAAACCCAAAAGATAAATTGGAATATTCCAAATAGCAAATATAATATATATCGAAGGTAAATAATCATTTCCTCCTAAGGTTTTTTTATTAAAATCATAAAAATCAAGAATATGACCATCTAAAAAGGCGTAGGATGAATAAGTCGTATGACCTATATCAAGCTGGATATATGAAAAGAAACAGACTGCTATTATCAAAAAGTAAGCAATCAAATAGGAATTTTTATGCATTATGCTAAATTATATTAGATGAACATCCCTAATTTTACCCTGCCAAATCACGGGATAAGTTTTTTTTGAAAAGATGCATTTAGACGCTTGTTATCAAAGAATGCCAAGACATTGGCGTGAATACAGCCAATAAAAAACATCTTATTAGACCCCAGATTACAATCTAGTTAGCGTTGAAGACATTGCATTCATAAACTTTGCCGCCACATCAGTGGGTTGGGGCGGGAAGCCTGTCTTTTTCTACTACTTGAGACGCATAATATCAATATCCTAATTTTTTCCCCGCCTTTTTAAGCAGTTAAATAAAGAACTATTTCACTTCAGCGTTGATTCCACAGTAAACATTGAGAAAAAACCCACGTCCACCTCAAGCGAACCAAGAAAACCATACCTTATTGGGCCATTGGTCCAGTCATGGAATACACTCTTCCTGTGATGTGGGTGTATTCCATGATTCGATCAATAACTCAATTCATGGGGGTAACCTCATAAACTACAGCTTTCTTTTTTTAATAATGCGGGGGCTTTTATGAATTTACGTTTCTACATTTGATTTGATAGCCTACTTATCAATAACTAAATTAACATCCAACTTAAATATTAAAAAATTATGAAATATATTATTACTGGTGGCGGAGGGTTTATTGGTAATCGACTTATCCACAGCCTTCTGGACAGTGGTCATTCAATTATTGCAATAGATAACCTTTGCCGCGGATCACTGTCAAACATCGCCGAATTTTCAGGAAATCCCAATTTTTCATTTCACAAAGTTAACCTTGATGATTATGAAGTGCTAATTAACGAACTTCCTTTGTCCGCTAATCTACAAATTGATGGCGTTTGGCACTTGGCCGCTAATTCCGATATCCCTGCAGGCACAAAAGACCCCGCCGTTGATCTTCGCGATACTTTTATGACGACTTTCAATATTTTGCGATATATGCAAGCAGCAAATATTTCTGAGATCTTTTTTGCATCAACTTCGGCTATCTATGGTGACCACGGAGAAGAGGAGTTGACTGAAATTACATCCCCACTGCGCCCCATATCAAATTATGGCGCAATGAAACTAGCTTCTGAGGCGCAAATTTCTGCGGCCTGCGAATCCTTTTTAAAACGTGCTCTCATATTTCGCTTTCCAAATGTAGTGGGAACACCTGCAACTCACGGAGTCATGTATGACTTTATTCATAAATTGCAAATTAACCCCGCTGAGCTCGAAGTTCTTGGTGATGGGTCGCAACAGAAATCCTATCTCCATGTTAGCGAGTTGATTGATGCAATGCTATTTTTAGAAAAAAATGTCACAAATAAAATTGATGTTTTTAATATTGGGCCAGATCAAGATAACGGCGTTACCGTTAAATTTATCGCTAATACCGTCGCGAAACTTGCAGCCCCTGGCACGAATATTAAGTATGGTACCGGCAACAGGGGATGGGTGGGAGATGTGCCTAAATTTAACTATTCAATATGCAAAATTAAAGCTCTAGGCTGGACACCAAAAATGCAATCCAAAGAGACTATAGAGCTTGCAGCCCGTGAAATATTTGATGAATTAAGTCGATGAAGCAGGCCGTTATTCTTGCAGGAGGGAAAGGAACTCGACTTAGGGAGCGATTGGGTGACCTCCCTAAACCCCTTATTGATGTTGCTGGCACTCCTCTATTGGAGAGGCAAATTAATTCTCTCAAAAAGTATGGCTACACCAATCTAATTATTTTAGTGAATTACCAAGCCCATTACATCGAGCAATTTTGCGCACAAGGAAAATTTCAAGACCTCACTATATCCATAATTGATGACGGAGAGCCTCTTGGAACGGCGGGCGCTACCCTAAAGATATTGAATCATTTACATGATCAAGTTTTAATAGTTTACGGCGATACGATGTTTGATATCGATTTACATCGATTTGAACAATATCACCAACAAGATCCCCTTGTCGCGGCAACATTATTTCTTCATCCTAATGATCACCCAGCAGACTCAGATTTAACCCAACTAGATCCATCTGGCCATGTGATTCAGTTTCATCCTTACCCCCACCCTGCTAATGCCTTACTGCCAAATTTAGTAAATGCGGCACTCTATCTTATCAACACCAATCATTTAAAGAGATATCAAGACTTTCCATGTCCAAGTGATTTTGCAAAAAATCTTTTTCCGCACATGCTTAGGTATGGAGAAAAGTTTTTAGGCTATTCCTCGCCTGAATATATTAAAGATGCTGGTACACCAGAGCGCCTTGATCACGTCATTGAGGCAGTGAAAACCGGTCTCGTTACCAGATCCAACCTTAGCCACCTTCAACGTGCAGTCTTTATTGACAGGGATGGAACACTAAACAAAGAAATTAGTACTTATATTACAAACCCCGATCTGTTACATATATATGAAGGTGTAGGGGATTCCCTAAAGCGCCTAAATGATTCAGAGTGGCGCACTGTATTGGTAACCAATCAACCAGTCATTGCACGGGGTGAATGCTCTTTTGAGGACCTAGGAAAAGTCCACGCAAAACTTGAATCTGAGGTCGGTAAATGCAAGGCTTTTTTTGACAAAATCTATATTTGCCCCCATCACCCTGACAAAGGATTTGATGGCGAAATACAAGACCTCAAAATTGAATGTGCCTGTAGAAAACCAAGCCCAGGTATGTTTTTAAATGCCCAAAAAGATTTAAATATTGATTTAGCCTCAAGTTGGCATATAGGTGACAGTACTGCCGACTTAGGGGCGGCGATTAATGCTGGAATAAGCTCCATAACCGTTGAAACAGGCCATGGAGGTCTGGATGATAAATATTCATTTCAACCTCAATTTAGCTCATCAGACTTTCAAAATGCTGTTGAATTTATTTTAAATATCTACCCTAGTCTAACTGCCAAACTTCAACCCCTTATTAGATCTATTCCCAGCTCCAAACAGTGGTTTATCGGTGGTTTATCGCGTAGCGGGAAATCAACTGCCGCTCATACCATCAAAAGAGAACTAAGAATGAAAGGTATCATCAGTCACGTCATATCCCTTGACCGTTGGCTCTTGGATCTAAATAAGCGTGGAACTGGCGTCTGGGAGCGGTACGATGTTGATGCCATTTACCAAATTATTGAACAGATTGGAGCCCGCAAAGATACCGGGTATTTAACGCTAAATTTGCCAAACTATTCTAAAACCAAAAGAGGCTCGTTAGACGCACTAGAAAAGCTAATTATTTCAGCTCAGGATATAGTCATTTGGGAGGGCGTCATTGCAAATGCAATCGCGAATAAATTAGGATTTAATGAGAACTCGGTGTATATAGATACGAAAGAAGAAGAGCGAAGATCCCGCATAGATAGAGAGTATCTCCGAAGAGGCCTTACACATATTGAAATTAATGCACTAATTTCCGAAAGAAATGCTGATGAGCACCATTGGGTGGGTGCCCAGAAGAATCAATCAAATCAAATTATTTACTTATGATTATTAGTCGAACACCTTTAAGAATGAGCTTTGTTGGGGGAGGTAGTGATATGCCAAACTTTTACCGCGAGCATGGGGGAGCCGTTCTAAGCACGGCAATAGATAAATATATTTACGTTACTATCAATAAAAAATTTGATAATGAATTGCGTCTCTCATACTCTAAAACTGAAAATGTTAAGGCTACAGGAGATATTGAACATCAACTCGTGCGGGCCTGCTTATCTCGCTATGGAATTGATGGTGGACTTGAAATAACAACAGTTGCCGACATTCCATCTAAAGGAACTGGCTTGGGCTCATCCAGCTCCTTCACCGTCTCTTTCTTGCATTGTCTCCATGCTTATTTGGGGCGCCATGTCTCAAATGAAATGCTTGGTGCAGAAGCCTCTGATATCGAGATTAATGTCTGTGGTGAGCCCATTGGAAAACAAGATCAGTATGCTGCTGCATATGGAGGATTTAATTTTTATGAATTTAATCCCGATGATTCGGTAAAAGTTAGTCCACTCATCTCTAGGCCAGAAACTCTAGGTACAATAAAAGATAATCTTTTGATGTTCTATACGGGGATTACTCGTAGCGCATCGAATCTCCTAAAAAAACAAAATGATCAAATTGCATCGAGTAAAACAAAGCAAGAAACCCTCAAGAATATGGTTTATTTGGCTTACTCTCTTAGAGACGAGCTTCAAAATAACAACACAAATGCTTTTGGGGAAATTCTTCACGAAAGCTGGCTATTAAAAAAATCTTTAGCATCTGAAATCTCAAATGGCAAGATTGATGATTGGTATCAAAAAGCCATTAATGCAGGCGCTATTGGCGGGAAAATTTTAGGAGCTGGAGCTGGTGGCTTCCTAATTTTTTATGCCCCAAAAGAAAGGCATGCCACAATTATTCATCAATTAAATGACCTTAAACATATTGACTTCAATTTTGAAAGAAACGGTAGTCAAATTATCTTTTTTAACCCCACTCATTAATGCTGAAAAATGAAAACCATTAAAAATTCACCTTCTGATTGGTATTTTGATAAATTGACGAACCTTCTAGCAGAAGTTGACAGGAAAGAGTTTGATCATGGAGTAGAGGTTGTTCGTTCTGCGTGGGAAAGAGGCGCCCAAGTCATTGTCCTTGGAAATGGCGGAAGCTCTATGACCGCCCTGCACTATATTACGGACTGGAATAAAAGCATCTTTCTAAGTACCGGCAAGCCTTTTTATGGTCGCACCCTTGTAGACAACATCGGCCTAGTAATGGCTTATGGAAACGATATTTCTTTCCAAGATATATTCTTAGAGCAACTGAAAAATATAATGAGGCCTGGTGACTTGATCATAGCCATATCCGGGAGTGGTAACTCAGAAAATGTGATTCGAGCCGTAAATTACGCAAATGCGAATGGTGGTGAAACGCTCGGATTATGTGGTTATTCTGGTGGAAATTTAAAGGAAATTGCACAGCACAAGATTTGGATCGACAAGAATGATATGCAGCTCTGCGAAGACTTGCACGCAATCTTTGGACATATTGTGATGCAAACTTTATGCAAAAAGGGCTAGTAAGTGAAAATATTATTTATTAATGGGTGTCTTGAGGGCCCAAGTCAAAGATACCGAGTATTTAATCATACGCAATATCTATCCAAACTCGGCATTGAGTCAGACATTGTTACTGACATTGATGAGAGATTAAGAGACCAAAATTATTTACTACAGTTTACCCATCTAAATATTTTTCGTAGCGGATTTAACCATAGAATAATAGACGCGATCAAGAGCTGCCGCCTATTAAGAATTCCAGTTTTTTATGACGTAGACGATTTAATATTTGATCCAAATAAAATCAATGAAATAGATGCATTTAGACTCATGTCGGCTGATGATCAGACTCTATATTTGGATGGGGTCAATCAATACCAAACAATACTTCAATATGTAGACTATATAATCACCTCAACGAATTATCTACAAGAAGAACTGAGGCGATTTAATAAGCCGGTTTTTCAAATCCCATTTGGCGTGAATGACAAGCAAATATCTACTGCCGATACAATTGCAGGAAAAGCAATGGACTTTTCTAAGGTTAAATTCATTGGGTATCAAAGCGGAACCAACACGCATTTTAAAGATTTTCAAGATTGCTCAGAGGCTGTCGGAAGAATTTTAGACGAATACGAAGATGTATTTTTAAAGGTTATAGGGCCGCTAGATATAGATAAGATCCTACCCCGTCACGCCCATAAAATAATAAAAATACCGTTTTTAGACTGGAAATTGCTACCAGTCGAGGTAGCAAGCCTCTATATCAATTTAGCATCATTCGACCCACAGTCCTCTTTCTGCAAAGCCAAAAGTGAACTTAAATACGTTGAGTCCGCTTTATCCAGTACCCCCACTATTGCATCGAATATTACCTCTTTTTGTAGTGCAATTGAAGATGGGGAAAATGGATTTATAGCAAGAAATAGTGAGGAGTGGTATTCAAAAATTAAATATTTAATTGATAATCCAAAAGTACGGGATAAAGTTGGTAGTCAAGCTAGGGAGAAAATACAAAATACATTTTTTCCGGATATCATTGGTCAGAAATTAAAAAAGATGTATTCTGAACATAGCGCGCACCCAGTCAAGCTAAAACTATCCGCTCGAAAAACTCTCGACCCAAAAGATGTCCTCTCTATTTCATGGATAGTTCCGCAACCCTTCGAAGCATCTGGTGGCCATCGAAACATTTTTAGAGCCATTAAATATTTAAGCAGCATTGGGCATAAATGCTCTCTTTATATTCTTCAAGACAATACTAGGTTCAGAAATGGAGCTGAAGTTGGTGAATTTATTAAAAATGAATTTTTCGATATCGAAACTCCCAACGTCATCCTTGGCGTTCAAAATATTGCCAATTGCGATGTTTTAATTTCAACCTATTGGACTACGGCATACATAGCCAAAGAAAACTCAGAAAAAACAAGCTTACAGGTTTATTTTATGCAGGATTATGAACCAATGTTTTTTCCAATGGGGGTTGATTATGTTAGAGCCATGGAGACTTACAAATTTGGTTTCTACCCAATCACTTCTGGCCCGTGGCCTTTGGAAATGTTGAAAATAAAACATGGAATAACTGAGGGTAACTTCTTTAGATTCCCTTTGGATCGTGAAATTTATCATAAAAACTTTAGTCACCAAATTCAAAAAAATATTAAACGGGTTATATTTTTTGCTCGCCCAGAAATGCCACGAAGATGCTATTACCTAGGAGTTTTAGCGTTAGCGGAAGTTAAAAAAGCCATGCCTGATGTTGAAGTTGTTTTTTATGGGGACAAAGCGGAGAAATATCAAAATATTCCATTTGAGATAACTAATGTTGGAATGACGGATACCATCGAAGAATTGGGAGATTTATATAGAACAGCAGATGTAGGACTATGTTTTTCAACCACGAACCCATCTCTTGTTCCTTACGAAATGATGGCCTGCGGATGCCCAGTTGTAGATTTAAATCTCAACGGAAATGAGATTAATTATGGGGGCACAGAAAATGCAATGCTAACTGACCCAAACCCCATAGCAATTGCAAATGGGATTTTGAAACTTCTCAAGAGCAATCAACCAAGAGATCAAATGATTAAAAACTCACTGGAATTTGTAAAGCAATTCCCAAGCGAAGAAGGGATGGGCGTTCTGGTTAATCAGTACATCATGACTCAATTTGAGTGCAAAAAAGGTGAAAAGTTACATTTGAAATCCAAATAATACCTTTTCCCCTAAAATCCCAGAGTAAAGGTTAACTTAAGATGATTACCATGACAATGACTAAAGAACCCCACCATTTAAGACTTTTTGAAGCCCTCAATAATGTCCCGGTCCGCGACAAAAATTTACTTAGAAGCAGGCTACCTTGGTATCACGAACGAGGGGTTAAGATGGACCCTCCTTTTGCATTTTTTCTTGATGACAAAGAAATTTTAATTTGTGCACAATGGTTTGCACAAACTACTGATGATCCATTTATTGGAGATGCTGGCTTTATAGCCATCTCCCTCCTGTCCGAACTTATACTTGCAAATCAAATAGAACGAGTCATTCAACTTGGGCACTACGCCGGCTTTAGCTCTCTAATTATAGGAATGATGCTCTCTAAAGTGAGTTCAAACGCACGCCTTGTCTCCTTTGATATTGATCATCGAATGACATGCTTTTGTGATAATTTAATGGTGCGGGCTGGTCTTGAAAAAATTGTTAAGCATGTTTGCATTGACTCTACAGACCCGATAACTTTAAATATTGCAGGATTGCACCTTAATGGCGCACCTGGTCTAATCTTCATTGATGCTTCGAAGCAATATCAGAATACAATCAAAGAAGTTTCAATGTGGTCTAACTATATTAATGGTTATATAGTTGCACACGATGTTTCTGTTGTGGCAAAAAGTGATCAAGCCAATGGGGCTCTTGGCGTAAGTGATGGCCTGATTGCCTCAGGCAGCTTCTCCAAGAATGAGCTTTTAATTATCGATCCACATTCAGAGCTATCACCAGGCTTTCCATATCTTGATCCTTGCGGTCTTGGAATCGGTCTATCTCGCGGTGAAATGCCTCTACCAAATGATACCTCCTCTTCAATCAATGATTTACGCAACACGCGTAGAATTCTTGAAACATCCAAACTCAAGCACTCTGAAAACTGGTTCCTTGGACAAGACTTTCATTTTATGCCAGGAAAAATAGTTAAAGTCCAGGGTGCGACTGGATCTTGGGTGACCTGTTTTGCCCCTATCGAACCAAGACAAGCGCTAACGTATAAGATCACCCTTGAAGAAGCTAATGATGGCGAAATAATGATATGCGGGGGTGGAAATCCTGGCACTACATGTACTTTTTCTGGGGCCGGTATACATACTGGCGATTTTATTTGCGGAAATGAAAACTCACTGATTGGTATTTATGGTGCGGCTTCCAGCAAATTTATTGTCACAGATATTTCAATTTCCCATAAAAAAAACTAAAGATCTTAGGTGGCGTGCATTTCAGTGATCCTTATCATTTCACTAAATCTAGCCCCTACTCCAGCATCTATGTTAGCAAGTAAGAAAGATACTAGCCTAAATAGAAATGCTAATTGAGTTGTGTTGGGGGCTTTTCGAAGATTAGATGCAGTGTATCGCTACCCAGTAGGATATGGATAAATTCTGTATCTTTGTTTTTTAAGAAGTTATTAACTATTGACTTATTAGTCTTGCTAAGTGCCTTTGAAATTACAACGTTGAAAGCCTTTTCGGAGCTGGAGGTTAAAAAACCAAAATTAATAGGATCTAATAATCGAAATATCAGCAAATGATTAGTTTAAAGGCCTGCCATTCCAATAAGCAATAAAACTCGATAGAGACTTTCGTGTTATCACCAGCATAATCCCTAAGCATTCTTTTATTATATTTACTCAAGAAATTATTCCTGAAGCACTTCTTCTACAGAGCCTATTTTAATAATTTTTCCACCATCTAATTGAATCGCTCTATTACAGTATTTCATTAGAATCTCATTATTATGAGAAGCTAAAACTAAAATATTTGCTTTTGATAGCATTTTTTCAAGCCTTAACTTAGACTTATCGGCGAAGCCTGAATCTCCAACCCCTATTACCTCATCCAACAAAAGAATTTCTGGGTGAATTGCAGTCGCAATACCAAATGCTAGACGGAGCACCATTCCAGACGAATAAGTTCTCATTGGTAAGTTAATATAATCACCAAGTTCGGAAAAGTCTACAACATCGTCTATAAGATCTTTTGCTTCTGTAAAACTTTTACCGAATAAAACCGCTCGCAAAATGATGTTATCACGTCCCGGTAGCTCAAAATCCATGCCCATCGTTATGTCTAAAAGACTAGCCACCTCTCCATTAATTGAGCAGATTCCAGAAGTTGGCTCGTAAATACCACTCAATAGCTTCAATAATGTTGATTTTCCAGCCCCATTGTGGCCAATGATTGCAAGTTTATCTCCAGATCTTAACTCTAAATTCAAATCAGAGAGGGCCCTGACAATGGTTGGCCCATGAGCTTGTGTGTTGAGCGCTCCACCAACAGACCCTAAAATCTTCTTCCGGATAGATCTATTAGTAGAGTTGTAAATGGTAAAGTCAACGCAAGCATTTTTTAATAAGATTGAGGACATGTATTTTTATAGCCAGTACGGAATTCGAGAGCGAAATTTGGAGAAAAGTGGGAGCGAAATTACCGCAAGAATTGTTATCGTTATTCCAGAAACCAAATATGACTCAGGGGATGGGGCAACACCTCTCAAAGGCTCGCTTACTATATTAAGCAATCCAGCAAATGGATTATAAACACCAAAGTTAATCTGACTTGGGCGGAGAGCAGAAGCTGGCCACATAATAGGTGTCATAAAAAAGGCTAACTGAACAATATTTGCAACGATCTGCGGAAGATCTCTAAATCTCGTACAAATAACGCCCAGCAATAATGTGATGAAGAAACCAAAGATCAATAAAATTAGAAGACCGATTGGAATTAAAAAATACGAAGTATTTAATGGTTGAGGAAAAACAAAATAAATCAATGGAAGAATGATAATGTTGTGAAGAAAAGTAACTGTATTTTTTACGAGTGAACGCATTACAAAAGTTGACCTTGGTAGGTTAATTTGCTTTATATATCCCTCTGATTGAATAAAACTAGAGCAACCATCAACAATTATTCCCGAAATAAAAGTCCATGTAATTATATTACTTGCTAGGAATGGGATAAATACGCTAATGTCCTGCTTAAAGAGCATGGAATTTACAGTTCCAATTGCGACTATAAAAATAGCCATACTTAAGGTAATCCAGAATTGTCCAAGCTTGGATCTTGAATATCTCTGCCGTACATCACTTACACCCAGAAGAAACCATATTCTCCATGCATTTATTCCATTGCGTATATCACTAAAATAGTTTAATTTATTCATTATTTTTTTTATCAAATGGACTAATACCCCAAATGGCCGGTGAATCGTCAATTCTTGAAGGGTAAGCACCATACTCAACATTAATATTAATATTATTTTTTCTTACAAAATAATTAACTACATCTTTAATTTTTTGAGGTCTATATGATCCACAATTAATTATGCCAGTTAAGGGTAATTCAATTATTTCTATTATTATTTTGGATAATGAATCTATATCTATAAAATCATGCAAATTCTCGCCAGATGTAAATGGAAATGACTTAAGTCCATTCTCCTCAGCTTTTAATATTTTTGCAAAAACAGAGTTTCCTGACTGATCATTTGGCAAAATATAGAACATTCTTAACCACTGAAAAGATATATATTTTTTATCAGAAAAATGGATTTCTAGGGCCCTTCTTAGGGCTACCTTTGAAATGCCATAAAAGTTTACTGGATTATCGGGGGTGCTTGAGTCAACTTGCCCATGGTAGGGGCCAACTTCATGAGAGGTGCCCGCAACGCTAATTTTTCTAAAGTCAGGAAGGTCCGCTATAAATTCAATAAATTTAAAATGCCGTCCAATTGAATTTAAGTGGTACTCAGATTTATGGTTAAAACCATCTTTCCAAGCCAAATGCAAACAAGATGTAGGGTTGAATTTTCTGATTAAATCCTTCGCTTCGGTAGAAAATATATCCACTTCATGAAATTTAATATTAGCAGATAAACATAGAGTTTCATCAAATCTATTGCCGATGGCCAAAACTTCATGAGTATCAACTCTAGAGAGAGTTTTTAATAACTCGCGCCCAATAAATCCAGATGCACCGGTAATAACAAGACGGATTTTTTCATCCATTGAAGGCATATTTAACAGATTTTGAAATAAAAAAACGCACTACCTTGGGTAATTTTTTATATCTTCTTAAGATTGCAAGGTAAAATCTTAAACTATAAAAACTAATAATAGTTGAGTTATTTTCAATAACATTCATAGACATAGGATCTATTTTTGCCTTAGAGAAATCGATCTTACTTTCCAACTCCAAGATGTGACCATTTACTAAATTGAGCTTACTCTCTAACTCAACTATGCGACACTTTTCCTCTAGTCTTACGACCATATCAGACTGCTTAAGGAAATAATTTTCTGATATCAAACTGGCAACATCTTTGGAAGAGATTTTCAGCATCCATTCATTCCTTTCATGAATACAATTTATTATTAAAGAACCTGTCGGTTCATTTTACAATAAAATAGCTTAATCCAAGAATATGCATACTATTTTGCCCCAATACTCTCAAGAAATTTAGTGATCATATTTTTTTGACTTGGTAGTGGCTTAGCCATTAATTCGCTTAAAAATATTTCAATATCGTTTAAATTATGCCCTTGACCCTCAAGAACAGAAATAATCTCGTGCATCATAAGCGTCCCCCTAGAAAGCAAATCTTTTTTTAACATGGGAATATTTTCGCTAATTACTGCATACAAGGAGAAAATATGTGAGGGGTTGTGTAATTCAAAACCCTCCGAATATAAATTTAAGAGTTTCTGATTGGTTAATTGCTCTTCACTGCAATAGCGAACCGGAAGTAGTCCTGGCATTTTTTCTTTTTTTAGCACTGAAGTTGGGGCGATAATTGCATCAAATGAAATACTATTTTTACTTAACCACTTTGAAAAGCCGAGCTCCCCATGAAATATTACAGACTGCCTAGCATTTGAATTTGGATATTGATTCCAATACTCTTTAAATTTTTCAGTTTTAAAAGAATTTTTTTTACATAAAATAAAAAAACTTTGGATGTGCTTTAAGGGGGTGAAACTTAAAAAAGGGCCCACTATTTGGGCATCTAGGCCTTGAAGACTCCCCCAAAATTTATCCGAATTACAGATTGGAAATAGGATGGTGTCGTTCGTAAATAACAACTCCTCGGCACCATAAAAATCATTACTCAGGGAAAAATCAAATCCTGATTTATAGGCCCCAAAATCTCTGCCAAAATTTGGCCTTTGAATCAAAACTTTTACATTATTTTTTAAATAATCCTCAAACTCTCTATCAATAGGGAGATTCGATACAAAAACAATATCAAAGCCCCTTTTTTTTAGATCTTGCAATTGCATAGAAAGGGGTGTGGTCATTTTTTTTTGAAATGAAGCATAAATACATAAACGACTGCTATTTACTTCTTTGTACACCCTAATAACCTCCTTACCAAAAAGACGAGGAATTAATCCCTGTAATTCTTGATAAAATGCAATGGCCTTAACCAAAAAATAAACAATAATGACCTTAATTAACTTCATCATATTTTTTTAAACAGCATAGCAATATAAAGGCTAATCGTACCGCGTCTGGTCTGTCTATATATACCAGACACCATCGTTAAACGCACTCTATCTCTTAATCCCGCCCTTCTTAGAGTCTCAAATATTCTCAAAACTGCCCTATTTTCTCTACTAATCATGCTGCCAATTTGTTGAAGTGCTTGAATATTCATGGCATTCCACACCCGAAATCGCCCTTTCCGCAACATGTTGATTCGCTCAATCTTAGCCAAGAAAGAATTCCCTCCGCCAATCAAGGCATCCTTATGTTGACGATAAAGCACTTGTGACTTTGGGTCATAAAAAACCACTCCAGCAGCTCCAGTAACCAATTGATAAAGCCACCAGTCATGGGCAGTATGATCTACACGACCGGCTTTTTCTAGCAACTCTTTGGTCTTCCGATTAAAAACCATGGTATTTCCACCGGCAATACTCTGAACCAACGCATTGCGAAAAGTGAGTGGAAACGAAAATAATGGGGATGCTCCCACTTTTTGCAGCCCTTCATCTACGTATGTAGTGCACCCACAATATAGATAGGGTTCATTAGACTCCTGATTATTAGTAATGTTTTCTAAAGCGATAGTCAGTTTAGTTGGCAACCAAACATCATCTTGATCACAAAAGGCATAAAATTCCGCCAAAATATTAGGATCACATCCCAAAGATAGAAAATTCTGACAAAATCCTTTTTGGGGACCACTCCGAATAATGAGCTTTCCGAAGGGCCATTTAGACTGATATTCTTGCAAAATGCCCAAAGTTTGATCACTAGAGCCGTCATCACTTGCCACAACAAACCAATTTTCATGAGTTTGAGACTCGATGGACTCCAGTTGCGTGGTTAAAAAACGTGCGCCGTTATAAGTACAAAGCAATATTGCTACCAATGGTGAACTTGCAAAAGACACAAAGGGAGCCTCTGAGACTGAAGCTAAGGGAAATTTTTCAATAATGAAATCAGTCACTTATGTTTTTTCTAGTAAATTGTGACAAATCTTCAAAGTACAAAACTACCTCTAACTAATAAACTCATTATTAAGTTGGTAATTATAACGAATGAGGGGGTAAAAATATCTAATGACCCCCTTAGTCACTCAAACTAAATAAAAATACATGGGAATACTAATACCATTTAGTATTTACTAATTATGGCCAATCAATGAGCTATCGGCACATATCCCTCCACTAACTCTTTTAGATGCGCCTTTATTTCTACAGCATCATAATGACGAGAGTGCAAAATTTGACCCAAATTTTGCAATTTTTGCTCTAAGACAGCCAGTGGGAGAAATTGCTCATTGGCCTTCATAATGCGCTGATGATCAGTGGACTGAGGATTTTCGCCAAGTAGCAGCTCCTCATAGAGCTTTTCTCCAGGTCGTAATCCGGAAATTTCAATATCAATATCACCCTCGGGATGATCAACACTACGCTCTTCCAACCCCGAAAGCTGAATCATATGTCGAGCCAAATCAACAATCTTGACCGGTTTGCCCATATCCAAAACAAATACATCCCCACCCTTGGCCATTGCTCCAGCCTGTATCACCAATGAAGCCGCCTCAGGAATTGTCATAAAAAATCGGGTGACTTCAGGATGGGTCACAGTAATCGGGCCACCATCTTTGATTTGCTTACGAAATAAGGGCACAACAGAGCCTGATGAATCGAGCACATTACCAAAGCGCACCATTGAAAATGTTGTTTTTGAAGTTAACATTGAACTTGCTAGGGCTTGGAGAATCATCTCCGCCAAACGTTTTGTAGCCCCCATAACATTAGTAGGCCTCACTGCCTTATCAGTGCTAATTAAGACAAAATTGGCAACCCCAGACTTTATGGCAGCTTTGGCTACTACTTGAGTACCAAATACATTATTTTGAATTCCTTGAGCAAAATTCTCTTCTACGAGGGGGACATGCTTATAGGCAGCGGCATGAAAAATAGTGGTAGGACGATTTGCATTTACCACTTGATCTACTAGCATTTCATCCTGAACTGAGCCCAAAACAGGCAATAGCTTAATAGGGCGACTTATTGTTGATTCATTTAAGCTTTCTAACTTAGCCGATAACTCTTGATGAATTGAGTAAAGGGCAAATTCACTTTGCTCAAATAAAACTAAAGTCTTAGGATTTTGCTTGATGATTTGGCGACACAACTCACTGCCGATTGAGCCGCCAGCGCCCGTCACCAATACCACTTCGTTTGCAATATTTTGTTGGAGCAGCTTTGGGTTTGGCGCAACTGGATCTCTGCCCAATAAATCCTCAACATCTAACTCACGCAAATCAGATGCAGTTACTTTTCCTTTTGCCAAATCACTTAAATCCGGCAAGGTTCTGACAGCCACCCTTGCTTTTGTGATGATAGTCAATATCTCGTTACGCCTTGATCGACTCGCCTTAGGAATGGCCAAAAGCACATCACTAACTTTGAGGGAGTTAACCAAGTTAGTTAACTCTTCAGACTTAAAGATGTTCAATCCGTTTAAGACTCCGCCTTGTAGATGTGGATCATCATCTAGATAACCCACTACTTGAACTTGATTACTATTTCGCATAGCGCCAGCTAACTGTCTACCCGCTTCGCCCGCTCCATAAATTAATACGCGCGGCAAACCAACGGATTCCAATAAATTCGCCTTACCTGAATTACCCAACCAAAAACGGGCGAAAGCGCGCAAAGAACCGACGAAAATTAATAAGAGAATTGGTTGAATAATGCCAACAGTACGGGGCACACCAATGACCCCATAAGCTGTGAAGATAGTTGCATAAGCGATGCCATAAACGGTGCAGGCCTTAAAAACAGTGACTAACGCTGGCCAACCAGAATATCTAAAAATGGCTTTATATAAGCCAAAGAAAATGAAAATTGGCAGCGCTAAAGCCAATGATGCAATCAGCGCAATGATAGGAATTTCAGATAAAGGCACCCAAACACCAATACGTAAGTAGTAGGCAATCCATACACCCAAAATGCATAAGCAAGCATCTAAAGTAAACGCAATGGAACGCTTGGCCAATCTAGGTAGGCTGAGGGTTTTGGATACAGCAGCGCGTAGAACCATAAAGAAATTATTTAATGTGAGACGCCATCACGACGTATGACTTTTAAGAAAGTAAGATACATAATCTTGATATCAAAAAGGAAAGATTCCTGATGAAGATATTCTTCGTCCAGTTTAACCTTTTCGGGCATTGCCAACTCATCTCGGCCATTGACTTGAGCCCAACCCGTGAGGCCAGGTCTTAAAGCATCCACCCCCTTTTGGGTCCGCAACTCAATCAGGTCAGATTGATTAAAGAGTGCGGGCCTAGGCCCCACAATCGCCATATCCCCAATCAAGATATTCCAGAGTTGAGGCAATTCATCCAAGCTGAATTTTCTTAAGAAGCTACCAATCGGGGTTAATAAAGACTTTGGATCAGTAATTAAATGGGTAGCCACTACTGGCGCATCGACTTGCATGGTGCGTAATTTGGCCATTCTAAAAATGTGATTCTTTCGCCCCACTCGATCAGACCAATAAATCGCTGGACCCCTCGATGTCAGACGCACTAACAAACAAAGTAAAAGTATGGGTATTGAAAATGCCAATATCAAGATAGCTGACAATAAAAAATCAAATAATCTCTTCATTTTTTTAAATACCACTCCACCGTCTTTTTAAGACCCTGATCCAAGGTTAACGGGGGTGTCCATTGCAATACCTCACGAGTTTTTTGAATATCCACTTCAAGGGAGTCAAACAATCTTCTTGCTACGCCCTCTTTTCCTAGCACGCTAGCTAACGCACTTAAGAGTTGACCTGGCACCGGAATCAAGAGAGTGCGCACCTTCATCAAATCAATCAATTTACGCAATAAGCCGGCTAGGGAAATACTCTCTCCGTCACCCGCTAAAAATATTTGTCCCGCTGCTTGTGGAACTGTTGCGCAAGTCAAAATCAAATCTACCAAATTACTCAAGCCCACCATACTCCGCACATTTTTAATGGCGCCAAACGGTAACGGAATCTGATAGCTCAATACATTCATCATGGTAGCAAAGTTGGCACCTACGCCTGGACCGTAAATCAGCGGAGGGCGAATAATCACCAACTCCATACCCGTTAACTTTGCTAAGACTGCTAAAGCTAACTCAGCCTCTAATTTAGAAACCCCATAAGGATCCTCAGGTGCAGGCACATCATCTGCCGTAAAGGGCCGACCCAAATCAGTAGACTCGCCATTGACTTTAATAGAGCTCAAATAAATAAATCTACTCACTCCAGCATTGGCAGCCGCCCTAGCCAACTCCAACGCCCCCCCCACATTAATTACTCGATACGCCTCCAAAATCTGCGCAGGGTCGTTTACAGTAGATTCTTTCATCACATGAACGCGTGCAGCCAAATGAATCACCACATCCACACCTGTTAAAGCATGTTGCAATTCCTTATGGTCACAATTATGACTATGACCATAATTTGATGCATCTTGATGTGACGTCTTTCCAAGGGAAGAAATCAGAACATTTTCTATTTTCCCCGGAAACGGATGGAGCATACGGGTTGCCGCTTTTACCTTAAAGCCCAAGCTATCTGCATGCTCACATAAGGCGCGCCCTACAAAACCATTTCCACCCGTTACAAAAATGCTAGGAGAATCGATAGCGCTCATACCTTTTTTACTCCCGTCACAGCCAAAAGAAAGCACATAAGACTAAAAATCACTTGATCGCGAGATCTTCTGCGACAGTGCTTGGCATTCAAACCCAAACGGATATAGCCAATCCTATTGCTACCCAAACAAGACTGAACGAAGGAAGTTTCATTGAGGTCATTTGCCTCCGCCATTAAGCGACTTTGGTCAAAGGCCCAACCAGATAATGCTTTTTTAGCGCGGTGTGCTTTGGCTTTTATACCCTTATTGGTTCCAACTTGATTTCCACCATGCTGGCGATAGAGCATTAGCGATTGGTCATCTATCACCCATCGATATTGATGCGTACGAGCAAATGCATAAATAAACCAATCATGCAGACCAATATTCTTCACAATAGCGACCTGGCTCAGGATATGCTTTTGAAGTGCCATAGCGAATGCTTTTGTAAATACATAAGTACACCCTGGTCCCGCTGCCTCAAACAGAAAATCCCATTGCACTTGTGGCTGAGACTTGGTGATTAAAGCTTGTTTTCCATTAGGCCAAAATGCAAGGACATTGCTTGAATAGGCATCTACATTTCTCTCGTGGAGAATGTTAATCGCTCTAGATAATTTATTAGGCAACCAAATATCATCCTGATCAGCCAAAGAAATATAATCAAAGCTAAAAAAATCAGCATCGCCAATCAGTCTAAAAAAATTGGGGGCTGCGCCACCAAAAACCTTACCATGAGGCAAGATAAAAATCCGAGAATCCTCTAGAGCCAATCGATCAAACCACAACTCAGTACCATCGGTCGATTTATCAATGCTTACCATCATGGTGATATTCACATCAACCTGATTCAAAATAGAATTGACCTGTTCGGCCAGCCACTGAGTACCATTAAACGCGGCTAACAGAACCAGAACTGATGGCTTATCTTTAAGTAAAGAAGGTGTTTTCATCAATTTTCTTGGCTTTTCTGAATGTAATCAGTCTGTAATTCGGGGTGACATACAGTAGCAGAGTTTGGATCGGGATGGTAGGTTACTAAAGATCGAACACAACAATATCCCACCAATAAAATCATTACCATCCAAAACAATTTCTTTTTATGATTTTGCTTCAACCCCACTAAAGCTGAGCCCAACACCAATGTTAAAGGTAAAAGTAGCAAATCTGCTAGACGCGAGGCTATAACAACATTAAAGCGAAATAACTGCAGAAAAATGATGGCTAAAAATCCTGAAATCAGCGCTATTTTTTTGAGCTCTCGCCATGTTTTTGTATTTGGTTGATGGAGCCTCCACACTAATATTGTCAGCATTACAACAAAGAAAGAGAAATACTGAAACAAACCCGAACTATTTTGTCTTAGATAAATGTCGCCGACAGAATACGCCATATAGCGCGCATGAGTCGCTTCACCCCATGTAATAACCAAATCACTTACTACAGAGGAGTAAGCTAAAAACGCGGATATAAAAGCAATTACTGGAAATATCCAAAACCCTAGACGGTCATACAAGATAAGTAGAAGAAAGATGAGAAAGAATGGAATAACAGAAAGATGAAATGTCACCGCCACACATAGAATCAGGAAGGCCTGAGTCAATTTACCTTGCGCAAACCAAATGATTGCCCAGAGAGCAAAAGAGAGTGCCAACGCGACGCGGACTTGCGTACCCTCATGCAAAAAACTGAGCACCAGTATATAAGGTAACGCCTCCAATAGACTGGGTTTTGTGCTGAGTTGCAATAAGGCAAATAATTTAATTACCAGCGCTGCCAAAATTAGAATCGCGAAAAATACCTCAAAGGGTAGAAACATCGAGCCAAACGCCTGGAGTAAATAATAAGCAGGATCACGGATATAGCCATTCAAACCAAAAAATCGATTTGCAGGGGGCAATGCTAGAGCATCATCAAACCAGCAATGATATGCAAAAATATCCCTTGAAAATGCATAAGTCAATACAAGCAATACAATCCAAACCCCAATTGCAGCGATAAAGGGTTTCAATTTTTGCATTTGGACTTGCATCTATAATTTTTATTAAAGTAATGCCAAAATTAGAATAAAAACAAGCGTCGTTAGGCAATAAGAAAATACTCTGCCATAGAGCAATGAAGTTCCCGCTT
>Ga0316228_1000943_pt1 | contig 34049 bp, 43 predicted proteins | sample TBH18021metaG_FD_206005 | JGI IMG/M metagenome (GOLD analysis project Ga0316228, IMG submission 206005) | Freshwater microbial communities from Trout Bog Lake, Wisconsin, USA - TBH18021 | ecosystem: Environmental > Aquatic > Freshwater > Lake > Hypolimnion/Profundal zone | place: USA: Wisconsin... | reverse complement strand
CTCTTATTGTTTCCGAGTAGTCACTACATTTCCCGAAACCAAAAGAAAAGGGACCACATTTCTGTGATCCCTTTGTATTACTGGTGGGTCGGGCGAGATTCGAACTCGCGACCAACGGATTAAAAGTGTCGACCGCAGCCGTACCGCCTTCCATCACGGATGCCTAGATCATTGTGTCTGGAGGTGTGCCCCCACGCTGAAAAAAATCGTGCACGTTATTAATACGTATAAATTGCATCTTCGCTAATGGCCGCTTCAGAAACAAATCAGCCACCTACAGATAATAAAAAACCACCCAAAAAGGGTGGTAATGCATGGTGAAAATATTTTGCACGATTACCATGGGAATAAATACCGGCTTACAACTAAGGCAGATTTAACCCATATGCCTTAGTTAATCTTAAATTCTGCCCGTGAACAACAGGATGACCAGAATCAAGAACAGCAAGCCTAATCCACCACTCGGTGCATATCCCCAATTCATGCTGTAAGGCCATATTGGTATAGCGCCTAATAACATCAGAATTAAGACTACTAAAATAATGGTTCTTAGCATTTGGAATTCCTTTCAGTGAGACCCGCAACCTCAATGTACTTTATTGATTTCCATAATGATTGTTCGATACCAGACATAGTGAAAGTATTTCTGGTATCGCTAATGCAAATCAATTACCCCTACATCCGAGCAAAAAAAAGGGGGGTAATATAAATTTCCCCCACGCTTCATTTGGTCTATTTGAGATATCGCCGGGGAAATTTAGCAATAAGGCGCTTGTCGACCTTGAGGAGGCCTACACCGCAGAGAGGGTGTGTTTGGCTATCTCTTGGTATTTGAGTCTTGTATTGGTGTAACTGCCAATTTGACTTTTAGACAGCTGATAGACCCAACTGCATTTGCTTCATACACCCACTTAGCTTTATCAACCTGTTTTCTGGAGGCGTTATCGGGCATAAGAACGTAACATAGCACGTCATCGGTTGGATCAAGTAATTTGATAATGCTCACATTTGGTTGCCCGGCATCGAAAGCACCAAGAAACTGCATCTGAGGCTTCTTGGCATCATTCGACTGAGCAATCGCTAGCGATCCAACGGAAAGGAGTAAAGTAGCAAGAGCTTTAAATTTTATATTAGAAGCCAATTGTTAGGCCTCCACTTACAACCGTGTTTTGATTTGTTTGTGCTACCGATGCTTTAAATGTTGTGCTGTCAGTAATTCTGACATTACCACCCGCAGCTATTCCCGCTTGACCCGCAAAACCTCCGACACCAATTCCAAAGTTAACCTTTTGATTTCCGTTTAATGCACCAATGCCATTCATTGCGGCTACACCTGCAATACCACTTCTATATTGAGTTTGAGATTGTTGTAATTGGTTACTCAGATTATTAACAGAATTATTTAACGAGCTTATACTATTTGTAACAGATGATAATTGACTATAGTTAACCGCATCTGTTGCCGCCGTACCGTTCGCAACATTATGAATTTGATTCCCATTCATGCTAATTGTTGAGTTGCCTGTCGAATTTCCTAATGTTATAGATGATGCTGATCCTGATCCAATGGTTGCATTACCTATGCTCTGAAATGAACCTGTATTGGTGATGCCATTCGTAGTTGTTGCACCCACTACCGATAAAGTTCCGCCAACAGATGTATTGCCTGATATCGCTACAGGCCCAGTAATCGCGGCGCCTGAGTTACTTACTACCAGAGAGTTGGTTCCCGATGTTAAGGATACAGAGCCCGTTCCTACATTACCAATCGATGTACTTGCGTTGCCTGTCGTGTTGATATTGGTTGTACCAACAAGATTATTGGTGGTTGATGTAATGGTGGTGGTTGTAGCGTTAAGGGTTAATGCTGTTGCACTTGCAATTGCAACCCCACTTGAGTTTGCTTGAATGTAATTGGTGTAGTCACTTATCGAGGATGCCCCAGTCGGACCCCACCCCATTGCTGTATATGAACTATTGCCTGATGAGACAATAGTTGCAGAAGTCGGTGTAACTGTTACTAAACTTGTGCCGTTTATGTTTCCACTAGGTGCTACTACTGCAGATGCCATTGTTACTCTACCACTCGATGCTATATCTATTGCAGATTGAGTAGTGTTGATATAACTATTTTCGCTATACGTACCGCCAGATTGTGTGCTTGCTCCAGTAAAAATATCCGTTGGGGCAACAGTGCTTGCGCCATAACTGGTTCCAGATTGAGTGTTTGCATTTACTGACGCACCATTAATGTTCGTAGTACCGGTTGCATTACCAACGATAGTGTCAGAAGTTCCAGACGAATTTAAACTTGTTGCATGAAATGGTCCGGCAGTACCCGCGTCAACAGCATATGCATTTATTTGAAACATAGTGCTTAATAGCAACGCTATTAAAAATTTAATCAATTTATCGAACTCACAATTCATAGAAATTAGCATCACATAATGCTGTGACCAATACTATAGGTATATTTTCATCAATAATATATCCGTTTAATTTAATAGCTTAACTAATTGATTAAAATCAATTTACAAAATAATTGCACAGTTTTTTTACGTCTATTTGTTCTCCGAGTATTGAAATGGATGCTTTTTTGCAAAATTTAAGAAATAGACGATAAAAAATCGTGCATATTTGCATTAAAACAAGCAGAATAGGGTTTTAATAGACGCAATAAAAGTGTGCACTTTAGCAAGAGCTGCTTAATTAGCGTCTTGATTTTCGATAATGATTTCGGAATTCGATAATGGCAACTAGAACAAAAAGATCGCAAAAACCCGTCTTTGAGTATCAAAAACAAGCAATTGAGGCTGCTGTAACAACACGTAAGGCAGTTGCGGATCTACTGGCAGCAAACAAGATCAAGCGCGAACTAAGTGCTGCTGAGCAAAAAAGAGCTAACAAGCTACAGGAAATGATTTCGGATTTGGAGAGTGATCTGCACGTTCAGAATCGAAAATTACAAACATGGTTAAGTGCAGATGAATTTGCCATGATCGATGCGGAATGGCAACGTGAACAAGATCACCGAAATATCTATAAAGATAAGCCCAAGTTAGTGCAAGACTACGAAGCAATAGTTGCTAAAGCAGATTTTTACTTTAATCGCAGTGAGCACTACAGCTTAAATGGCAAGGGTGCACAAGCTAAAAAGTTTAATAACAAATCCGAAAGTAAATTTGAAGATGCGCTGGAGCGATTGCAAGAGATTTTTTATATTGATAGCAGTTTGCAAATCTGGTTTGATCGTGATGTTGAGTCTAGTGAGCACAACGATACCAGCATTGATACAGATTCGATACCACGGGTCATTACTTCGCGCAGTCCCAAGAATAGAGCCGGCATAAGCACAAGAACCATTCGTGATGTTAAGCTGGGTGTAGTGCGGCAAGCATTGTGTAATTTGATATATGAGGATCGGGAGATGGCATTACCAGCTGGTAGCTCTAAGCTGAAGGAGCTACTAAAGCTACCCGATGATGACTTAATTTAAGAGTTCGACTGCATGTCGTTTCTGTTGGTCGTTCACGTCAATGTACTCTTGCGTAGTCTGGATACTGCGATGACCAGCAAGGCTGGCTAGGATACGCACTCCGATTCCCTTGGATGCCAACTCTGTAATGAATGATCTGCGTGGGCTATGTGAGCTAGCGCCATCAATGCAAGCTCCCTTAAATAAAAAATAGTAGTACTGACAGAGTGTATTGGCCGTAAAGCCATCGCTGGACTTCTTTTGACTGTAAAACAGTTTGTTATGCGGATTAGTGATGGGTACTGCTGAAATGTAGTTATTAAGCTCCTTATACAGGCGATCATTTACAAATACTGTACGTGCATAGCTACCCTTCGTTTGATCTGGACGTAACTGGATTTCACGTTTTACATTACCCAGCTCATCCACAACATCTTCACAGCGCAAGCTAGCAGCTTCCCCAACTCTCATGCCTGTGTTGTACATCAACATGATGATGGCTCGATTACGTGCGCTGTGTTTGGTGGTGCTAATGTAGTTCAGCAATCTTTTGAGATCTTGTGCTGTGAGTGTTTTTGCTTTTTTAGTCATTTTGCCCTTAAATGTATGGTTTTCGTAGTAATAAGCCTATAGCCTTATATCGAAAAGTCGATGCCATATTTGGCCGCATTTATTTAGTGCAAAAGATCCAATGATCTCAATGAGTTAGCGCCAATCACTGCTTAAATGTAATATCTTGTGTGGAACTTTATATTTGTTAATTACACGTGAACTTGGGATACACATGGCGAAGAAAAAAGGCAAGATTGATCCGGCTGCAGCAGCGTTGTTTGAAGTGGTTGAACCACAGCCTATTGCTGCTGTGCCAGCAACTGATGCTTATCCAAAAAATCTATACATCTTCGCGCAGCAAGAATTAACTGGGCTAAAAGATGTATTTGGATATCGTGGGTACCAGCAATTTCGCACTAAAAGTTTTAGCCAGTTAAATTCCCTGATCAAGTTCTTTGAGAAAGTCAAATATCCCTATTGCGTTAATGTCCCGTATTACACCCCTGAACTAGCCGCTAAAGCATGTGAGCTGTATTCTGGCTGCATTTTTTACTGCATCAATACTCGGGGTGAAATGGCACTACATGACCAGCTCTGTAAACGCATTACAGCAGATAATGCAGACGAAATAATGGATGAACTCAGGGGAGTTTATAAGCAATTTTTAATGAAGTGATAAGAAGTAATTAAGGTTGAACTACGTTCACCCGTGCATACGCTATCGCTTTGCACATTTTTAATTCGTCTATTGGGCAACCGATCCTGCAGTCAAACGACGGCTATGGAGATTTGTAAAAAAACAAATAATCCACAGTCGCCGCTCGTATGTCATTGGTATAGCCTCACCTTTGCAACACGACTCTAGAAGGATGTTTAACTCGGAAGACTGATTTATTAAAACTTCCAACCCACTTTGGCATTGGTTTGCCTAGTGGGATCCTGCGGCCCCTTGTATTGCATAACCTCTAGAGCAGTTATGCCAAGTGCGGGGTCATTAGCCGTCATATTCCAACCCGCGTTTTTATCCTTTTTAGCGCAGTGATTTATCTTCGTGTGTATTGCTTGTATTCGCCTTACTGATTAAGCCTTGCTTTTTCGATATGTGGAAAATAACTTCCGATTTACTGCTGTGCCTATATTCATCACCTTGTAGCAAGCATTCTTTGTAAGTTTCTTGCGCTTTTTGCCATTATTCATGGCTAGCAAGAAGTTGTTAAGTGATGCTGCTTCGTTCTGACCCAGTAGCTTAGTGTGATCTTTTAGTAAATTGTGTGCGATCTTTTGAGCCTGTAGTAAATCTAACCTTTCAGCCAGAAGCATTTTGGGGTTTATTCCATTGGCCTTTAGCCAGTAATTGCTGTTTCTCTCTTTGTTCTTCATATTGGTATTTAGTTCCATGTAATGTTTTGCTGCTTATTCATGGAATATTTATATTTGCCAGAGAAGTTCTTGGTTAAATCTGGTCGACGTCTGTAATTGTCATTGCTATCGTGAATGCTCCCAATACGGATGGAGATAAAAATGAGTGCATTAAATGCTTTGAAGTTTGTTACTGCAACAAGACCGGCGCAGATCGCGCCAATACAGCTACGCAGGAATAAGTTAAGTAATGCTATTTGGCAGCAAATCCAGTTAGCTAAGGCACTTGCAGAAGGCAAGACCTACAGCCCCACACGCTATAAAACCGTGCGCGATATGGATGGCAATAGTAAAAATATTGAAGTTACTAAGCGCATCAAACGTTGGTGGTGGGTAAGCGAAGCCGGAAAAGTGGTTTTTAACGTGCGCTATGGCAATAAAACGATTGAATTAGCTAAAGGCAAAGCAGCTTGCGAAGTGGCTACAGGAGAGGAATTGTTAACTGCGCTAGAAGCTATCAAACATGCAGTAGAGCAGGGTGCTTACGATACTCAGATCAATGTAGTTAGTGGTGCGCTACGTAGCAATTTCGGTAAATGATTTTGGAATTGACCAGCAATTACGCTGGTCAATTGTCACTTAATAACTAGACAAATAGAGGTCAAAAAAATGAACACTTATACAGCTTATGTTCGTGCTAATGGCTATGTGGTGCAAACAAGGGTATGCGCTAACAGCGTGTCGGACGCAATCTTTTTATTGAAGGGTCAATATGGCGCTGAAAACTTAGTCCATTTGCCACAACAAATGAGCTAGCTAAGTTGCATTCCCCATAAATATAAGGAATTACTTTATGGGGAATGAAGATGAGATTAATTGAGTTTGCTAGCGATGCACAGGCGCAGTTAGATTTATTACGTAAGATTTACGATTGCACGTTTAGCGCGATTGCGGCACAAGGTAAAGCCAAGGAGGCGCAATCGGCTGCTAAGAAGCATCACACGACCGCCGGACCCAAAGTCAAACCCAATCACTTTGTTAAAAAGCCTGCTGCACCCATTGCGCCTATAGCGCAGTTGCCAGCGATCTCACCCCAAAAAGCACCCATACCAGTTGCAGCACCCCAAGTTAAACCTGCATCCCAAGCGGCTAAGCTACCCAGTAGCCTTAAGCCTTTGCCAACGTCAGTACTTAACCCCATTAATAGCAAGCTACCCACGCCAAATGATCTGGACAAAAATCAGCCTGCATCCTAAAAAAATTTGTAGCGCAGTTTTTTGTATTGGGGTACTTACGCTTTTTGCATGGTTTTTCTACCCCTATACCCACGCTATATGCATCTCAAGATCTAGCGACCGGCGCAGCAGAGCACTTTTTCTGCAAGTTCATATACGTAACTACTTAGATTGCCTGAACACAGTGCAGACATAGTTCTGATACTTGCTCGCATTTTACGTAGATACTGCCAGTTCTTGATTGTTATCGAAAACATAACGCTGATCAATTTCACCCACAGCTTCCAAAAGCAATCTACTCTCAGTACCCTGTAACTGATGTACAGCTTTGATCACGTCCAAGTGGCTGTAATGCTTCTCGATCATGGCAATACTGGTACCCATCTGTTTGGCTAGCGTATGCACTTCCACGTGATCGTATGTGAGTGCCATGGTTGCATATGTATGACGCAGACTATACAAGACACGCTTTTGATTGGTAATGGGGTCTAGCAATAAGTTGTGATCATCAAGGTACGTGTTAAACAGCTTGCTAAAGCTGGTGGGTGGTAGCAATTGAGGTGTTTGACTAGCAAGCAATTGATCTTCGTTTAAGTACTCCGCAAACCGAAAGATGTGTGCTTTGTTGCTGCTGTGGATCAGCTCTGCGACTGTGCTGGCGTGATTGCGTTTAGCTAGTGCATCAAGTGCTAATAACGTGGGAGTACGTCCAATTGCGCTGCGCTTACCAGTCTTACCGGTTTGTATTTTAAGAATCACCACGGGATCATCATTTGCCATAGTTTGTAACTCAATTTGTGTCCAGCGCATATCCAGTAGTTCTTTGCCGGGCCTTGCGCCAGTGTCCATTAATACATGGACGTAATCCCGCAATAAGCTGCGTACTGCTACACAATCGGCTCTGCCACGTTCGATCCATGCATCAAAGTTCTGCTTAACTGCACGTACTTCCTCTAAGTTAAAGCCTGCACGTCTTCCACCTTTCTTGGCCTTGGCTACCAGTTTGGGTCTGTTGATTGCCTTTAAGTAGCCACGCAATTCCGCTTCATCAAATATACGGTTCATGGCTGCGTTATGGGTTTGCAATGTACTGAGTTTTGGGACACGACCCATTTTCTTAATGCGGAACTGGTCAAACTCTTCAAGCTGAACTGGACCGATACTGTCCACGTTGTAGTTACCTAGAAATGGGATCATGTACTTGTTGATCGCTACCTTGTACTCTTTGTAAATCACCTTGCCGTAATCGTCTTGTAGCTCTTTATCAATACGCACTATGGCTTGGGTGGCTACGTCCTTGAACTTACGTGTAAACGGTACTACATTGAGTTTGATTCGTACCTTGGCTTCGATCAAGATGTCGTATGCACGGTTTTTGGCACTCTCAAAATCCCGTTCATGCGTTGTGGCACGTCGCCAACGACCCTCGGTTTTGTACTTGCATTGCCAGACGCTGCTTCGTGGTCGCCGATAGAGCGTTAAATTTCGTGCAATTAATACATGGGTAGTGTCTTTACGGTCGGTCATTGTCTTTTTAGTGTTTTGTACGCTTGAGCAAAATGCTTTACGTTAAAAACAATTTAGCAAGACCACACTAAAAATACGACCGAAAATGTGTAGTGAGTGCGCCACCAAAAACAAAAGCCCACGGTTAAGTGGGCTTATGGTGAAACACTGGTGGGTCGGGCGAGATTCGAACTCGCGACCAACGGATTAAAAGTCCTAAATTAGTATTTTTTTGGTTCGCATTACATAAGCAATAGACCTGCTAAGCCTTTTATTTATTGGGTTTTGTGTCAATGATGCCAGCATTAGATTTGCAGTGCCTTGCATTTATATGGACACTTTGTGGGCATTATTTTTGTGGACACTCGAATAATTGCGTGGACACGTTTTTATTTTCTTTTGTCTATTAATATCGCAGTTAATGTTCAATTTTCCCCACCTCAAAATAAGGCAATGTAATGGAAAAAAGTGATTTAGCTAGGTTTCAGAAAGAGGTTATGGCTCACGGCGCAGAAGCCGCCTTGCCATGCAATCTTTCTGATGAGTGGATCGCTTTGTTAAACCGAGATTTAACTATGCTCCTGGACCCAGAAAACGAGGATGATGGATATCTAACTGTGCCATTGGCACTTGTGATCCACCTACTGCTTGGAAAGAGGGGCAATAAGTCAGGTGAAATGACATTTTCCGAGGAGGAGCTTCATAAATACCTTCAATACCTCCACTTTGAGCTTGCTGCCGAAGAGGTTAGTCGGAATACAGAGATTTCGCTTAATCGTGCCACCCTTGAAACAATTTTTACCAATCGCAATGTTGAAATGAAGGATGGTAAGTAGGCAAAAGCATCAATAACTTAATGGCGCTAATACGGATTATCACCATTGATTATGGAATAATGCGTAAAAAAACCGACTGCTTTGAGTCGGCCTATCGTTCCTTGAGTCAATTAAGCAGTGACGCGAACCTCAATATGACGACCAAGAACCAAAGCAGCTGCTTCAATTTGCTCTAACTTAGAAGCGTGTCGTAAGTCAAACAGGCGATCCACTTGAGGCATGTGCCAACCCAATCGTCTTGCCAACTCCGCTTTTTTGATGCCTTGCTCAGTCATTGCCTGATACACCCCTAATTTTGCACATTCCAATGCTGTTGGAGATACATAGATTTCGCCACGCTGCGCTTTACCTGGAAGTGGCAACGCTTTGCGTGACTCGACATAAAAAGAGAGTCCAGTTTCTAAGGCATCTACCGCATGCAGCAATGCCTCTTCCTTGTCTGCTCCAAAAGTAACGGCTTCTGGAACGTCTCGGAATGTGACCAAGAATGTATCTCCATCTTTAGTTAGTGTTGCTGGGTAATTAAACATATTTATCCTTTGCTTCAACCCTAGTTGTCGCTTGATCGCAGTCTCTAAACCTTTTCCCAATTCTGTTGTTCCATGCATGGGCAAAGTGGATTGCTTGCCGTTCAAGAAAACCTTTAGATGGGGCCCCTTACCAGGTAAAAAGGTAGCGCCTTTGAGTTCTAGCCACCTTTTCATTGTCTAAATTTTAACATATATGTTGTGTTTATAATTAAAGATAGCTGGCATTGGCAGGCAGAAAGTTTCCAAGTAATTTACTAAAACGCAAAATAACTTGGAAATAGTAGATCTTCCTGAAGGCTCCATTATCTTTCAGAAAATGCCGTGTCCACGCTATTTCCATATTTGATCCTGGTGTAAAACTCCATACTTTTGCTTGATAGGTGCGCTTTTATACGGGGGTACCCTAAAATCTAAACATGGACGACCTTGAATACAATGGCAAAATCAAAGGGATGACAACTCTTAAGCAGCTGATTGCTGAGAAAAAGGTGCATTACGCTTCGGATTCAGCAAGACTCAGAGCAGAGGAAGAGGCTGCTGAGAAAGCCTACAAAGAGGCGGTTGAGTTTGAGCAGAGAAACCCTAGGGTTAGACTGAACACTGGCGAACGGGAAGGACGGGTTCTTTGGACCAGGGAGCCTTTTAATGACGAGTAAAAAGAAGCTTAACCCTAAAGAGTTACTGAAGGGCAAGCTGCGAAAACCCCCAGCCGTGGTCAGTATCAAGCAAATGAATAGGGCGTTTGATATCACTCGCCACCTAGATAGCGAAGGGGCTATTGCTGAGTATTTGTCTCAAGTACTGGAGGAGGGTGACAGTGATGAACTTATACGCTCTTTGGGTCATATTGCTAGGGCCAAAGGTATGACTGTTGGTGCCAAAGAACCTCGCTTAGTCCATCAACCTAGTCTAACTAGCGATGTACCTTTATTAGAAGATTTGTTGGCTCGAATCGCTCCAGATGCTCTTCATGATGAGATTGATTTCGGCAAGCCCGTCGGCAAAGAGGCTCTTTAAAAAGCCTAAGGGGCGGAACCCTCTAAATAAGGGTTGGCTACCTCATTGAAGAGCTCTTAAATCGCTACCTTGATAATAATAGTTATCATTGGTTATTCCAAAGATTAGGGTGACCAAATGAGCCTTTTTGAGCAGCTAAAACACGCAAAAAGCGAAGAAGATGTCAAAGACATCTATATCAAGGCGCTGGGCTTAAAGGGCTATACAAAAGGCCTAATTGATATCCAAACTAAGGAAATTTGGTTTGAGGCGAAAGATACTGGCAGGAATTCAAGTTATGCCATGTTCACTCAACTGCTTCACTATGTCCAGGCGGCATTAGACAAAGGTGAGACAGTTCCACCGTTTTTGGCGGTAATTGATACCGAAAAAGCGGCAATCATGAAGAGCTCGGACGTGCTTCCGTTTTTGGAGAAAAAGACAGTTAAGTGGGGCAAGTCGGCAAGTCAATATACGCCAGAAGCTTTAGCTGAAATTTCGGCTCATATCGGCACGCATTTCGTTGCTTTTAAGTTGGCAACCCATGAAGAGGAATTCATTGAAGCGGTTAAGTCTGCGATTAAAACTGGGGACATCATTCGTACCCAGATTACCCCTAACAACTTAAAGCAAGTTTTTGATAAATGGGTAGTAATGATAGGCCAAGAAATCAAGGGTGTCGGTCCGGATGACTATGCGCTTCTTTTCTTTGCGGACATCATGAGTGATGGGACCGTTTCCACGCATAAAAACTTACCGGCTGAACTTTTGCATAAAAATGATGAGCCTGTGTTTTCATTAAATGGCCATCTTTATGAGTTAGGTAGCCGTGAGGGCTACCGAAGGTTTTGGGCGATTTACCACCGCCCACCTAGGGCTGAATACCGTGATTATTTGCTAGAGCGTAGGGATAGTCTTATCCCAATCGATGAACGATCATTTAAAGGTGCGTTTTACACGCCATTGGCGGTTGTAGATGAGGCCTACGACCTTTTGACCGAAACCCTTGGTAACGATTGGCAGAAAGAATATATCGTCTGGGACATGTGCTGCGGGGTTGGGAATTTAGAGGTTAAGCACAGCAATCCTCGCAATATCTTTATGTCAACTTTGGACGAAGCCGACATTAATGTAATGAAGGCAACCAAGACATGTGTAGCGGCTGAGAGATTCCAATATGACTATCTGAACGACGATATAGATGACTTCGGAAATATTGATTATTCGTTAACAAATAAGCTCCCCAAGGCGCTGCAAGAAGCAATAAAGGGCGACAAGAAAATACTGGTTTTGATAAACCCCCCTTACGCAGAGGCAACAAATCGCGGTAACATCATGTTGGGTGAAGACACAACCACCAAGAAGGGTGTATCAAGTACAAAAATAAGCCTGACCATGAATGATTATGGAAAGGCTTCTAACGAGTTATTTGCTCAATTTGTAGGCCGTATCCAGAAAGAAATTCCTAATGCAACTTTAGCAATGTTTAGCACGCTCAAATATGTGAATGCGCCAAACTTTGAGCAATTCCGCCATAAATGGAAGGCTAAATACTTGGATGGTTTTATCGTCCATAACAAGGCATTTGACGGTTTGACTGGAAGCTTTCCAATTGGTTTTTTAATCTGGGATACAGGCGTTAAGGACGAAATTAATGTTGTTTCTGTAGACGTCTTAGATAAAAAGGTTTTACCCATTGGCAGCAAGGAGTTCTATAACTTGCCTGCGAGTGGTTATCTAAATGTATGGATTAACCGCCCTAAGAAGAACTCGGTTGACGTTATACCGCTGAAGAACGGGGTTTCCCCTGCAACTTCAGAGCCTAGGGTTAAAACCTGGTCGGATGGCGCTATCGGGTACATGCATTGCGGTGTTAATGACCTGCAACATGCGGAGCAAGAAACAACCTTATATTCGTCGGTATTTAGTGCTGGGAATGGCTTTTACGTCAATCCTTCTAATCTTTGGCAGGCTATAGTAGTTTTTGCTGTTCGGCGTTTAATTAAGCCGACCTGGGTAAACGACAGAGATCAATTCTTGCAGCCTACTGCTGAGCTTACGGAGGAATTTAAAAATGATTGCTTGATTTGGGCATTGTTTAATCGATGCAATAAATCAGCTTCAGCTAATGACCTGGAGTGGGGTGGTATGAAATGGTCGATGATCAATCATTTCATACCATTTACAGAATCTGAGGTTGGGTCGCCGGAGCGTTTTGAATCTGACTTTATGGTTCAGTATTTAGCCGATAAATCTCTTTCAGAAGAATCAAAAGCTGTTCTTGATACTGGGAAAGAATTATGGAAAGCATATTTCTCTGAAACGGATGTGCATGCAGTCCGGGAGGAATATAAGCTAAATCGGCCAGATGTTGGTTGGTATCAGATTCGTAATGCTTTGGCCGCAAGAAATAAGAGCGGAGACTATGTGCCAATCAATTTTGAGCCATTTGAGTCTGCCTACAAGGCCCTTGGGGATAAGTTAAGGCCTCAGGTCTATGATCTGGGCTTTTTAAAGTAAAAAGCGGGAGGCGTGGCTTAGTAAGCCACCTTATTTCTTTGAGTTGTAAGAATTTATTGCCAAGCGAATACCAGCGCTCACACTACCTTCGCCAATAGTTTCTGCTCGGTCTTTTTCTTCGTCCGTCAATCGAACGGTGATTGCTTTTGTTTTGGCAATTAAGCCAATATCTTGAAATTTTGGACGACCGGCTCCAGTCCTAGCTCCACCAGAACCCTCTCTTGCGCCACCGTGTCCTTTGTTTTCTTTTTTAGTCATTTCTGGCTATATTGTGCATCGATTTCTTTTCTCATTGTTTCAAGTTGCAGGGCGGAGGATGTCTGAAGTTCCTGTAGGTTTGTGTCTTTAGACATCGTAATGCCTTGAATGCTGCCAAAGGCAAGGAGAGCGCTTATAAGGGTGCTTGTTAAGATCTTCATTGCTAGGCGCCTGGATAGACTGGGACCAATTGAAACTGCTTGGCATCTGCTGGTTTTTCGATTTTGAACTTAATTTGGGTAGGCTTACGAAACTGAATGTCGTGAGGATATTCCGAGGCCGCCACATAGACCTCGGGGCGTTTTTTTGATCCCACCCATACTAGTCTTAGATCGGGATATTTGTCAGATACCCCGTGGTTTTCGATCGTTGAGTCGATGTAAAGGACGCCGGGAGTGCTGTAAGCCTTTAGTGATGTCACTTGCACATCTTGAGCTTTTCCATCTACCAGTAGGCGACTGAAGTTAGACCCCAAGAAAGCTCCCAGGGCAAGAATGATGAGGGCTAAGATTAGAAATTTTGATTTAGACATTTCGGATCCAAACTTTACGAACTGTTGGGAGAAGGGCTGGGGCTACCAAAAACTCCTCTTCGGGTAGAGGCTTGTAATTAAACTGCTCTGAAAATTTATAGAGCTCATCTAGAGCTGCTGAGTCGACGTTTTTAACCTCAACAAAAACGTTGAACCCAATATTTAAATGGCGCACCGTATCAGGGGCTTCTTGCCACAGTGTGTGCACCTTAGCCTTGAGGCCATTTTCTGTAATATATTTGCGAATTTGAGTCACTACTTTTTGCATGTCTTTTTTTCCGCTCATTTTATTTTCCTTTTTTAAAATTTGAATTAACTTAATGCAGAAAGAGTATTTCCGCCAACTGTTCCAACGGCAAAAACAACCGTCATAAATAAAAGGCCCATGGCTAGTCCGATAAAGAGCTCTACGGCAAAGTTTACGGCGAGGGTTGAGATTGATTTAATCATTTTTAGATTCCTTTTTTAGTAATTATTTAGACTGCTTGATAAATCGCTGAGGCTTTGGCTTTTGCGATTTCAATATCTGCCTGAGTCATCCCAACTATGAACTTATGAACTAAAGACATAGCATCTTTTTCGCGATTTGCTGGGGCGGTCAATAAAAGTAAGAGCGCTTTAGTTAAGCGATCTAGAGGGGTCATTTTTAATAAGTCTTCATACGAATAATTAAAAGCAGGGTGTTGTTTCTTAGGTTGATTCATTTTGCTTCCTTTCTTATTTAACATATGAATAGTGTAATACATAATTCAGCAAGATGCAAGGAATAGATCAATCAATTACAAAGTTTTTTCGGGTTGTTGTTTTTTGGTTTCAGGCGTTTTCTCTGGTGGTTTTTGAATTCTCGTTTCAAGTTTTGGCGCATTAAGTGCAGTTGTTTTCTCGGTTAGTTCGGCGGCATTTCGGCGCAAAGAGAATAAGTCAGTTGTCATAAAAGTGACCGAATCACGGGCCCTAGTTTCAATTACCAAAAGGTTTTCCCGATTTACCACTTTGGCCGCGGAAGCAGAAAGTACGGCAATCGCATGATCACGAGTACCTCCTTGCCAAGCGTGAGCAGTTCGTGCAAAAGCATGATCGATATTTTTCATTTGCTCGTGATCCAGACGAACTTCTTTAGTTTTATTGCCTTCACCAAAAACGATGGTTGCGCCAGACTTATTTATCTCTTTGATTTTTCCCGATTCGCCATTCGTCAAGTAACTTGGGTTTTTAAGCTTCTCGCCAGTTTTCTCGTCCCTCATAACTTCGCCGTATTTATTGAGCTTGTATTCAGTCCCAATGATGGCTCTGGTATCGACTAGGTCGCCTTTTGCGAAGTTTCGGGTCTCCTCGATCAGGACGGGCTCAAAACCTTTTGTGGTTTCAGGATTGATTGTGGTTACATTCCCTTTTGCGTCCATTATTTTGATTTCATTTTGCTCTGGGTAGTAGCCCAAAACTCGAACTTGTTCCCCTTTTACAAAATCCGGCTTAGCATTCGGATCGTTGCTCAGCTTAATGTTCATGAAAACCTGAAGAACTTCAATTTCGCGGTCCTTTAGAACGTTCACATCGATTTTCTCGACCTCAGACAGCTTGGCTGATTTTTGGTTTAGAAACTCAAATTCCTTTACATCGATCTTCCCAGCAGCCTTCAATTCTTGGCGAATCTCTTCGTTTACGCCGATGCGGTCGGCATTCGTAATTGTGATGACAGCGACTGATTTACCGTCCATAGATTTTTCGATATATTCCTTTGCCGCAGCTTTATAAAGTTCGGAGTTATCTTCAAGCGGTTGATAATTTTCATCGAAAGTATATTTAGGCTCAAACTCCTTTTTTGCGGCTAGATCGACAGCCTTTTCATAATTATTGCTATAAAGAGCTTGGTAGATTTCTTTGGTTTGTTCTGTCTTATAGCGGTTTGCAGCGGTAAGCTCGACCTGCCCAATTCCAATATTTTTGAAGGCATCAGCTAGTTGAGGGGCACCTCTACCCCCGTTAATGCTCCCAAACTGCTTGTCATCACCTTGCAGGATCATTTTGGTGTTGGTTTGTTTGCCGTACTCAATCAACTTTGCCAGATCTGCGGTGCCAACCATGCCAACCTCATCAACCACCATCAGCTGTGGTTTGGCCTCTTTGTTGCCTGTCTTTTCAATATTCTCTTTTTCCTTTTCAAGCAGTTTGACCTCTTGCAGTATTTGGATTTTTTCACCGGCTATCTTGGCGACGGCAAGGGCGGAAATAGCGGCGTGTTCGATGCTACCGGTATTAATTTTTTCATAATCAATACCTAGTTTTACTGTTCCAGCAGCTAGTCGAGCTGCTGCGTAACCAACAAGCGCCCCTGCTTTACCTAAAGGAGTTTCTTCTTTATCGATCGCACCTTTGGATTTACCAGCCGACGTATTTAAAATTTCTTTAGCTGCCAAAGCAGCGTTTTGAATCGGCGATAAAAGATCTTTTGGAGCTCGAAAAACACTCATATCTCTTAAATTTACGATATAAGTATCTTTAACTATCCCTAAACCAAGAGTGCGCACATTGGCGTCAATTTGAATGTACCCGTGGTACAGACTTGTTGTTTCAGCTTTTTTGGCTTCAATCTTAAAATCCAATTCCCGCGGAATTGTTTTTAGATCTGCCAGAAATTTAGAGACATTTTTAGCGTCAACGATACCAACCGAACGAACTTCTCCAGTCGCTTTGCTGCTGGGGGCTACACCGATTACTCTCCAACCTTTGACCTCGGCTAATTCTTTAATTGCTGAGATTGCAGTTGATTTACCTGTGCCCGCCCAACCGCTTACTAGCGTTACGCCATTTCTAGTGCCAAGAACCTCTTTAACCATTGAAAGCTGTTCACTAGTAAGTCCATCGCATTTACCACCATGCTCCTTTTCAATTTTGGCTATAAATCGCTTATTTTCGTTATGAACCGCCTTTTCTAAGTCATCATGGGAGTAATAAATTGGGCGATGCGCTCCTATGCTGCCTGTGGCAGTCTGTAACATTTTTGATTCGAGGGCTTGCAAGTCTTTGGTAGTAAGAAAACGAACGGGACCTTCATGTGCAACGATCGTTCCTTCTGCTTTCGCTTTAGCGATAACACTTTCAATCTGACCAAGAGTTGCTTTGACGACCGAAAAGCGCTGCACCTCATTGATGAGCTCAATATTACGAAACGAGAATTCGCTTTCTGAAATATGTGCAAGAGCTTGAGCAAGTGCCTTATCTAAAGCGGGCTCACTGATATATGACTGGGTAATACCGCCTTGAATAATTTTCTCAATTGCAGCGTTTTCTTTTTCATACCTCTCTGGATCAGTTTCGCTGACCCATGTTTTAAGAGATTCTTCACGGCTTTTCTCATCTTTTGGCTTTCGAGTTGCAAGCGAAGCAGCTCGTTTTTGCTCAAAAGTTGCCTCTTTGGGGTGGATGCCTTGGTCTCGAAGGTGTTTATCGATTGCCGTCGATCTTTTGGACTGCTCCTTGATTGATTCCTTTGAAATCACATCTAATTCAAAGTTCCCCTTTTTGTCGCGAGTCGTCGAATAACCAAGTTCATTGCAGCGGCGTTCAAAGTCGCGATTTTGAAACTCAGCGGCCATTAAATAGGCCCTACCTTTGATAATTTCATCATTAGTCAGACTGTGAAATTTGCCGTTTGCATCAACGGTTATAGATGCCAGGACGCTATGAATATGAAGTTGCGGATCACCATCACGGCTAGTCTCATGCTGCACGGATGCCCATATCAAAGAATCAGATTTAAAGGTCTCTGGTGGGCCTCCACCTTCCCGCTGACGATATTGGGCTGCATAGTCCTGAATCATTCCCATGGCAGCCTCTACCGAGGCTTTATAAGCTTCTGTAATGCGGTCATCTCCATGCACCAGGGCTGCAATTGAGGCAGACTTAGGAGCGCTCCAGGTCAGATCATATCCGGCGCGGCGCTGCTGTGAGTTTTTTGAAAGATCTTGTGGAATACCAGTTTGTGGATTGGTAACTTTGCCTTCCATGATATTTATAAAGTCCTGCCTCGTGGCTGCCAGCCCCTCAAGACCGAGTATTCCAGCGGCCCGTCCGCCCCAGACTGCTTTTGAGTTTTCGCCGACATAGTAGTTATCAGCCCCCTTGAGATGTTGACCCTCTGCGCGTTCCACTAAAGCTGCGTCAAAGTATTTCGCTGCATCAGCGCCGCTTGATATTTTTGTCATTCGGATCATGGTTTTGCTCCAATCAAAAAAGTTTGTTCTGGCTGATCAATGGGCTCGCGAATAAGCCAGCTATTTTTAGAAAATCTGAGTTTTTCTATGCTCGGAACTTTAAGTTTTTGAAAAACATCGAAGGCGATGCAATTGGGCTCGGAAGCTGCTGTTCTTGTGTATAGGCAGCGCGATCCTAAATCTTCTTGGATGCAACTTTCAGTAGATTCCAGATCAAAGCTAACTGAGAGTCCTGCCCCGCAGTCTGACCATCCTTTTTGCTCGAATTGATGAGTTTTATACTTTTCTGAGAAAAATTCAGCTACATCTTCAGGCGCAAAATAAGGGTATTGGAAGTAACCATCGGTCGATATGGCATCGTATTCTTTATCCATAATCTCAATTTTTAGGAATTGATTGAATGAGGCCTTTAGACCCGTGTTTAGCTCAATCTCAAAAATGTGGTGAATGTGGAGCTCATTAAGATCAAGGCCGTCTTTTTGTGTATAAAAAAATAGACCTCTTTCGGATGCCTTGGAGTTGTGCCGTACAAGATTCAGGTCATAACCATGATCAAAGGTGTCATCATGGTCAGTTTTTTTGAGGGCTATATCGGCTGGGTTGACGGCTAAATTAAACTCTTTTATCGCCAGGAGGCTAGTTTTCCCATTAACAATTTTGTCAGTTGAGTTAGCGAGCTCAGTTGGTCGCAGAGAAATTCCAAGATCTAAATGGATAAGCATTTTGGTTTCCTTTTTAGAAGCTAAAGCCAGCGCCTACGGCTGCGGTTGCGCCGCCGTTGTTAGCAAAGCCTGTCGCCAACTTAATCGTTGCGCCTGGAGCGATTCTTGCCTGGGCTCCAATAGAAACGGCTGATGCACTTGAGTAAGTACCAAGGGCGACTCCAATTGAAAAGTCTTTCCCAGAGTCGATTGCAGGAAGGCCCGACATAGCAGCAATAGAGGCAATGCCAGATTTTTGTTGGTTGAGTTGGGTTTGAAGGCCGCTAACTTGGTTTTGAATCCCTGAAATTTGATTCTGAACATTTGCTTGGGATTGATTCAACTGGTTTAAGTTGACCGCATCAGTACCAGCCACGGCATTCCCTACATTTTGCAAACGATTGCCATTTAAGCTAATTGTGGAATTACCTGAGGCGCTACCGACTGTTACCGAAGAGCCACTTGCTGAACCAATAACAGCATTCCCGGTTGTAACCAATGATCCCGTATTTAGGCTGCCGACTGTGGCTGCGCCAGCTACATTAAGATCGGCGCCAACTGCTACGTTACCGTTAGTGGTAAGGGTATCCGTTGAGATATTCCCGATGTTAGTTATGCCATTGGATGCGGTACTGCCGCCCACGGAGATATTTAACAGAGACAAAGATGCACTGCCGTTTTGAAGTTGACCAAGATTAACTGCGTCGGTTGAATTAACTCCAGCTGCCACATTGGTGATTTGGCGCTCGTTTCCAAGGGAGCCAACGGAAAATTCATTGGCGCCTTGCGCAATTGAACTGGTGCCGACGGCAACGCTATTTGTACCTAATGCAGCCGAGCCATACCCAATTGCGGTTGAATTGCCACCTAAAGCCGTAGAGATCGCACCTAAAGCTGTCGAGTGGTCGCCAGAAGCCTGCGCGCTGTTGCCGTTAGTTGTTGAAAATGTTCCAGAAGCAGTTGAGGATACGCCATAAGCAGTGCTAAATGATCCGGCGGCGGTGGCGCTAAATCCAACCGCAGTGGTCGGGGTTCCATTACCGCTTGCGATTGAATCAATACCGATAGCAATGGATCCGCTAGACGTTGCCGAAGAGGTGTTTCCAATTGCAATTGAAAAATCTCCCGTAGCAGATGAAAAAGCTCCTAGCGATGTAGAGCTGAAACCCGCGCCATTACTTCCGGCTCCAATCGCGACCGCCGAATTAGTAGTTGCTTGTGACGTAGCGCCTAGCGCCGTAGAGAAATCTCCACTGGCTACCGAACCATTTCCCAAGGCCACTGCATCGACACCGGTTGCGCTTTGCGCAGCGGCATAGCCAGAAATTAGCTCAAGTGCCAACCATGGGATTACTAAAAGTTTTTTAAACTGTGTTTTCATTTTTGTATTCCTAAATTTGATAAATTGATAAGAGTTGCATATAGATAAGTATGCAAAGTGGCTCACACTTAAAAACCACCCCATTCCGGGTGTTTTTCATCGCCTTTGAAAATCTCCCCGGTCTCAAGATCAACCATTAATTCATCTTGAGTAATCTCAACTTCTTCACCAGCAAGGAGTTTTTCGAGCAGAGCTGTCTTATTAGAAATTTGCTGCGCAACCTTTTCCTTGGCGCTTTTTTGAGTTAAGCCCTCCAGGCGGTTTTCGAGCTTGGCGATAGATTGGGCCAATAAATCTATTTGAAGATTGCGTTTGTAGTCTTCCGAATTCGCACGGATGATTTCGAATCGCGGATCTGGAGCCGGGCATTCGGCTACGGTCTTTTGCAGGTAATCCACATAGGAAACACCTTCATTGTTCCGCTCGAGCCAATTCTGAAAATCAATCTTGGCTGATGGGTAAGAACGGGTCTCGCCAGTTAGTTTTAGGAATCCTGTCAATGGTGCCAACATTCCGAATTCGGTAGGCATGATTAGCGGGCGCTCGTTTTCCGATTTTGAAATTCCGATGGAGTCTCTGGCCTCTGTTACAGAGAGCTGGGTTGAAGTGGAGACTACCTCCTTCAGTTGATACCCGAAACGACCGCTTGCTCGTTTCTGAGCCTCTTCTGAGTTAATTTTCAGCTGAAGGTAGTTACCAAAAAGGCCAAGAGTTGTGTTGGCTCTTGCTTCGCCCATAATGGAATTGAGCTGGGTCTCTGACTGCATACCGACTACTACGCTCAAACCGTATTTTGCATACGCCGCAACCATTTTATCTACCCGCACGTCGCCCAAAAGGGCAAGCTCATCGAGCAAGAACATGTACTTTGGCTCATGAGCTTTTACTCCGGCTTTGGCAATGGATGAAGCTATTGCCATTACAAACATGCGCTTTACTGGGCTAAGCTCGGCGTCGTCGCCAAGGATGAAAATATTCCCTTGCTCTTGATTTAGAAAATCGCGAATAGTCCAAGTGCCCCCTTGAATAGCGAGGATTCCATTTAAATAAATTCCGGCGCTTGCCTTCACCGATTGCGCCATGGCCGAAGCAGATCCTCCAACTAAATCAGCGGCTGGTGTTCCTTTGCAGTGCAGCAACATTTCTTCATCAGTAGCATTAAAAAACTCGCGTGCAAGTTCACTCGTATCCGTTACACCACGCTTTGCAAGGCTCAAAATAAGAGCCGAAAGAAGGGAGCGTGCTGCGGTATCAAAAAAGTCGTTTGCGCTCTCTTTGGCTGGTATACAAGCTTGCGCTTGTTCTCTTGCATCGGACTCGGTCATTAGCTCTAGAAATAGGCTCCAGGGCACACTTCCTTGCATCGCTGGATTGAAAAAAACATCAATACCAGGGCGAAAGTTCGCCATGAAAAACTCACCCTGCGGATCGTGGATGATTAAGCGTAAATTCTTCCGAATCGCTTGCTTGATAAAATCGTGGAATCCGACTGACTTACCAGTGCGCTGCGCTCCTGAAACCGCTGTGCCAAACTTAAAACCATTCTTGGGAAAAGCAACTCCAAAGAGGGTCCAATCGCCACCGCCGTCTTCGCGAACCATGGCATCTAGTTGTTTTGGACTCACTAGATCTTCAGCGCCCTTAATTCTTTTGTTGCTGGTATTTTCCTGCCCAATCTCGAAAAATTTGCGATGAACTTTCTTAGAAATTGGATACACGAAAGTTAACCCAAGGCATAAGAAAAAATTAAATAACCAATGAGGACTAATCCAATAATTTTGGGAGACAAAAGGAGCAATAGCCTCTTCATATTCGTCCCTCGTAAGATTCTTGGTGATCACCTTTTCGCCATTTACTTCTCGCTCTATTTGAACAAGTGATGATCGCCCGTCTGGGTTGGTTACATGCCAAGTGTGGGGTGGATTGTTGGACTCATATTTATTTGAGATTAATGAATGGGTCATTGAAGAGGTGGCTAAAAACCAAAGAATCATCATCCCAACAAGTGGGGCAATTCCGACTAAACCAGCAACTGCCCAGCCCCTTGCGACAAACTTAAAGCGAGTCCGTAGAGTTTCTAGAGCAGTGCCAGCTACCATGTTTTGAGAAGTATTTATCATTTAAGCATCCGCCACTATTTCATTCCAAACGACTTGTAAATTACGCTCAGCTATAGCCCACGCTTTCGTTAATTCATAAAGTTTTTTAATGGAAGCAGCCTTCCTTTTTTGTAGATCTTCTAGGCGCTCTGAGCGCCAAAGGTCTGCAAACGTTTCCTGATTTACAAGTTCGATTGCATGCTTTATTGCCTCAAGCGAAGATCTCTCATGCAAGCACTGGTCACGCAGGCAGCGTACTTGATCGTTCAAAAATAGGGCTTGTTTTTTTTGTTCATTTGATAAGGTTGGCATCATTCATCTCCTTCTGAAAGTGATAAAAACTCTTCTGCTGCCTTCGATCCAGCTGCAACGGCCTTGCGGCACATATCAACATCTGGGCTTGGGGTCGTCTCTTGGTCTCGCAGCGCTACGACCGTGTAAAGCGTTCCTAAAACTGCTTCAGTTATGAGTTTTAGCTGGCGCTCAGTTTTATCGGATTCGATTGAAAATTGCTCGGCTTGATTGGCTTGGTCATCAAGGCCTTTAACAATCAATTGACGAATTAAGGTGCTTGGAGCTATTTCTTTTGCTTTAGCAATTGCAGAAACATCCTTAAAAATCCAGTCGTCGAGTCGTAATGAAATTATGTTCTTAGCCATCTTTGCTACTCCTATAAAAGTGAAAAAAACTACTTACATAGATAAGTATGCAAAGTGGCTCAGATGGATTAAATTCACTTTTTCAGTATTACGGTGTAATACGAAAGGAGGCTCTATTTTTGGGCTATGAATAAAACGTATTACGAAAGTATTACGATGCTCAATATTTAATAGGGATATGTATTACGCTGTATGACAGCATGAGGCCTATAAGGGGCTTGGGCTTTCGGGTTTTGGGGTGGCTTTTAAAGGCAAGGCAAAGCCGTGCGTAATGTCTGGTATAAATTCACGAGCCTTGGGGGTTCCACTCTTAACCTCAACTAATTGAGGTAACCCTGTTTTTTAATTGCGCGGAATTTATTGTTGCGGAAGACTGATTAGCTTGGCCAATCATCAATTGGCCAAGCTAATTTTTTGCTCAAGTCATTAAAGCGAGAAGAGCGCTGAGGAAACCGTAAACCCAATCAAAATAAATTCCGATGTGAAAATGACTAGATAGTGCTGTGATCATTTTTATGCTTTTCAAGATTTGCCAGATAAATAGGAATTCGCAAAACGCTTGGCCGATTCGCACATCGACGCATTCACTTGCGTTGCGAGTTGCATGTTGGGCTGAACGCCCTCGATTTTATTTGCCGCAATAAAATCTGGTGATAGCTTTATGCGAGATGCATTAAAGGCGGCATCAAATTCCCTAGCTCGATTGCTTGCGATTACCCCTGTTTCAAAACCGCCGTTTTTGTCGTTCACCTTAGCGACAATCGTAAAGTCACGATCTTTAAAAGTTTTTGTGAAAGAGGGTGGCACGCATTCCTTTTCAATTTTCGAGCAAAGATCTTTGTTGTAAGGCTCGCCGTTTGCATCACCGATTTGGATCGCGCAAAAGAAAACCCCGGCAAAACTACAATTTGCAAAAAATAGGGCAGCCGTAAATCCAATCAGTTTTAATAATTTATTCATTTTGAAGCCCCTTGACCAAGATCACCGGAGAGCGCAGCTGTAAATTTTTTAACTGAGGCGCACATAGCCCCAAGTGATTGCGAGATAAATTTGTCCTTTTGGTTTTGAAAGCTCAGCGCATCGAATTGCTTTTTATCGAATTTGGCGATCGAATTCCAGGCAATCATTGCCTCCGACGGTTTGGGGCTTGTAGTAATCGCGGTAACTTGGTCTTTGTGGATTTCCAATCCCGCATTCAAAAGTTTTTCATCTGTAAGAGCGGGGCTACCGCAAGCCTTAAACATTTCTAAACAGGAATTTTGATTTAAAAAGGTGTTATCCCAATTATCAGAATCCATATTTATCCATGAGCAGGTTGGTCCATCTGCGAAAGATGTGCCTGTGCAAAAGGCGAGAATTGCGAAAGCGATTAATTTTTTGGTTTTTACAATATTTTTCATTTTCCACTTTCTATTGTTTTGATCATTTTTTTAATGTCGGCCGAATCTTTAGGGTTCATGCCGTAAAGATTTGTCCAGCTCTCTTCAAAAGTAAAAAGACCTAAAGCTCTAGATTTATTAAGAGTTTCTGGGTCTAATAGCCCTGACCAAGAATGAGCCTGGCCATTATTTGCGGTAAGTACAGCTATTTGGTTAGTTTTCCAATTGCCGATTAGGATCGTCTTTGGAAATTGCATGCAGTTGTATGCGCCCATTAACTCTGGGTTTGAATAACTAATATAGTGGTTGATGCCACATTGCTTTGCAAGAAATTCAGCAACAGGACTTACTTCTCGAACTTGTCCTGACCTGATCTTTTCACGAGCCATTGCTTCGCCACAAGATCTGCTAGGAGACATAACCGATGTGTTTATGCCGGAGGTTGAATAATCAATTTGACTCGGGTAAGGGTTACAACCACTTGCAATTAATTGTTTGTCCACGGCCGATTGGTAAGCATTAAAAACGCTACATCCGGATAACAAAAGGACTGTCGCCGCACCGACCAAAATTAGTATTTTTGCTTTCATCACTCACCCCTTTTTTGTGTGGTATTTGCGCCGGATTCAGAACGATTGTTTAAAGATAGGCGCTGGCCATTAATTGCGTTTTCAGCAAACCAGACTTGGTTGTTTTTGAAGAGTGTTAATTGTCGGCCTTCATATTTAAGGGAGTAGGCTGTATAAATATTATTTGTCTCCCATTGCATCAAGGGCGACTTAACAACTTTATTGCCGATGCGGTTTGATAGCTCGGCTGTTAAATTTTGCCAATAATGATATTTCCCGGAATCATCAACAAACATATAGGTATTCCACATTGCATCTTTGAGCGGAATACCCCCTCTCATGTCAACGAGATATGAGTTAGCCGGACCTTCTTTGTAATTAATAGCCTCAGATACGGAGCCAGCGCTTGCTGGAATAAGCCCAATACCGGCGCCGTATTTAACTGGAATATCTACTTGCTTAAATACTGACTGAGGCAGAACTCGATAGTTGTTGGTTGTGCAGTATGCTTTTTCAGCATCTACGCCCCCGGGATCTCGAAAAAATATTTGTGCGGTTGTTTCTTCGCTCCCGCCGTTATCTTCGACTAGAATTTGATAAGCACGATTCTCGTAACCCTTATATTCTTGGTTAATCTTATTGGTCAAGAACGAAACTGCCTGGTTGTAGTTCATCCGCTTTTTTGCGATTGAAGGGTAAGCGTCGTAGGCAAGATTTGATAACGCTACAAACCCTAATATTTTGTCCCCAGAATTATTTACGGCATCCTGAAATATCTCTTTAGTTTGTGACTTACCCCACGGATTGTCGCGAGCCTGCGCCTGATCTAAAGCTAGTTCGCCGTTTGGTTTGAGATAAACACAAGAGCCCCTGGCGTCATTAAAAATGTTCTTGTTGAAATTTTTGGAAAATCGACTTCCATTATTTTTCACATCAGAACGGTTGAATGCCTCTATCGTTGCGCGATACAGAGTTATCTCACCAGAAGCGCCATTGGACGAGCTATCGGTTGAGTTATAGACTTGGCCGATAGCTGAGTAGCTAATTAGCGCAAAGGAAAAAAGTACAGTTAAGTGTTTCATATGTTTTTGCGCCTTCACATTTCTAATTGCTTATTCACATCTTGTTGAATCATTTGACGAAGGCGAGGTGTAACCCCTTGAATAGTTCTCCAATCATCGACCGGGACGATTCCCGCTGCTTTCATTTTTTCGATCGTTGAGCTCGATAGAAGAATCTCCAAGGGTAAATTTACGCGGGCCTTACCGCCATAAGCACCCTGATCGTTAAGCTTGCCAAGATCAATCACGCTACCCAATTGATTGGTTTTTACATTGCCAATAAATAAACCCTTGCGGCCAAAACACCCTTGCGCAATAACAATAGGATCGCTTGGGTCTTTCGAGTTTCCTTGTGGCTGGTATTTGCAGTTATTGAGCAGATAAGTATCCATAGGCGTAATTCCCACTTTGGTAGTTGCGCAGCCAGTCATGCCAATTAAAATAGCTGTGACTCCAGCTACTAACTTCATGGTTTTCATATTGATTTTTTTAATCATTTGTATTTCCTTTCAATTCTTTGGCTTTTGCTTTTACTCGCTTATCAACATCCATCAAAATAAAAATTGACTTGGGGTACCGGTTATCTTGGTAATATCTAAACCAGGTCGAATGGCTCAAGCCAACAATTTTTGCCAATGCACGGGTTCTATCTCCATACTCAATGCCCAGCTCTTCAAACCAGCCATCCATAATCGATTGCATGTCGCGATTTATTAAATGGAAAACTTTTGGTTTTAAGGATTTCTCAATTTTTTTAATGAGCTGATAAATTTCAACTAAGCCATTTCCATTAGTTTGGCGATACTGGCAGCTATATGATTTATTTTCAAAATCAAAGGTTCGAGAATCCGTTCCTTTGATATTTCCAGCCAAGACTTGTTGTAAGGCTCCACGATTGGTCTGGTAACCCTGTTTTGAAAGTAGCTCAACCAGGTCAACTGTTCGAAGAATGTATCTTTGTTTAATTAGGCGCATCTCTTCAACCATAGATTTTGCGAACTCTGCGTCAAATTTAGGGGGTGGAATTGTTGGACTCTTTTTGACCACAACTGGACGCTGTTTGGCGGGGCGATTGATGTGAATCCCAAGTTTTCTTAAAGCTTGGATGGTTTGAGATGTTCCGGTTTGACTCATTTTTTAATTTAGCCCCGCTTGCGCGGGGCCGTCCTTTCTTATCTAAAGAAGCCAGTTTTAGCCGGTGCTGGCTCCACAACGGCTGTAGGATTTACTGGCGCTGGCGTTGGGGCAGGGGAGGGTGCTGGCGCTGGTGTAGCCGCTTTAACTTCTGGAGCGGCTACCGTTGGCTTAGTTGCTGGAGTCGCTAAAGCTGAGTTGGTAATGCCATTCGCTTTTGCAATCTCAGCAAGAGCCTTTTTGAGGATTGCATCCGATAGGTTGAGGATTCCGGCTTCTTCGGCAAGCTTCCCGAATTTGAGTTTTTGCTCGTTAGCTTTGGCCTCCGCTTGCTCATTAATTGCTCGCTTGAGGATTGCTGCTTTGTCAGCCAGGATTTTCTGTTTCGCTAAGAGAGCCGCGAGTTTAGATTCAGGTGTTGGTTTAGTTTTTTTGATTTCAGTCATTTTTGGTTTCCTTGGTTTTAATAAAGTTAATTAATAAGAACTACATAGATAAGTATGCAAAGTGGCTCATTATTTTTTTAAAGAAACTGGCGGAGCAGTATCTTGAGCTGCTTCAGAAATTTGACGATTGAGCGCATCGACTAGTGGTTTTCGAATAGCATCGTTTTGAGATTGAACCGATTTTTGGTTAGCCTTGGCCAGATCTGCTTCGGTTTGAAGGCTGTTGGCGCGCTCCTGGAGCGCGGAGATGCTCTTCTTGTCTTCGCCCCGAGCTTTTGCCCATTCAAGATTGAGGTAAGCCTGCGTTGCATCTATCTTTGCTTCAACAGCATTCGACTTTGCGTTGAACTCTTGTGCAAATTGAAGAGTTAGAGATAGAGCAGCTACACCAATTAGGATGTAAGCAAAAATCTTGCCCTCCATCAAAAAAAAGACAACTACTGCTGCAACTCCGGTTATGCCTGCGAATAAGTAAAGCATTATTTATTACTCCTAAAAATTAATTGTTTGTTATATGAATTGATCCGTACTTAATAAAAATTGCCGATGGAACTACCCATATCCAAAGAGCAACAACCCAGAGAATGGAATAGATATTTTTTATTGAATCAATGCTGGTGAAGAACATAATTCCGCCGCCAATAAAAATGACGAACCAGAGAAACCAGGAATATAGTTCTTTGAAAGACTTAATTGAAAGGCTTGGCAGGAGAAGGTATCCAGATATGAAAATAGGGAGTGCAATAAGCAGCAAAGGCGTCAACAAGTAGATGTCAGCTGTGGTTAGCGTCTCAATCATTTTTTTCTCCTGAATTAACTAGAGCAAAAAGAATTGTTTCGCGCTCCTTTGGCGGTAAAAAGCTTGCGTTTAATTGACGCAGCGACTTGAGACGATCGGTGTTTGCATTTGAAAAATCAACTGCTACCGTGCTTAAATTAAGTTGAGTAGCAGTAAGACCTAGCCAATTAAGCAGCTTCTCGTTTGATTTTGAATCGCCAGCTTCAGTCTCCCAAAACAATTGAGAAGCATTGCTTATGATTGCAATATGATTTGCTTTGTCAACGGCAATAAAGGTGTCGCCACACTCAGTGACTTGCAGCGATGGCGCGCCAGGTACGACTGTCATTTCTAATTCGCCAAACATGTTGGTGCAGTTCAGCGGATTAGCATTAGCAAAATTTAAGACGAGAGCTAGAGGTGCTGCTAGTAGTAACTTTTTAAATTGTGTCTTCATTTCGCGATTCCTTCGATTCGTGTTTCTTTGAAAACCGTCAAAGTGTTCCCCGCTTTTAACACTTTCGTCATTTCTGTTGTGTATGTGACGGTAGGCGACTTGTTTGGATATTTCCCTAATAAAATTGAAGGAGTTATCGTGGTGAGAATGCCTCCAAGGCAGAAGAAGGCAACTGCATAAAAGAAATTATTTTTATTTGTTTCCATTTTTTATTTCCTAAATTTGATTAATTAATTGGGTGCTACTTACATAGATAAGTATGCAAAGTGGCTCAGAAATTTTTAATGTTTGACCTCCGCATTTACGCGAGTTGATTCAGAATTCGCATTCGATTGGCGCAAATTAAGATCAAGTTTTTGAGAGAGTGAGGTGGAAAGTGAGCTATCCAAAGACAGGTCGTAGGTGCGCCCCGAAAGATTTCCATTTCCAAACCAGACCACGCCATTTGTCGCGATTGAGAGCCCTTGCGCTCCAGCCGTAACTACTTGATCATTAGCCTTGAATTCAATTGGTGCGGAGCTTCCAGACAGGTTTTGGAGCATCTTTGAGGCTTTCGCTTTTTGGAGAGAATCTGCCCAGGCTGTTTCGAGCGCAGCAGCGGGCATCGCTCCAAGTTGCCCAATGATTTGCACTTGCGCGGCTACCGGGTCTTGTAGTGTTGAATCTTTTAGTTTTGACGCAATTTGTGTGGACACGGCATTTGCAAAGACTGCAATGGCTGCGGCCTGCGTCATAAAGTTTTGGTCGGTTGTGTAGCTTGGCCAAGCCAAAGCAGGCTCAAAGCTCGAGGCCAACGCTAGTGCTGCGCCTTTCCAAGTGGCATTAGGCTCGCTTGAATGAGAAGCGAGGGTAATGCCATTCCCTTGTATAAAAGTCCGGCGGTAGGGTGCTTTAAAGCCTTCTTGTGAGAGGTATTCGCCGACCGAATCGGCTATTAAAGCGCTGGCCGGTATTTTGACGGAGGCCCTCGCAGAATTTGATGAGTTAATCGATTGATCGCTGCTTAGACTTTTGGATTGATCGTTCGAAGTTGTTTGGGATTTATCTGTGGACACGCCAAAAGACCCGAGCTTCTCGCAGGCGGTAAGAGTAGAGAGGGCGGAGGCAAGGATTGTGATGGTGATTAATGATTTAAAAATGTGCATAAAGGCTCCAGGGCAAAAGGGGTTGGGTAGAAAGTTGTATCGGAAAAAAATCAATGATTTTTTTGGTTGGCCCAAGCGCGGTATGTGCCGCGCAAGCGCGCGGAATCGAAACCAAGCTCCGCAAAGTCTTTTTGAGTAGCGGGATGCGCAACCGAAAGCCACGCTTCCACCTGCTCAGTACTGGGGGCTATAAATTCAACTTGCGTAGACGCTGGGGTATCTGGTGACGTTGACGGCATGGAGGAAGCTTGCGACGGAAACGGTACGTGGCTCGCTTGGCGCTCTGCCTGTGGGGCGGTTGGGTTGGCTTCGAAATTATGAGCCAAAGCCTTTGCGAGCCATCCTGATGGGTTATATACCAGTCCTTTTTGCGCTTCAGCTTTTAAAAGCTCGACCTTTTCGAATACAGCGTCCTTAGGGTATTTTGCAAAAAGATTTTTTATAGATGAAAACAACAAACCGGCTTTCATCAATTTGGCTTCTTCTTCGATCGTTAACTCCACCTCGCTTTGTTGGTTGTTTTCTTTTGTAAAAAACCTTTGTTCTTTGCCCTCCCCAGATTCTGGGTGGGAGCCCTCCCCAGATTCTGGGTGGGAGCCCTCCCCGGAAAATGGGTGGGAGCCCTCCCCGGAATCTAGGTAGCCAGAATCTGGGGAGGTATCGAGGGATTCATTGAGAGATTTATTAGGAATTTCAGGTATCAAGAGCTCATAAGTTGCAGGTCGCGAATATCCACCATTTCCACTTTTAGAGAGGTACCCAAACTTTTGAAGCCTGGCGGTGTGGTTTGTGACTGCTGCTACGCTGATTTCAGCGCGTTCTGCAATCTTCTCTCGCCTAACTGTGATGCTTGGCGCATTTATATTTTTTTGATCTTTCTTGTTGACAAAGCTAATCAACGAGAGCAGTACGCGTAGATCGCGAAAATTGAGGCGGCGATCGTAGAATGCCTCCTTTGGAAGGGCTATGAAATTTGTCGAATAACCCATCTAAGCTACCTCCCTATTTTCAAAATAGGCTTCGCCTATATCCTCTTCGCCTTCATCGAAATCGAGATCGCGCGCTAAATCGGTCAGGGTGCATTTTTTGAATTTCCTTGCGGGCCTCCAGTCTTCATCGTGATTTGGCTCGAAAAGGTCATGGGAATAGCCACTTTCGGCCTCTGCGATTGCGGCAGCAACATATCGCTTTGCTGTGGCAAGACTCCAGTTGTTTTTTTCAGCGAGCTCCTTTGTGCTTGCGCAGCCGCTAAAAAGCTCGATATTTTTGAGCGCTTTTGAGTCGTCAGAAAGGCTCAGGATCAAAGCCTCACGATCGAAGCCCTTTTCTGGGTGGAGAACGTCCCTCACCGAGCCCGCAAAGGTTGGGTGAGCCCAAAAGCCCGAGCACCGATATATATTTTTGAGGCGACTCCACAAGACGCTATTGAAATCGGTGACGGGGTTCCGTCCCTGCGCTCGCAAGTCGGCCAGCACTAGCCAAGCCTCGTTTTCAACTTCGCAATTTTCCAACTTGAAAATGGATTTGAATTTTCTGATTAGCCGGAGCTGGGCTTTATCGAATGGGGTATTTTCTTCTCTCATATGCAACCTCAAAAAAATATTGACGGGTTGGCAGGGGCTGTATGAGAGTTCCCAAAACGGGATGATGTGATGCGGTAAAACTGGTAAAGCGATTTCTTCTGCCTTTTTTAATCTTACTTATTGAAAAAAAATTGTCAAGGTCAATTTTCAATTTAAGCCAACAATAAACTTAAATTGCGATTAAAAATATCGTGTCCACACTATTTTTAATCATTCATACACCACGGTGGCGTAAAAATATGAAAAGACGGCAAACCCAATAAATATATGGCTTAAATGGTTTTAAAAAATTAATATGAAGAAGTGAAAATTTCACTAAAAAAATAAAACCTATTGATTTTATTTTTTCTAATGCTTGTCAAAGCCAGAATTTATAAGGCTCTCAAAGTATCTAAAAATTAATCAATGCTAAACATAGCAAAGCAACAGCATTCCCTTTAATTCAATCCTTAAAAAGGGTAAAAATAATTCATGCCTTTGTTGTTTTAATTTCACAAATAGCAATTTTAAAAATTACTGAGCCACTTTGCATACTTATAGCAGTAGTACTCAATTTAATTTTTTAAAAAAGGAATAAATAATGGACGATCGCCTCCCCCCTCAAATTTCAGAAGGTCATGTAAATGACGGCACTCATCTTTTTCCGGTAACTGAGCAACAGCTCAATGATTCTCCAATAGCGGCTGCCCTAAAGACTATTGGAGGCGGGTTAAGTGACTTGGGTAATGCAGCACTCGCTGAAGCGGGCAAAGGTGCAATGGAGATTGGTAAGAGTCTTTGGGAGGGCATTAAGGCCGTTGGCGAAGGCATCAAAGAGGCATTTGTTGGCAAGGAAACCCCAAAGCCTGAGCCACAAAAAGAAAGTGTCGGCAAAGCGCTTTTTGAAGGCATAAAGGCCGCAGCCGAAGGTGCCAAAGAAGGTATCGCCCAGGCCAATCAAAAAACTAAAGAGCCGGTTAATGCCAAAGATCTCAAAGATCGTTTGATGAACCAAGCCAGACAGCAAGAGCGCCATAAAACTGCTAGAGAAGCCGCAAAGACTGAGCGTGAGTCTTCTGCATCACCCCCCAAAGCGATCATGCGAAGCCCAGAAAATTCACGCTCAGAGCGAACTCGCTAATCATTGTTCCTCGGCCAACTTGCGTAGCGCTTCCATGTTCACTACTCTTCTTTTCCCAATTTTTAAGCAGGGCAAGATTCGGCGATCCATTTGGGCCTTAACAACACCCACAGGAAGTCCAACTAACTCTGCAAATTTTTCCGCAGAGAGTACTGGCAAAGAAAGAGGGATTGAATTTATTGATGGAGTGGTGTCGTGAGTTTTCATAAAAATCTTTCTACATTAATTAATAAGAGCTGCTTACATATAAGTATGCAAAGTGGCTCACAATTTTTAATGCTCACTATTTGTTAGGTTAAGTCTAAATGCTAAAAAAATTAAATACAAATGAATGGCTTGTTGATATTCGTCCATCTGGCGCTGGCGGAAAGCGCTTTCGTAAAAAATTTACCAATCAATCCGAGGCAAAAAATTGGGAGTCGTGGGCAAAAAACGAGGTGAAACTCAATCGCGAATGGATGCCGGAACGTCGCGACTTGCGAAAGCTTACAGACCTGGTTGAAGTATGGTGGCGGGCTCATGGGAGTAGTCTGGCGAGCGGGAAGGATACGAAAGCACGCCTGCTCGCTATGTCTCGTGCCATGGGGAATGTTGTTGCGGATGAATTCAGTGTCCAATTGTTCACTAAATATAGACATGAACGTGTTGAAGCGGGCATATCTAAATCGACAATGAACCGGGAGTTGGCGTATTTAAGAGCGCTCTTTTCAGAACTTAAGCGAGTTGGAGAGTGGAAAAAAGATAATCCAATCGGAGATCTTCGACAATTCAAAGTGAAAAATCTCGAGCTGTCTTATCTTACAACTGAAAATATAAGATCATTATTTGAGGAGCTAGAGCGATCTAGAAATCCGCATGCTTTATTGATCACAAAAATCTGCTTGTCCACCGGCGGTCGCTGGAGTGAGGCACAGGGTCTCAGACATTCTCACTTGCTCCCAGGGAAGGTTGTTTTCACTGACACAAAAAACGGCAAAGTTAGAGAGGTGAAGATTAATAAGGTGCTTGAGGCGGAAATAAGGGCCCATATCAAAAAGGAGCTTGTACAAATCCCAGAGGGGGATAGCAATCCTCGCATTTTCGCTAATGCATACGATGCCTGCCGCAAGGCGCTAGAGCGCACAGGGATTTACTTGCCAGACGGCCAGCTGACACATGTATTGCGACATACCTTCGCCAGCTCATTCATTCAAAAAGGGGGTAACGCGGTAGTCCTCCAAAGAATCCTCGGTCAATCAAGTCTTTCGGTAACTCAGAGATACACTCATTTAGCACCTAATCATTTGGATGAAGCCATGGAATTAAATCCGTTGGTTGATTTTTAATGGACACTTTATGGACAAAATCAGTCTATTAAAAGAGAAAGCCCCGCAGGTATTAACCTGTGGGGCTTATAGATACTGGTGGGTCGGGCGAGATTCGAACTCGCGACCAACGGATTAAAAGTCCGCTGCTCTACCGACTGAGCTACCGACCCAGTAAGACAGAAATTATAGCAAGAACTTTGAGACAACTCCTCATGTC
>Ga0316228_1000942_pt1 | contig 34078 bp, 37 predicted proteins | sample TBH18021metaG_FD_206005 | JGI IMG/M metagenome (GOLD analysis project Ga0316228, IMG submission 206005) | Freshwater microbial communities from Trout Bog Lake, Wisconsin, USA - TBH18021 | ecosystem: Environmental > Aquatic > Freshwater > Lake > Hypolimnion/Profundal zone | place: USA: Wisconsin... | reverse complement strand
GTTGGCAGCAGCGCCTCAATCAAGCTTGGTCGGTGCGAATGGAAAATTGGAAACGCAATCAAACTCATTACCAATCACAATTAGAGATGCTAAACCCGCAAAGAACTTTAGAGCGGGGCTATGCAGTAGTACTGAATGTCAATGAAGGTTTTCATGCAGCACGCAAACCAGGCGATTTGCATCCTCAGGCCGAATATGAAATTCGCTTAGCAGAGGGCGCGGCAACGGTACAGTTTGAAAAAATTAAAGAACGATAAAACTACAAAATATTTGGCTCGATCTCTAAGTGCACGCCAAATTCTTTTTTAACTTTCTCCTGGATGCATTTAGCAAGCCCCAAAATATCTTGGGCTGTGCCATTACCGTGGTTAACCAGGACTAGAGCTTGGTTTTCATAGACACCAACATTTCCCATGCGCTGGCCTTTGAAGCCACATTGGTCAATTAACCAGCCAGCCGCTAGCTTGCGCTTACCGGCAGCATCAGGGTAAGAAGCCAGTCCTGGATATTTATGGAGCAGGGTTTCATATTGCTCATTAGGTACGATGGGATTCTGAAAGAAGCTACCTGCATTACCGATGACTTTCGGATCTGGCAGTTTATGAGTGCGAATTTTACAAACCGCTAAAAAGATTTCTTCAGGGCTTGGGCTAGATTGTTCTGAAAACTGTTTTGCCAAATCTGCATAATGAATACGTGCTTGCCATTGCTTGGGAAGTCTAAAGATGACCTTTGTCACAATAAAGCGTTGGGGATTTTTCTTAAAGTAGCTATCGCGGTAAGCAAAGCAACATTCTTTATTGGTAAGGGTGACAAAGGCATGGCTATTGGCATCGTAGGCGTCAACAGAATCAATGTACTCACCAATTTCAACCCCATAAGCGCCAATATTCTGAATGGGTGCGGCACCTACCGTGCCTGGAATAAGGGCTAAGTTCTCTAGGCCTGGCAAATTATTCTCTAAGGCCCATGCAACAAAGTCATGCCAATTTACGCCACCACCAACGGCTATCAGAGTCGAATTGGTATCAGAGGAAATAATTTCTTGCCCGGCGATATTCATCAACAAGGTTGCACCGGGTAAAACCGTCGGCAAAATGACGTTGCTGCCACCGCCTAGAACGCGCCAAGGCAATTTCTTCTCGGCTATTTGCGTCATCACTGCTGGAATTTGCTCGGGAGCGATAATTTCATAGGCCAGCTCTGCGCTTGCCTCAAACCCAAAGGTATTGCGATGCTTAAGACCAAGGTTTGGGCTCGATTTTGGGTTTGGATGGGCATTTGATGCAAAGTTCATGCCACAATCTTATTCGAATGTCTGCCAAGTGCGCAGATAATTGCAAGATAACTCAAATCAATATTAAATAGATTAACCAAGAGATTAACTAAGGAGTAAAAAATGCCCTCATTTGACGTAGTTTGCGAACCGGATATGGTTGAGCTTAAAAATGCGATTGAGCAATCTAATAAAGAAATTAGCAATCGTTTTGATTTCAAGGGTTCAGATAGCCGAGTAGAGCAAAAAGACGAAACTCTAATCTTGTTTGGTGACGACGACTTTAAATTGGGTCAAGTGCGTGATGTGCTCTTTGGCAAGATGGCCAAACGTAACGTGGATGTTCGTTATCTGAAAGATGACAAAAAAGAGACTATTGGCAGCGATAAACGCAAGCAAACTATGAAGATCCAAAAAGGAATTACTTCAGAGCTTGCTAAAAAAGTCGTCCGTATCATCAAAGACAGCAAGATTAAAGTCCAGGCAAGTATTCAGGGTGATGCGGTACGTGTCACTGGTGCCAAGCGCGATGATCTTCAAGCAACGATGGCTTTATTGAAAAAAGACGTTACCGAAGCGCCATTGGGCTTTAATAATTTCCGTGACTAATGCTGGGCTAACGGGTTCCTAAAGACCATTTGCTTATGAAGCTTGTGTATATTATGATAATATACATAAATGATCGATCTTCATCAAATAGTAGGGTTTCAGTGGGATGCAGGAAACGCCTATAAGAGCCAGGATAAGCATGGAGTTACTCAGGGTGAGGCTGAGGAAATATTTTTTAATCAGCCTTTATTGATTTCTGGCGATGAGAAGCATAGTGAGGAAGAACGGCGCTATCTTGCGCTTGGAATCACTGGCGCAAAAGTGATGTTATCTGTAGTGTTTACTTTACGTAAAAAGGCAAGCTTAATTAGAGTGGTTTCTGCAAGACCAATGAGCAAAAAAGAAAGGGCATTTTATGAAAAAGCCTAACAAGATGATTCCCAAATTCAAGAACGAAAAAGAAGAGCGTGCTTTTTGGGAAAAAAATGATGCCTCAGATTATTTTGATCTGTCCAAGGCAGCAAAAGTGACGATGCCAAATCTTAAGCCTTCAACGGCGTCAATTTCTTTGCGCCTTTCCCAAAGCTTCCTAGAGAATATTAAACTACAGGCCAATAAGTTGGATGTCCCTTATCAGTCTCTGATGAAAATTTGGCTGGCTGAGAAGTTGGAAGAGGCTGTTAAGTAAGCGGTGAATAACTCTTTGTTTTTTGCCACAAAATCTCAACTACTATGACCCCTAAAGGTCAAATACATCCTGCAAGCGAAGCAGCAATCGAACGTTTTTGTGATGCTTGCTGGCTAGAAGATGGATTGGCCAAGAACAGTCTATCGGCTTATCGCAGAGATCTATTGTTATTGGCTCAGTGGCTCTATAAGGAGACGGGCACCGATCTATATTCAGTCCAAGAAAAAGATCTCACTGCTTATATTGCGCATCGTCGTGCAGACAAGGCTACTACTGCTAATCGTCGTCTGACGGTATTCAAACGTTTTTATCGACATGCTTTGCGTATTAATTTAGTCAAGAACGATCCATGTATTGGATTACGCGCTGCGAAGCAGGCATTACGTTTTCCAAAAACATTGAGTGAAGATCAAGTAAGCGCTTTACTTAATGCTCCAGATATCGAAACACCTTTAGGTTTACGTGATCGTACGATGCTAGAACTCATGTATGCGAGTGGCTTGCGCGTCTCAGAAATCGTCTCCCTGAAAACCGTTGCACTGGGTTTAAATGAGGGTGTTGTTAGGGTAGTGAATGGCAAGGGTGGCAAAGAGCGATTAGTGCCATTTGGTGGTGAGGCAGGTCAGTGGCTTCGTCGATATTTGGCAGAGGCCCGCACTTCCTTGTTGGAGGGTAAAACAACGGATGCCGTTTTTGTGGGGCGCCATACTGGAACAGGGCTTACAAGACAGGCATTTTGGGCGTTGATCAAGCGTTACGCCACGGTAGCCAATATTCCAGTAGCTCTCTCACCCCATACACTGCGTCATGCCTTTGCAACCCATTTGCTCAATCATGGGGCTGATCTTCGGGTAGTGCAGTTGCTGTTAGGCCATGCAGACATCTCTACCACCCAGATTTATACCCATGTAGCAAGGGAGCGTCTTAAATCGATCCATCAGCAGCATCACCCTCGTGGATCATGATTGGAGTAGCAAAAGTGATTAAGATGATGCTATGACTCTGACCTTAGATTTTTTATTCATTCCAATTGCCTATCTCATTGGCTCTATTTCATTTGCGGTTGTGGTGAGTAGGTGTATGAATTTACCCGATCCCCATTCTTATGGTTCCGGCAATCCTGGTGCCACCAATGTGTTGCGTACTGGCAATAAATTAGCAGCCGCGCTCACTTTTTTGGGTGATGCGCTCAAAGGTTACTTTGCAGTCATGCTTGCGCGAGTGTTATTAGGTGACCAGTCGTTAACGAGCACCTTAGGATCTTGGGTCTTGTGTGGCGTAGTGCTTGCTGTTTTTCTGGGGCATTTATTTCCGATATTTCATGGCTTTAGAGGTGGCAAAGGAGTCGCGACGGCTTGCGGAATTTTGTTTGGCGTCAATGTAATCCTAGGCGCCGCTACCTTAAGCACCTGGATTATTGTGGCTGTATTCTTGAGATATTCATCTTTAGCTGCATTGGCTGCAGCCGTTTTTGGACCTATCTATTTTGTATTCCTATTTGGCTTTCAGCCGATGGGAATGGCACTCTTGTTGGTTTGTATTCTCTTAATTTGGCGTCATCGTAGCAATATTAAAAACTTACTTAATGGCACCGAGAGTCGTATCGGTTCCAAGAAGAGTAAGAACTGAAGTCATTACTAAATTAGCTCAACAGTAAAGAAAGTATCACTATGACAATCGCTTATGCCTGCATTCTCTTTATGGGCCTATTCCCATACGTTGCCACTGGCATTGCCAAGAAGGGCTTTGAGCAATATGACAACAGTATGCCAAGACAATGGTTAGCTAAGCAAACAGGCTTTAGGGCGCGTGCCAATGCCGCCCAAGCCAATCTCTTTGAATCCCTCCCACTCTTCTTTGCGGCAGTGATTATTGCCAGTATTGCTAACGCACCTCAGGCCAGGGTTGATCTTCTTGCTATTGGTTTTGTTATTGCTCGCATTGCATATCTCGTTTGCTACATCGCCAATTGGCCTACTACTAGATCGATTGTTTGGTTGCTAGGGCTTATTTGTGTCATCTCCATCTTCTTTCAGGTCTAAATAGAACAACCACTAATATGACAGTCAAAAAAACATCCAAACAAGTAGTCACTAAGGTTGCTGCAAAAAAGTCAGTGCCAGCTCAGTCAGTGCCAGCTAAGTCAGTGCCAACTAAATCAGCGACAAAAAAAGTTGCCACCAAGGAAGATGGGTCTGGTCTTCCACTTTCGGTTGTCATACGCCGTCGTATCGAAGCACAAAAAGCACGCTTTCATGCCAATGACAATATTGCTGCATTTATTAAACCAGGCGAGCTAGAAGGGCTGGTTGAAGAGGTTTCAGAAAAGATGCAGGCTGTACTGGAGAGCTTAGTAATCGATACTGAAAATGATCACAACACCAGAAATACGAGCCGTCGTGTAGCCAAAATGTATGTGCAAGAAGTTTTTAATGGTCGCTATGTTGATCAGCCGGCCTTAACGAAGTTCCCAAATGTGAGTCGCCTTAATGAGCTCATGATTGTTGGGCCTATTACCATCAGAAGCGCTTGTTCACATCACCTATGCCCTATCATGGGCCGCATTTGGATTGGAGTGTTGCCAAGCAAGGAGTCTGCCTTAATTGGCCTGTCCAAATACTCACGTCTTACTGAGTGGGTGATGTGTAGACCGCAAATTCAGGAAGAGGCTGTTGTGGAGTTAGCGGATATGCTTGAGAAAAAGATCAAGCCTATTGGAGTTGCCGTAGTGATGGATGCCGATCACTTTTGTATGCAATGGCGTGGTGTAAAAGATCGCGACTCTAAGATGATTAATAGTGTGATGCGCGGTGCTTTCTTAAAAGACTCGAATCTACGCCGTGAATTTTTAGCTCTGATTGATCGAAAATAATTGATATGTCTCTGATGCTTCGTATCGTTATAACGACATTGCTTTTAGTCATGATTGCTGCTTGCGGCGGAATGCCTGATCAGAATCAAGACCCTACCAAAAATAATGTCGCTAGTTTTCGCAAGGATTTGAAAGAATGCAAAGAAGACTATCCCGAGTCTGGATCCGGTGTTCATATTCGCCAGTGGGAAGGTTGTATGAATCTTAAGGGTTGGAAATAATTTCTTTTGACCTAAATTTTGCTGAGAACAATTCTCATCTAAATTTCCATATAAATCATATACTTACAATCTCACTAGTAAGCTCAAATCTTCTCCACTATGATCTCCACTAGTTTTGAAAGTTTGCATTGCTTGTAAATGCGTTTGCATTTTTACTGTTTGATTTTTTTGGAGAACCCATGAAAAATAGTCGTCGCCAATTTATGATTTTGTCTGCCGCTGGTGCTTGCACTTTGGCTTTGAACGGTAAAGTTCAAGCTCAAGCAATGGTTGCTGATACTGATCCACAAGCTGCTGCATTGGGCTACAAGTCTGATGCTACTAAAGTAGATAAGGCAAAGTATGCGAAGTACGCTGCTGGCCAGCAATGCTCTAATTGTGCTTTATTCCAAGGTAAACCTGATGCTGCTGCAGGTGGTTGCCCATTGTTTGCAGGCAAGCAAGTTTCCGCTAAAGGCTGGTGCTCTGCTTACGCTAAAAAGGCTTAAGTATTTGCCGTAGTTGTGAGAAGCAATTCCCTGCTTCGTTGAATAAAAAAGACCGCTGTAGCGGTCTTTTTTATTGCCTTAGAGTTTGATTGCACTGTGTTGCTTTGGGTTTATGATGAAACACAGTAAATATTCAAGACCTCCTTGTGGCAATCTAAATGAGAAATACCTTTAAATATCTAATAAAGCACTACTCGTTTTATTTTGGGGGCGATCAGCCTGAGGTTTCTTGGGCTGAACGTTTGCGTTCTTGCGCTGGAGCCCTTGTTGGATTGCTGGTGGTATTCACGCTTGCTAAATTGCTGGGCGAGCTCACGGGAATCGATGAATGGCTAATGGCTTCTTTGGGTGCAAGTGCCCTGTTAGTTTTTGCGCTTCCAGGCAGTCCGATGGCACAGCCCTGGGCGGTCATTGCAGGCAACAGCCTGTCAGCAGTTATAGGAATTAGCGTATTTATTCTGATTCCGGAGCCTTTATTGGCTATGCCGATTGCTGCAAGTCTGTCGATTCTGGGTATGTTCATCTTACGGTGTTTGCACCCTCCAGCTGCAGCCGTTGCTTTAATTGTGGTCCTAGGCCATGTCACGCACTTTCGATACGCCTTTTTTCCGGTGATGGTCGATTCCCTGCTATTGGTTATTGCTGGGGCAATTTACAGTAATGCGACCGGAAAGGCCTATCCCAATAGACCTAAATAAGATAAATTGGTTTAACTTTCGCTAAAAAGTGGTTATTTAGGCCTATTTATCTATATTTGTAGCTATCTTTCAGTAAATACGGACTTATTTCATCTTGGTTGCAGCAATGGATGCAATACAGTCTTTAATACCGTAGTTGTGATATTTGCCTGCATTTTCCCTTTTTAAGGATTGGGCGCACTCGATTACTGAGTTGCGAACATTGATTTTTGGGGTATTGGCTGTAGTCATATTGGTTCCTAATTAGTCTTTTATAAATTGCTACTTAGCTTGTTTTTAAACTGCTTTAACCAGTAAAGCGCTATCTTGCGCCTTTTATTTGGTTAATAGCTAATTTATAAAAGATTTTGGTTGCGTATAAAGCGATAAAATCTAGAGCTAATAGATTTAAAAGTACGCATTTGCACAATATATTCAAAAGGTTAGCTATTTACTTATGACGCAAGTTTTGCCCGTAATTCTCTGTGGGGGGTCTGGAACTCGTCTTTGGCCGCTTTCCCGCTCTGGGTTTCCAAAGCAATTCTTGGTTCTGTCAGGTGATGGCACCAACCAAAGCTTGTTTCAACAGGCTATTAACCGTATTCATTCTGTTGGCAGTCCAGAGATTGTTTTGGGCAAAACACTGATCGTTACCAATGAAGAGCATCGCTTTTTGGCGCTCGATCAATTGCGTGAATTAAAGAATATTTCTGCAACGCTCTTACTTGAGCCTATCGGCAGAAACACTGCTCCTGCACTCACCTTAGCTGCCCTGTATGCGCAAGAGCTCGGCGGTAATTCAGAAGATCCTATTTTGGTAGTCACCCCCGCCGATCAAACCATTACCAATCCTGCGGCATTTACTAAAGCATTGGCTCAAAGTATCGCAATTGCCAAAGAGGGTGCGATTGCGATATTGGGTATTACGCCAACCGCTCCAGAAACTGGCTATGGCTATATCAAAGTTCAAGGTGCTAGTGCAAACACAGGCTATGTCGTTGAGCGTTTTGTTGAAAAGCCGAATGAAGCCACTGCCAAGCAGTACTTGGCAGAAGGTGGATACTTTTGGAATGGCGGCATGTTTGTTCTTAAAGCTAGCGTCTGGCTCTCCGCCCTAAAAGAATTCCGCCCCGATATTTTTGGCGCTACCGAAACAGCCTGGGTTGCTAAAACCGAAGACCATTCTGGCGATACAACTTTTGTACGTCCAGATAAGGTGGTTTTTAACTCTATTCCGAGTGAGTCGATTGATTACGCTGTGATCGAAAAGTGCCCAGGTAGTCAGTACCCCATCAAGATGGTTGAGCTTGATGCTGGTTGGAATGACCTAGGTGCATGGGATGCAGTATGGCAAGTCGGTAAACAGGACGCTCAAGGCAATGTGACTAATGGCGATGCACTGCTAAGCAATTCTAAGAACTCTCTCATTCATGCGAGTAGTCGTTTGGTTAGCGCTGTGGGCGTAGAAAATCTCATCATTGTCGAGACAGCTGATGCGGTTCTGGTAGCCGATCGCAAAAATAGCCAAGACGTCAAACATATCGTCAATCAACTAGAGTCACAAAAGCGTGAAGAAAAGAATCTGCATCGCAAAGTCTCGCGTCCTTGGGGTTGGTATGACAGCGTAGATGAGGGAGAGCGTTTTAAGGTCAAACGCATCCAAGTTAAGCCGGGCGCAAGCTTGTCCTTGCAAATGCATCACCACCGTGCTGAGCACTGGATTGTGGTCAAGGGCACTGCAGAAATTACCAATGGGGATCAAGTCATTTTATTGACTGAAAACCAATCAACTTACATTCCACAGGGTCAAACCCATCGCCTAGCAAATCCTGGCAAAACGCCGCTCGAGATTATTGAGGTTCAGTCAGGTAGCTATTTAGGCGAAGACGATATTGTGCGTTTTGAGGATACGTATGGACGCAGCTAATAAGATCAACACATTATTTAACGATCAATAGTAGAGAAGAAAAATGACCAGCAATTCATCCAAAACACAAAAAGTCGCCCTAATTACCGGCATTACTGGCCAAGACGGCTCTTATCTTGCTGAGTTTTTATTAGAAAAAGGCTATGTCGTTCACGGTATTAAGCGCCGTGCTTCTTCATTTAACACTGAGCGTATTGATCACATCTATCAAGATCCTCACATCAATCATCCAGATTTGATTTTGCATTACGGTGATCTCACTGATACCAGTAACTTGGTGCGCATCATCAAAGAGTGTCAGCCTGATGAGATTTACAACTTAGGTGCGCAGTCTCACGTCGCCGTCTCTTTTGAGTCGCCTGAGTACACTGCAGACGTAGATGCCATTGGCCCCTTGCGCATGTTAGAGGCCATCCGCATTTTGGGTCTGGAGAAGAAAACCCGCTTTTATCAAGCCTCTACCTCTGAGCTTTATGGTTTGGTGCAAGAAATTCCTCAAAAAGAAACCACACCCTTCTATCCACGTAGCCCTTATGCAGTGGCCAAGATGTATGCCTACTGGATCACTGTGAACTATCGTGAAGCTTATGGCATTTATGCATGTAATGGTATTTTGTTTAACCACGAGTCTAAGCGTCGTGGTGAAACTTTTGTAACCCGCAAGGTGACACGCGGTTTAGCAAATATCGCTCAAGGTTTAGAAAAATGCCTTTACATGGGTAATATCGACGCCTTGCGTGACTGGGGTCATGCCAAAGACTATGTCCGCATGCAATGGCTCATGCTGCAACAAGATAAACCAGAAGACTTCGTGATCGCTACTGGTTTGCAGTTCACCGTACGTGAATTTATTATTCGCAGTGCTAAGCAATTGGGCATCACCCTCAAGTTTCAAGGTCAGGCCGAAAATGAAAAAGCCATCGTTGCCTCTATTGAAGGCGATAAAGCCCCAGCACTCAAGGTCGGTGATGTAATCGTCCAAATTGATCCACGCTACTACCGTCCAACCGAAGTGGAAACCCTCTTGGGCGATCCAACTAAAGCGAAGACCAAATTGGGCTGGGTTCCAGAAATCACGCTCGATCAAATGATTTTAGAGATGGTGGCTAGCGATCTAGATAAAGCTAAGCAACATGCTTTATTGCTCCAACATGGTCATAGTGTGTCAGTGGGTAAAGAGAATTAAGAAGTCATATACAAGACGAAAATTATTTAATACGTGCGTAAAGATATCAATCAAAAGATCTATGTTGCCGGTCATCGTGGAATGGTGGGTTCGGCGATCGTACGCAATCTACAGGCACAAGGTTTCAATAATATTGTGACTCGTACACATGCTGAGCTGGATTTAACGAATCAAGCGGCAGTTGAGGACTTCTTTAAAACCGAAAAGCCTGTTCAAGTATATTTAGCGGCGGCTAAGGTGGGCGGCATTCATGCCAACAACACTTATCCGGCTGAATTTATTTATGACAACTTGATGGTGCAAAACAATGTCATCCATCAGGCATTTGTTCATGGTGTGAAAAAACTCTTATTTTTGGGTTCAAGCTGTATTTATCCTCGCCTTGCCCCACAGCCCATGAGTGAGGATGCATTGCTTACTGGCAAATTAGAGCCAACGAATGAGCCTTATGCCATTGCCAAGATTGCAGGTATCAAAATGTGTGAGAGTTACAACCGTCAATATGGCGCAACCCACGGCGTGGACTATCGCTCGGTGATGCCAACCAATTTGTATGGTCCAGGCGATAACTATCATCCAGAAAATAGCCATGTGATACCTGCGCTCATTAGAAGATTTCATGAGGCTAAAGTAGCTAATGCCCCTGAAGTATTGATTTGGGGCACTGGTACGCCAAAACGCGAGTTCTTATTTGTAGACGATATGGCAGCAGCTTCAGTCTTTGTCATGCAATTGGATAAGGCTGCCTACGATGCCCAAACCGAGCCGATGCAAAGTCATATTAATGTGGGCTATGGTGATGATGTATCGATTGCACAGTTAGCTGCCGCGGTTGCCCTGGCTACTGGCTATCAAGGCAAGATTGGGTTTGATCCCACTAAGCCTGATGGAACGCCCCGCAAGTGGATGGATTCGGGAAGATTGAATCGGCTAGGCTGGGCGCCAAAAGTCAACTTGCAGCAAGGCTTGGCAGTGGCCTATCAAGAATTTTTGCAAGGAAGTCCCCGGGAATAATCCTGGCATATCTTTTGAAAAGCAAAATGCCCCCATTCGTTTCTTATTCTGCTCACTTCTGGATTGCGAACAAATAATGAAACGTTCATTTCGAATTGATCATGCTTTTTTGCGTTTAATTTTTGGTAAGCGTTGGAGAGAGAAGGTCTGGGCCTCCGCTGCTGATGCTAAGGCTTTGCAGACACAGATAGCTATCTCTGGAACCCCTTTCATGCAAGATTTCCCAGGGGTTGCTCGAATTAAATTAAATCTGGGTCTCGATAATCATCCGTTTAATCCGGGATTGCTAAAGCTTGCTGACGGTTATCTAATGACGGTCCGCTCCCGTGCGTCAAATTGTTTTAATGATCGTACTTTTGTAGAAAACCCACATTCACCAGTGGACGTCAATTATCTCATTTACCTTGACGAGCAATTGCAAGTAATTCAGAAGGTGGTTTTGGATGAGTCCATCTTTTTACGTGACGATTCAACTTGGACGCCACCAATAGAAGATATACGTTTGTTTGCTTGGCATCGTGAATTGTGGGCAATGGCTGCTGTATGCGATCGTAATGCTCGCAAGATTGAGCAGGTATTGGCTCGTATTGAAAATAACACTCTAGTGGAATATCAGGTATTGCGCTCACCATGCAATCAGTCAGTTGAAAAAAATTGGATTCCAGTCTCTCAGAATGATCAACTCAAGCTGATTTATAGCTTTGACCCCTGCGTGCTAATGACCATGGATTCGCCTAGAGGGCAATTACAGTCTGGGCATGTAGTTGCAAATGCTTCAGATCATCCATTTCGAGGTGGCACTCCATTGATTCCCTATGGATCTGGTTATATCGGCTTGGTTCACTCTGCGCCTATGGAGTATCGTGGCGCACGTCTGTATACCCATCATTTTGTACTCTTTAGTAAAGATCTTCAGCTTGCTGAAATTGGTAGACCATTCTTTTTTGAGCACCAAGGTGTCGAAATTGCTGCGGGGATCGCCGCTCAGCAAGATGGCATCTTAATTTCTTACGCAGTTGGTGACAGGGTAACTCGTTTGATGCAGATTCCCAATGTAGTGATTGAACGCTTTTTATCTATTGAATAAGGTATTTCAATGAATATCCAAGAAACTAAGCTAAGTCGAAATCTAGGTTTGGCGTTAATCTTGATAAGCAGTGTGCTTTTAGGCGTTTGGGCTGCAAAGGATACGATTGCGCTTCGTAATATCCTTCTTTTTCTGGGTGCACCCTTATCCTTGATCTATTGCTATAAAAACTGGCAATCATTCCGACAGAATAAGGCCAGCTATCCACTTGTCAACTATCTACCGCTTGTGATGATTGGTTTAATGTTTGTTTGGGTGTTATATCATTATTGTTTTTTATCTCGTTTTCCGGATTTTCAACTGGCTGAGTTGAGATCTACATGGTTACGTTCTTTTATGGGCGCTATTCTGGGAATGGGCACTGGTTTTGCAGTTGCTAAGAGATCAAATTTGGTGAGTATTTTGTGGCTTGGGATCCTTGCCAGTTTTATATATCTGTTTTACCAGTACATCCCAAAGGCCCTTACGCTTGGATCAGCCTTTGCCCCGGATTACCTAAACTATATTTACTTTGGAAAAATAAGCGGAGTTTTGATGGGGTCAATCTTGATCTCTGCGCTGCTTGGAGTATTTTTGGATTCTGCTAAGCAGGGCAAATCTAGGTTGCTTATCGTGACAACCTCATTATGGGCTTTCGGCACCACTTTGGTTCTGTATTCATATGTTTATATTTTTGATGCGCGTAATGGTATTGGCTTAGCGGTAATTGTGTACGGGGTAATTTTTTTAGGGTTAATGAAATCAGCTCTAGTTAATTTATATGGATATGGCTGGACTAAAAAGGCCGCCTTTTCGATTGGCATGTGCCTTGCAATTATTGCTTTGATTGGAACTTTTTCCATACAGCAAATGAGGTTTAATCCAGGATGGTCGAGTATGTTGGAGGATATTAAAACCTCGGTACAGATCGATAAATACCCTAACTGGCAAAATCCTCAGCTGATGGGCTATCCAAAAAATTCAAATGGACAAGAGGTCAAGGGCAATACTTATGAAAGGGTGGCTTGGGCTACAGTGGGGGCAACCATATTTGTGCCTCAAAACTTATTGGGCGTAGGGAGCCTTACGCACTCATTTAATGAATTATTAAAGGATAAATTTCCAATGGCTAGTGGAGTTAAATCAACCCATAGCGGATGGCTGGACGTTACTCTTGCATATGGCTTGCCTGGATTGTTGCTATTAATGGCTCCGTTATGGGTAGTCATTTTTAGATCAATTTTTGTAGAGGGTAATTTTAGGTTTTTGAGTGCGTTACTTGCTCTGGGGGTGCTTTTGGTGTACACCTTTGGTGAGCTGGGTGGCCAGCATGCTATCGAGATATTATGTTTCTTGACTGCCTTTTTGGGCGGCATTTTTTTGACTAGCAATCCACGCTCATTGTGCAAAACTCCTCATGATCAACTGATCAACTGATTAAATGTTAGAACAGGGCATACATATATTGAGTATTGACAACTCATTGGGAAGTAAATAATTAAACGCTTGTGCAAATCGTTTTATGTAGTTAATTAGATATAATTGAACTAAATTTATTCCGATAGATAGGCAATGAGGCGCTAAGTGCAAGAACGAGCCATCCCACAAGAAAATCAAGAAATTTCCTTTCTCGATATCATCAATTTTATCCAAGAATCTTGGAGGAAGCTGACTATCGCTGCAATTACTGGGGCGGCATTAGGTATATTAAGTTGGTATATCTTTGGTAATTATTCGGCTGAGTATGTATTGCAGAATAACAATAACAATAACAATAGCTACGCTCTTGATCTTGTTTCTTGGAAAATGCTCCAAAAAGGCCTTCCTAGTTTGGCCGATCAAATCATCGATGAAAATAAAGAGCCCGAGGATCTATCCGCTCTTTATAAAGAGATGAGCGATGATAAATGGTGGCAAAAAAATGTAATACCGAGCTATGCATTATCTAAGGCTGATACAAAAGATTTAGCAGGCATCGGCAAAGATTTAGATGCTGCCTCAACCACTATTATTAATTTCACCCTAACTTCAACGGGTAAGTCCAAAGAGCAATCTATTATCAATGTACGCGAAGTAGCTAAGTTTTTACGTACTGGTGGCGCATACTTACAACTCCGTTCCATGCTTAATGGTTATGAGAGTCAAGGCATGAGTACGGCTGCTGATGTGCAGCAAAAAATCACTAATACGAAAATTGAGATGGGTTATCAAGAGGAGCGCGCTCATAAACTAGAAGAACTTCACAAACGCTTTCCAGCGGGTAACTCTCCTGTGCAGCAGGTTGTGGATGCTAGGGACTCTAGTGCAAAATATTTACCATTACAAACCCAAATTATTGCTGCCAATAAGGACATCAATGACTCCAAAGAGGCGCTCTCGCGCTTGCAGCGTCGCTTAGATCAGATTGCGCTCACTAAGGAATTTTTACAACAAGCCTTGCCTCTGCGGGATCAAACCTTTGATGGTTTGGCTTTAGATCAACAGCTGCTGGATATTGAAGATGCATTACGCAAAAAGCTTTCTAAAGAGGATAGCAACGGTGAGCAGTTCTTAAATGACTTGCATGGTCGCTTGCTTGAAATTCAAGTGCGTTTCACAAAAGGTTTAGAGGCGAATACCGCACCATCCGCAAGTGGTAAGAAAGGTGCGCTCAAGGCCTCTGTCGGGGGTTTGACAGCGGCATTTTTCATTATGCTTTTGTTGCTTCTAGGGCAAAAAGTGTGGATAAATGAAAAGAGTGGCGTTAAGTGAATATCTGCATCAAATTCTGGTTTGGGGTATGCGGTCTAAATGTATCGATGGTAGGTCCACAATCCTTTCAATAGAATCAAGATTATTTAAGGCTTTGCTGAAATGGTAATTAAGAAACCTAAGTGCTTTATTTTGGATGTGGATGGCGTAATGACTACTGGTCATTTTCTCTATACCTCTGAAGGTAAAGTTATGAAGATATTTGGGCCGGATGATAACGATGGTCTCTCTCTATTAAAAAATAATATCGAGGTTCGCTTTGTTACAGGAGATAAAAAGGGGTTTGCAATTTCTCATAAGCGAATTGTCGACGATATGAAATTCCCCTTGGAGCTCGTTAGTACGATTCGTCGAGTGGATTGGATTAAAGAGCGCTACGCTCTTGAAGATGTGATTTATATGGGTGATGGAATATTTGACCACTTTGTCATGCGTGAAGTGGGTTATGCCATCTCTCCTGCTAATGGGGATAAACTAGCTAAGGAGCATGCTGATTTCGTAACCCAAAGATCCGGTGGAGATAGGGCTGTTGCGGAAGCTTGCCTACATATTATGGAAAAATTTTTTACTCCATTTAATCCTAGTGTCTTGCCAGATTCTCAAATTAAACTCTCTGGAGAGTGGACAGTATGATGCATCAAAGACTAAATACATTTTTAAATAAAAGGCGATGTACTTTGCTGGGCGTAGGCCCAATGAGTTTGAATTGTGTGGATGCAGCAATAGAGCTAGCTAACGAGTATGAAGCGCCGCTATTACTAATTGCAAGTCGCCGTCAAATTGACTCTGAAGAGTTTGGTGGTGGTTATGTAAATAATTGGACCACTCAAGAATTTGCAAAGTATGTGATTGATAACGACCAAAATGGAAAGGTCTTATTAGCGCGCGATCATGGTGGTCCATGGCAAAGTACTAAAGAGGTTGGTGATAATTTAAGTCTCCGCAGGGCGATGGACTCGGCCAAATTATCGTATCTACGAGATTTGGAAGCGGGTTTTCAAGTGCTTCATATTGACCCTAGCGTTGATATCCATAGCTCTCCAAATGTAGATGAAATTTTGGATCGAGTATTCGATTTGTATGATTATTGCTGGACCCATGCTCAGCGCTTAGGCCGTGAAGTAATTTTTGAGGTGGGTACCGAAGAGCAAAGCGGGAGCACTAACACTCAGGAGGAGCTTGATTACACCCTTAATGAGTTACTCAAATTTTGTAAAAAGAATAATATTCCGCAACCTTCTTTTGTGGTGATACAGACCGGAACAAGAGTAATGGAAACGCGAAATGTGGGTTCATTTGATACGCCTTTAAGGGTGGCTAATGAGTTGCCTGCGGAGATTCAGGTTCCAAAAATGATTGAAATTTGCAATCGCTATGGAATTATGATGAAGGAGCACAACACTGATTACCTTTCAGATGAGGCTTTGCAATGGCATCCTAGACTGGGAATTCATGCGGCCAATGTGGCTCCTGAATTTGGCGTTGCTGAGACGTTAGCCTTGCTCAATGTTTTAGAAAAAAATAATCTTCAGGGTTTAGCGGATGATTTCTTAAAACTTTCTTACGATTCTAAGAAGTGGGAAAAGTGGATGCTGGCAGAAACTACATCAAGCGATCGCGATCGCTCTATTATTTCTGGGCATTATGTATTTTCTAAACCCGCATGTGACGAGCTTAAAGAAAAAGCAAGAGCTGGTCTAGCAAAAAAACAGATCGATCTTGATTCGTATTTAAAAAATGAAGTCAAAAAAAGTATTTTTCGATACATGAAAAATTTCAGATTGGCGGGGGTTTAAATTGACACGCGTTGCGACAATTATTCTTAATAGAAACCTTCCAGAAGTAACGGATCGTTTATATGATCATCTAAAAATATTTGATAGTGACGCTACTGATATTTTTATCGTTGAGGCGGGCTCTGATCTCTCCAAATTAGCCAAACATAGTTCATGGCACGCTAACTGGGATGAGGCTACTCAGCATGGGCTGCGTTATGGACGAGGTATGAATTTTGGCTTAAGCCAGCTCTGGAAAGAAGGTAAATTTAAAAAATATGACGCATTCTTTTTGCTTACAAATGATACCGAGCTTGAGCAACTGCCTACAGTAGCTCGCTTGATGAAAATCATGGATGAACACCCTAAGCTAGGAATTCTGTCGCCTTGTTCTGAGCGCTGGGGTGAGAAGTTGCTCTTAGAGAAAGAGCAAACCAAATATTTTTGGTTTATTCATAACAATTCTTTTTTATTGCGTAGAGAATTCATAGAGTCCATATGCAATATCAATAAACCAGATTTCATGAATTTTTTATTCGATGGTGAAAATTTTAGAGGTTATTTGAGTGAGTCCGAATTAATTGCCAAGGCTTATGCAAATGATTGGGCTGCAGGCATTACTTCGACAGTATGGGCCGGTGAAAACGAGTCATATTTAATTAATCAGGCTGATCTCATCAAGACAGAAGACTATCAAGAAAATCTTCGGCTATATGTTTCCGAGGGAAAAGAATGGCTGCGTAACAAATATGGATTTAATAGTCGTTGGTCAATGCAGCAATACGTTAAATCTTTTTATGACAAGTTTTTTGAGTTTCATCCTGAATACGGCGCTTACAAAATTTAATATTTAAATAAATTAAGGATTAAAAATGCAGGTTATTGAAAAGCCCTGGGGGCGTGAAGAGGTTGTGGAAATTAATGATAAATACATGGTTAAGAAATTAACAATGTGGGCTGGTCATCGCTGTAGTTTGCAATACCACAATATTAAAAAAGAAACGATCTATGTACTCTCAGGTGTTTTAAAGATTATCCAAGGACCAAATCAAGATGCGTTAATAGAAAAGCTTTACTATGCTGGCGATACCATCACCATTCCACCTGGGTTGATTCATCGGATGGAAGGTGTTGAAGACAGCGTGTATCTAGAGGCGTCGACTCCCGAGATGGATGATGTTGTCAGATTGGTGGATGATTACCAACGAGCTGAGTAATGACTTACAAAGTTTACATCCCCACTGCGGGAACTGGTTCTAGGTTGGGAGACCTTACTCATTACCTTAATAAATCATTAGTTAGCATTGCTAATCGCCCCACAATTTGCCATTTAGTAGAAAAGTTTCCCGCTGATGCTAGGTTTGTAATCGCACTTGGGCATAAAGGAAATCTTGTTCAAGAATTTTTAGGGCTGGCTTACCCTGATCGTCATTTTGATTATGTACAAGTGGACCCATACGAGGGAGAGGGTTCGGGCCTGGGATTAAGCTTGCTTGCATGTAAAGAATATCTTCAGGAGCCCTTTGTTTTTATTTCTTGTGATACCTTGGTGGAAGAGCTTATACCTTCCCCGAATAAGAATTGGATGGGTTATGCCGATGTGCATGATCTTGATCCCTATAGAACACTAGAAATTGCATGTGATCAAGTTATTGAGATCTGTGAAAAGGGAGTAGGTAAGTTTCCGGGTCATAAACCTTATATTGGTTTGGCGGGAATTGCTGATTACGAAGTATTTTGGTTGACGATGGAGTCTGGCGGTTCTATAGCAATTCAAACAGGTGAGGCACATGGTCTGAGGGCATTATTGCCAAGAGATATTGAGGCTAAATCTTTTACATGGCATGACACTGGAAATATTGATGCCCTAACTAAAACCAGAGAGTTTTATCGCGAGCCAGATGCACCCAATATTCTAGAAAAATCTAACGAAGCAATTTGGTTTGTGGGCAGCCATGCGATTAAATTTTCTGACGATAAAAAATTTATTGCCAACAGGGTTGAACGTGTAAAAGAATTACAGGGTTTTGTACCCAGCATCACTGGAAGTGGCGCGAACATGTATCGCTATACCAAGGTAGACGGTACAGTTTTTTCTGATGTTGTTAATTCGCCCTTATTTGAAAAGCTATTAGAGCATTCAAATCGGTTTTGGAGACTAGCTAATCTCCATGATCAAGAGCGGATTGCGTTTAAAGAAACATGCATGCGATTTTATCGGAATAAAACCTATGAGCGTGTTGAATTATTCTATAAGAACTTTTCTCGGCAAGATGGCGTGGAAACTATCAATGGCCTAGATATGCCTCTGCTTAAAGATTTATTAGATGCCGTTAAGTGGGATTGGCTGGCAGATGGGTTGGCTGGAAGATTTCACGGAGATTTTCACTTCGAAAATATTCTTTGGACATCTTCAAATCAGAAATTTACCTTTTTAGATTGGCGACAAGATTTTGGTGGGGATATTGCAGTAGGTGATATTTATTATGACTTTGCCAAATTACTGCATGGTTTGATCGTTAGTCATGAGCTTATTGCTAAGAATTTATATAACATTGAATGGTTGCCATCTGCAATAAACTTTGATTTTTTAAGAAAACAAGTGCTGGTAGAGTGTGAGCATTGTTTTACTGATTGGCTTAAAAATAATGGTTACGATACAAGAAAAGTAGGTATTTTGACAGCGTTAATTTATCTAAATATTGCTGCGCTTCATCACAATCCATATAGCCTTTTACTTTTTTCGCTAGGTAAATCAATGCTAAAAAAGAGTTTAGTTGATGCATCACATTTTTCGTAGAAATGAGGTTTAACTATGGATCTCAAAGAGATTGCTAGGAATTATTTTTCCGCTTTTTCAAATAAAGACTTACAGAGTTTGAAGAGTTTTTTTTCACAAAGCGTTACCTTGCGAGACTGGGAAATAGAGGCTAATGGATTAAAGGATGTGATTGAAGCTAATAAAAAAATTTTTGATTCTGTTGTTTCAATTGAGGTGTGTCCAAACAATATTTACGCAGATGGAAGTGTCATTATTGGGGAAATTGAAATTTTAATTAATGGAGAGAAAAGAATTGATGTTGTCGATATAATTGTCTTTGATAATGATCGTAAAATCAAATCGATAAAAGCCTTTAAGGGCTAAACTTAAATAAAATATTAAACTAGACAGGTTATTTATGAGTACGGTAAGTGTAGTTATGCCTTCAAATAAGAAGTTTGGGTTGCTTTTTTCAGGAATTTTTGCAATTTTTTGTGCTTATTATTACTGGAAGGCTCAAGAAAGGACAGCAATAATATCAGGAATTGCAGCATTCTTGTTTGCCTCGTTCGCTACAGTTGCCCCCAATACCCTAGAGCCTCTGAACAAGTTGTGGTTTAGGTTGGGATTATTATTAGGAAAAATTGTTAGCCCAATAATACTGACGATTGTTTTTTTTATAGTTATCGTCCCGGTGGCCGTTGGTATGCGAATTCTTGGTCGGGATGCGCTTTTAATGAAAAGGCGACTAGTTTCAAGTTATTGGATTGACAGGGAGCCCTCCGATCCTGATGCATTTAAAAATCAATTTTAGGAATTAATAATGGGGTTTATTAAAGAGTTTTGTGCTTTTTTAAGTAAGCGTAAGAAGCTATGGCTTTTACCAATCATTATTGTGATGATTTTATTGGGCTCTTTGCTTTTATTTGCTCAAGGATCAGTTCTTGCCCCATTCATATACACATTGTTCTGAGGCCATCTAAATGTATATCTTGGGAATCTCTGCGTTTTATCATGATTCTGCGGCTTGTTTAGTTTGCGATGGAGAAATCCTTTCCGCAGCACAAGAAGAGCGCTTCACTAGAAAAAAACATGATTCAGCATTCCCAATTAATTCAATCAATTATTGTCTAGAAGAGGCTGGGATAAATCCTGCCCAAGTTAACTATGTTGTTTTTTATGACAAACCTTTTTTAAAGTTTGAGCGTTTGCTTGAAACATATATTGCATTTGCTCCGAGGGGGCTTCAAAGCTTTATCGCTTCGATGCCTACTTGGCTTAAAGACAAGCTATTTCAGAAATCAGTCATTGCGGGCGCCCTCAAAGATTTATGGGGTGCAGATATTGATTGGGAAGCTCGATTACTTTTTTCAGAGCATCACTTAAGTCATGCAGCTAGCGCCTTTTTCCCCTCCCCATTTGAGTCTGCAGCAGTTCTTACAATGGATGGTGTTGGTGAGTGGACAACAACTTCTTTGGCTGTAGGCAAGGGAAATAAACTCTCGGTTTTAAAGGAGATTCATTTTCCGCACTCATTGGGGTTATTGTATTCTGCCATTACTTATTACACTGGCTTTAAAGTAAATTCGGGCGAATATAAGGTAATGGGATTAGCGCCCTATGGGGTGCCTAGGTATGCACAGATGATTAAGGATCACCTTATTGATATCAAGGAGGACGGCTCATTTGCTCTTGATATGAGCTATTTCAACTATTGCACTGGGTTGACTATGACCGGGAAAAAATTTGACAATTTATTCGGCGGCCCCCCTAGAAAACCTGAGTCTCAATTGACTCAGCGCGAAATGGATCTAGCAGCGTCGATGCAGGCTATAACAGAAGAGATTGTTGTTAAGCTTGCCAAAGGAATTGCAAAAAGCACAGGCGAAAAGAACTTATGCTTAGCGGGCGGCGTGGCTTTAAATTGCGTAGCAAATGGCAAGCTATTGCGTGAAAAAATATATGAGAATATTTGGATTCAACCAGCTGCAGGTGATGCTGGGGGGGCGGTTGGTGCTGCATTGGGGGCGTACCATATAATGTTCAATCGGTCTCGAAAAGTTTCACAAGACTTAGATGGGATGAAAGGTTCTTACTTAGGACCCGGATTCAGTCAGCATGAGATTGAGAGTGCTCTCGAAGAATGTGGCGCAATTTTCACCACCTATGGATCAGATGAGATGCTGGAGATGGTCGCTCAAGCTCTTGCTGACGGTAAGGCCGTTGGCTGGATGAATGGGCGTATGGAGTTTGGGCCTCGCTCATTAGGCGGAAGAAGTATCTTAGCCGACCCAAGATCTCCAAGTATGCAAAGATTGCTAAACTTGAAAGTTAAGTATAGAGAATCCTTTAGGCCATTTGCACCGAGTGTTTTACGTGAGGAGGTTTCGAATTGGTTCAAATTGGACTCTGATAGTCCATATATGCTTCTGGTGGCAGATGTTGCCGATCACAGGCGCAAAGAAATGACTATGCAAGAGCAAAATTTATTTGGCATTGAGAAATTAAATACATTGCGCTCTACGATTCCTTCAGTAACTCACGTGGATTATTCGGCGCGAGTACAAACAGTTCATGAGGATACCAACCCCCTTTATTACAAGTTAATAAAACGTTTTAAGGAGTTAACTGGTTGCCCAATTTTGATAAATACCTCATTTAATGTAAGAGGTGAACCAATAGTTTGTACTCCAAAAGATGCTTTTCGCTGCTTTATGGGGACGGGGTTAGATTTATTGGTGGTGGGAAATGCAATTTTAGAGAAAGATCAACAATCACAAAGCCTTGAGCATGATTATAAAAGAGATTTTAGTTTAGATTAATAAATACCCAATGAGAATAGAGATAAAGGAAATAATATATCAAGGTTTAGTGGTTTTAGCTATATCTATTGGGTTGCTATCGGTTTTGGAAATCCTATCCGGATTTTATGTAAAGGAGATGGCCTACAAAGAATTTGACTCGCTATTTAATGGCCCATGTTTCAATATCTTTAGTGAGCGGCCTGAAATTCAAAAAAATATTTATAAGGAATCAATTGATAATGATATTTACATAGATAAATATGGATATTCTCTAAAAGACCATAATGGTAAATATCAAAATGTAAATGGTGGAATTCGTAAAACGTGCTACAAAAATTTAAAAAAAAATAAAAGAATATATGTTTTTGGAGGCTCTACTGTTGAGGGTGTTGGCGTGAGTGATTGCGAGACAATCCCATCATACTTGCAAAAAAATTTAGTAGAGTTCGATATTGTAAATATGGGGGTTAGGGGTAATTTTTCCGTAACTGAAGAAAGGAGGTTTCTAAGATTGGGTCCAGAGAAGGGCTCCATCTCTATCTTTTTTGATGGTTTAAATGATAATTTTTATGATTTTGATGAATTGGATGTATTCAAGGATCAGCCAAGAGTTATTGACAAAATGAAGGATAAGGTCCGAGATTTGAATTTGTACAAAGCTATTAAGCTTTACGTAGAGATGGCAACGCAATCTGGTTTACCCAAAAAAATAACAAACGTTTGTGTTCCAGAGAGTGGAAGTGCCAAGAGCATTCATGTCAATAAAGAAATGAAAATATCAAGCCATGATATTGCAAAGAGATATCTAAATACCAAAGGCGGCATCAAGGAATACTGTGTTCAAAATGATATTCGATGCATATTCATAGTGCAGCCACTACCCAGTTATAAATACAGTCAAAAGCTATACTTTTATGATACTCAGGGCGGGTTCTCTAATAGGCAGGCCGAGTATGCAAAATTTATCAAAGAGGTGCGAAGTGATGGGGAGGTTATAGATTTATCAGGATCACTGGATGGGGTAGTAAAAGCATACATAGATAAAGTTCACTATAGCTCCTATGCAAATGAGATAATAGCTAAAGAGATGGCTAAAATAGTCACATTAAGTGGGTCGCTTAATTGAAAAGCATGGGATCTTTGTGTAATAAAAAGAACCGTTTAAGGTTTGTAATTTACCGGCCCCACGAAAATATCTGGTTTAGAAACCCAGTTAAAAACATACTTAATAAGCAGCGTTTACCCAATAAGTACGCACCTTTTCTGGATTACCTACTTAAATCTGATCATAAGATTTATTTCACGACGAAATTATGTATAGATAAGGATTTAAAAAGCTATATAAAAGCCATCTTAGAGCCTTTACAGCTCTTCATTTGGTGTTTTCTTAATGGGATAAGTATTACACGTGTTGGGTTCATTTTTACAAAAAAAAACCTAACCGATAAGGATGTTTTAATGCTCATGCATTACGGCACATTTACACATGAGAATAGTGATATTGCCACGCTCGGACAGAATCTTGCTAAATATATATCGAATTTAGAGATATTTAAATTAGTTCATATGACTCACTACGCCTACAATGCAGAGATAGGCGCCAAGAACTTGGAGATTTTAAAGCCCGATTTATTAGTTGCGGAAAATAATTTGGCATCTAATTCTGAATATTACAAAAAATATTTCTCAAAGTTAACCAGTGATTTCTATCAGTTGCCATATATCCCGGCTAGTAGATTTAGATCAAATACACCATTTGAAGATCGGATAAATAAGATAGTTTTTTCAGGTTCAATTACCTTTAAGATGAAGGATGCGTGCTTTATAAATTTTTATAAGACTGATGAATTGCAACCACTGCGACGAAAGATTTTTGAAGTCGCACATAAATACCCGAATAAAATTTACAGCCTGATATCAGATGTGAGTGCTAGTTTTGCGGCGACCCATAGAAATAAGCGCGGCAGTTTTATTGTAAAGAGACTAATGCATTTATTATTTTTTAAACATCCTCAGATGAGTTATTACAAACAAGATATTGTGGTTGCATATAACTCTTATAAAATGTTTTCGGTTCCAGAGGAAATCTGCAATCTACCCGCGATTGGTTTTGTGGAGGGGATGGCCTGTGGATGCGCTTTCATTGGCTTGGATGACCCTATGTATAGCGATATTGGTCTAATACCTGGGGAGCATTATGTAGCATACGATGGATCTTTGGAAGGGCTTATGGATGCTGTTGACTATTATCAAATAAACTCAGAAAAACTCAAAAATATAGCAGAAAATGGCCGTAAATTTGTAATTGAAAAACTTAGTGCAAATAAAATCTACGGTGATCTTGTTGACCACCTACATGTAATGATAAATGCAAAAAATAATTAAATTAATGCAGAATAATCATCAGTTTATAGTTAATATTCTGCTGGCAATACTCAACTCAGCATTTTCATATTTATCACTTATATTAATCGCTAAGACTTTTGGTGGAACTACTGGTAGCGATGCCTATTTTTATTTAGTCTCTCTGCTTATTATGTCTTCTGGATTCATAACAGTTCTTTTCAGTGTTGTTATGCTTCCTCAATACATGCTGATAAGTGAACAAAAAAATAATCTTATTGCCGCTGAGTTCTTGGGGTCAATATTAGCGGGTTCGTTGCTCTTGGCCTTAGTAATTTTTGGTGTCACCCAGTACTATGGAATCAAATTCTATGAATTGCTTTCGCGTTTTTCAGTGAGCGAAATAAAAAATTCGTACCAGGTACTCAATTACTTTCCGCTGTTATTTTCCGTAAGTGTTATCGGTGAGTTTTTTAGAGTGATTGCCCTGGCGCATGAAAGATTCAAAACAAGCTCACTCACAACGCTATCTCAGCCAATACTGCTAATAAGCTCATTGATTTTATTTTCAAATACCTATCATGAGGAGGTGTTAAGCATCTCCTTACTACTTTCAAAAACAATATCTTTAATAGTGTTTATTTACGTTGTTGTAATTAAAGAAAAGGTAAAGTTTTTTTTTGGAAAAAATTCTTTTTCGCACTTTAAAAAATATTCAAAGGTTTCCGGGCCATATTTTTTTGCAAATATAATCTCATTACTGACTGCTTTTAATTTTGATTACTTATCAAGTGGCTTAGGGGCGGGTTATGTAACCCTAATAAATTATGCTCAAAAAATTTATGGCATCCCAATAAATCTTGTTGTGATACCAATTTTAGAAATTGCTAGAACTAAATTTTCCAAGGCTAGAGCAGAGTTAAATTTAGTAAATTTTTCTAGAGAGAAGGATCATATATCGAAAATATGCTTTTGGTTATCATTAGTTAGCGCTATATTAATTTTTTTATTCTCTAATTTTTTGATAAATTTGTTATTTGGTAATAGTAAATTTTCTATTGAAGATTTAAGCATTGTGGTTAATTGTCTAAAGATTTACTCTTTAGGAATACCATTCATTGCTTTGTTCATGGTTAATGGCAGAGCAATCGAATCCTTCCAAAAACTCTTACTACCATCTATAGCTGGAAGTATTGGACAGTTTTTAACTGTTGGTGCAACCCTCCTACTAACGATTTGTATCGGTTACAAAGGAATTCCATTGGGTAAAACAATTGTTGATATAGTTTATTTTTTCCCTATAGGTATCTTCTTGTATAACAAGCTTCTTAGGGAGGATTCATTGAGAATCTCATTGCTTTCGAAGAACTAGACATTGTTGTGCAGATAAAAATTTTCCTCCCATTAAAAATTTATTTAAAAATAAAACCACTGACTTTGGAAAAATTTTCCATAAATATCTTAACTTAAAGGGGCCAAATTCTAGAATTGTAAGAAAGTAGGAATGATCCAAGATGGTAAAGTTTGATTTTTTTACCAGTTCAATCAGTTCATTTTTTTTGAATATATAGAAGTGGTCATCACCATCCGCAGTAAATTCTTTATGGGCCCCATTTGCAAAATCAATCTCAGAATAGGATGGCAGCCATTGATTTATAAAATCAAAATTGGGTGTGGTTATTATTAGGATGCCATTTTTATTTAGAATCTCGTAAATTCTGTCAATGAAAGTCTTATGGTCAATTAAATGTTCGATAACCTCCGTAAGGATTACGGCATCAAATTCTTCTGTGAAATCTAGATCAAGAAAATTTCCGGTCAAAAATTTGACCGACTTGTTGGAATCCCTCAGCTTTGCATATTCAATATAATTTTCTCTAATGTCGTTAGCGGTTACTTTGTAACCATAATCTGAAAGAGTAATCGCTATCGTGCCTTGCGCGCATCCAATATCTAGTATGGGCGATCCCTTTTTAGTATATTTTGATACAATTTTTTTAATCATATCCGTTCTTTGCTGATACCAAAAGCAAATATTAGGAAGTAGTTTATGATTGATAAATTGCTGATTTTCAGCATGAACCTCCAAAAGCGCAGTGCTAAAATTTTCCGTATTAATGGGCTCTTGCATATTAATTTAATGATTACTCTCTATAAAATTTTGAATAGACTAACTATACTGGTCGATAAGCTAATCAGTCAAATTTCCAAGTATAGATTTAAGACTTGCGGACATGGATTTTATCTAAAAGGACCCTCCAATGTTTTGGGGGGTGAGTTCATTCATATTGGCAATAATTTTAGCTGTTTTTCTCGCTTAAGACTTGAAGCCTACTCACGTTACGGTGAACAAAAATTTTCACCAAAAATATTTATTGGAAATAATGTCAGTTTAAATTTTGACTGCCATATTGCATGCATCGATCAAATTGTAATTGAGGATAATGTTTTAGTAGCTAGCAAAGTTTATATTTCTGATCACTCACATGGCCAGAATTTATATGAAGAGGCATCCATACCTCCCGGTAAACGAAAGCTTTACTCAAAGGGTCCGGTAATAATTAGGGACTCCGTTTGGATTGGTGAGGGTGCATGTATTCTTCCTGGTGTTGAGATTGGTCGATGCTCAATTATTGGGGCCAATTCTGTTGTTACTAGGAGCATTCCCCCGAACTCCATTGTCGGCGGAGTCCCAGCTAAAGTACTTAAAAGTTTTACTGACATTTGAAATGAAGATTGCCTTCACTATTACAGCTAGAAATTATTTATCTCTAGCGCTAACCTTAGGGGATTCCCTTCGGTCACAGAATCCTGAAATTAATTTTTATATTTATGTGGTGGATGGTTTAGATGGGGTTGATGTTTCTATATTGAAACATCAAATCATCAATGTCGAGTGCGACTCTCGGTTATTTTCTAAAGCTAATGCATTTAAATATGACGTTACTGAGTACTGCACGTCCCTAAAGCCCGCTATTTTTCAAGCTTTATTTTCTGATCATAAAGATTGTAATTTAATCTATTATCTCGATCCTGATATTTATGTATTTAATTCTCTAGATGAGATTACGAATGGATTTCCTGAAAAATCCCTTTTCTTATCTCCCCATGTGAATTCATGTCAAATTCAGGATATAAACCCGATACCAGATAGTCAACATCTTTGGGAGGGTATATTTAACCTTGGATTCTGTGCAGTTAGAAGGTCGAAAGCTAGCAATTTAATTTTGGAATGGTGGGGTAACAGGCTGCAATCTAATTGCTACGCTGATTACATTGATGGATTGCATACCGATCAGAAGTGGATGGATTATGCTCCCGCATACTTTAAAGAGGATTTAAAAATAGTTGATCATCCGGGGGTGAATGTAGCTCACTGGAATCTTTCCGAAAGAGCTATTAAAGGCTCGGGCAATATACTTTTTGCTAATGATAAGAATTTAATATTCTTTCATTTCTCGGGTTTTGATCTTTCTGGTAAATCTCTAACGAGACATGTTGACATTGATCATCAGATTTACTTCGATGGGGTAATAAAAGAAATTGCAATTTTTTATCGAGAAAAACTTGAATCTAATTTTTATCAAAAATATATAAGATACAACTATAAATACAATTATTTCTCAGACAGTAGTCCGATTACAAAGTTTCATAGAAGATTATTTAGGGTCTATAGTCGTGATGCAGAGTACTGCGGCAATCCATTTGACATCCGAGATGAGTTTGGAGTGAAAATTGAAGCTGCTGGATTAATCGATCGTAGTAATGAAGCAGCTCAAAATTATCGTGAAAATAGCGTGAGTAATTTAAGCAATAAAATTTTGACCCTTAACATTTTTTTTAGATGCTTGAGGAGACTCATTGGTATAAAGATGTACTGCTACCTAATTAAAGGTATGCAGAGATACGCGAGATTCGAGAATCATATTTTTCTGCTTAAAAAATGAGTGAATTATCCCGTAAATTTCCAATGCGGGGCAAGTATCTCGCCCAGAATTATTTCTTATTCTTATTTTTATTATTGACTGATTCTTTTATAAAAATTATAAGAGGGCGGTCGCGTGAGCATACAGTAGATTGCAACAGAGTTGAATCAGTTCTTGTATGTAATGGCGCTCATTTGGGCGATGTTCTTTTGTCAACAATTATTTTGCCGGGCATTAGAAAAAAATTTCCACTTGCCAAGATAGGCTTCCTTTCTGGATCATGGTCTACTGATGTAATTAAGAATAGCCCTTATATTGATGAGATTTATTACGTTGATCATTGGAAGCTTTACCGAGGAGATGAAAGCCGTTTCAAAAGTTTCATAATTTATTTGGGCTCATTGTTTTCTTCGGCTTGTAAAATTAGGAAAGCCGGTTACAGCTTGGCGGTAGATCTATACTTTTTTTATCCAAATTCAAGTTTATTGCTATGGCTATCAAAGATACCCATAAGAATCGGCTATACATCTGGTGGTTTTGGGACACTTTATACGCACCCACTTGATTGGTTTGATGATAAAGAACATGTAGTTGAATATTTCAAGCAACTAGCTTCAATGCTAAATATTTCAGATTGGTCGGCGGATACAATTGCATTGAACTGTAATTTATTGCCCCCTAATAATTTTAAGCTTCTTCCCGGCTCGTACGTTGTAGTGCACCCTGGGGCATCACTTGTATCAAAAGAGTGGCCAATCCCCAAATGGATTGAGCTAATGGAGTTTTTTCGACTAAGAGGCGTACGAGTTTTAATAACTGGAAAAGGGTCGAATGAAAGTGATATTGCCCAAAAAATTATTGCTGGGGCTGATTGGGGAATAAATTTAGTAAATCAACTAAGCATTGCGGAGCTTATTTATGTTGTCAAAGGTGCATCATTATTGGTAGGACTTGATTCATTTGCAGGGCATCTAGCCGCAGTGCTAAAGATCCCATTTATAGTTTTGATGACCGGCATTGCTGGTCAACAGTGGGCTCCATACGGCAGTAGCGGTGTTATTCTCACAACTCCAGTGCCCTGCTCTCCTTGTTATCAAGCCAATGGTTGCTCTGAAATGATTTGCATTAGAGGGGTTATGGTTCAAGATGTTATTGCCCATGCTGTTACTTATTTAAACTTAGGTCCGATAGTCATTAAGGATTAATCATGAAGCCTATTAAGATATTTTCTGAAAATCTGAGTAGCGGTGTTCAGCTGGAAGTGGATGCATTAAAGTCGATGGCGAATAAACATTTAGAGATTTTAGAGGGGTGCTCTACTCTAGAAGAATATGTTTCATATAGTAATGCTCCTATGCAGTATAAATTTGTAATTGATCGCTTGCGAAATAAAAATGCCAAAGTATTGGATATTGGTGTTGGTAGGGGGGAAAGCTCTCTATATTTGGCTAGCTTAGGTTTTGAAGTATTTGCTGTTGAGCCTAGCGCTGATTTTTGCTCACTCATAAAAAAAGCCTGCGATAAATTCAATCTGAATTTAACAATCTGTCAGGGTGTAGCTGAAGACTTGGCGATACTTGGGGAAAGTGATTTTGATTTAATTTTTTTTAATGCCAGCCTTCATCATTGCGATGATCCTTCTCTTGCGCTTTTAGGCGCCTACAAGTTACTAAAGTCAGGAGGTTTAATAGTCCTGTCAAATGAACTGCACATCAAACCTTGGACCACTAAGAGAAAGTTTCAGTACATGCTTCATAATTACCCCGAGAAAATTGGTCATTATGGGGGGAATGAGCATGCATATTATGGATGGGAGTATTTAAAATTTTTAAGAAAAACTGGTTTTAAAAAAATCCAGACATATCCAATATGCGAGAAATTAAATCCCAAGGAAAAATTAGAAATATTAATTAATTCTAGAGGCGTTAATAGGGCTTTATATAGTAGTTTCGAATTAATGAGCAGATTTTTTTATTATAAGGTGGTAGTATTTATAAATAGATATAAATATTTACATAAATTAATGGTTAGGATATCTTTAATACCTGCAAATTATATTGGAATAAAATAACATATTTAATTAATATATGCAGATATGTGATATTTTCGTTAAATTATGGATTATTGTAATACCTATTTCATCTCTAGTTTTAAACCAACAAATTCCTGGTCTTACTATAGCTAATATTCTAGCTATCTTTTCTATATTTATCCCGGGCATATTAAAAAATAAGCAATATTTTATACTGCTAGGTTCTGTTGTATTGATTTTCTTTATTTATGAAATTATTGGCCAAATTTTTATCATTGAAAATGACCTTGAAATAAATAATTTTGGAATGAGGTTAATTTCTCCGGATACAAATTTGGAAATACTTAGATCCTCATTATTTACACAGTCAGCATATTTACTATGTGGATTTCTTACTTTTCTATTCTTTTATTTTTACTATTCAAAAAATATTGATAAAACAATATTATATTCTTCAATAATAATGTGCTTATATGGTATTTATGAGTTTTTATACTTTCTTATTTATAAGGAAAGTGGTGATTTTTTGAGCAATAGAATATTTGGCGGTGTTGATTACATTAATGGATCTTTTTTTCAGACAATAGATATTGGAATTTATAGTATTAATAAAATGAAAAGTTTAACTGGAGAGCCTTCCATGTTTGCTTTCACCATGTTTCCATATTTGATATTTTCTTCCTATAAAAAGGAATTATTAATAACATTAATGTTAATAACATGTATTTTTATGAGTCTTTGCTCAACGATGATTTTAGGTTTTATGATAATAATAATTTATAATTATAGATATATAAATAAAATTTTAAAAAAACCAATCAATTTGATAATTTTCATATCATTATTAATATTACTTTCAATAATTATTCTTAAAACCGATTTATTAAGCAAATTAATTTTTGATAAATTCACCACCGAAAATGAATCAACCGGTGAAAGATTTGATTTATTAGTTGCTAACTTTGAATTTTTTAGCAACGTTAGTTTTTTAAATAAAATTTTTGGCGTTGGCTTTGGGTTTAGTAGATCGACGGACTTATTTACTACCCTATTGGTAAATGTTGGGATTCTTGGGGTTTTACTTTTCTCAGCAATCTATCTATATCCAGTGATTATGCTAGATAAATCAAAATTTAATAATTGCTTGAAGCTAATTTTGATCGTAAATTTTTTCCTGATGATGATTTCTGTTTCAGAGTTTGCTTATTTGCCCTCTTGGATGTTTCTAGGGATTGCATACAAGGGCTTGAGTATTGCTAGGGGTGCTACTTGAAAATTTACATTAATGGACGCTTTTTGTCTCAGAGAACTACTGGAGTTCAGCGTTATGCAGCAGAACTAGTGCTTGCACTAGATCGAATATTATCAGTAGATCAAGCTTTGCGCTCTAAATACAGTTTCACTATTTTGGCACCAAAGGGCGTCAAAAATACACTCAACTCAAATTTTATCAAGTTTAAATCGGTCGGGTTTCTCAATGGATATCTTTGGGAGCAATTCGAATTGCCCTTTTACTCCTTTGGGTCCCTTCTCCTAAATTTTTGTAATATGGCTCCTTTATTTAAAAAAAGAAGCATTGTCACCATTTGTGATGTTTCAGTTTTTTCTAACCCAAGTGGATATACAACAGCCTTCATACTTTGGTACAGGCTAGCATTACCAATTATTGGGCGCATGGCGGATTCAATAATAACTATTTCAGATTTCTCAAAAAGAGAAATTATAAAATTTCTCCATATACCGCCAGATAAGATTACGCGCATCTACTTGGGGGTTGCTAATTCCACATTAAAGACTCCCAGTAATTCATTTGTTGCGCACGTAACCGCTAAATTCAAAGGCGAACCTTTTTTATTGACAGTTGGGAGTTTGAATCCTAACAAAAATATTAAAGCACTATTAAATTCAATTAGCTACTTAAGAGATTTGAATTTAAAAGTTGCGGTGGTTGGTGGTGATAATGCAAAAGTATTTGGAGATAGAAATTTTATTTATCCAGACTCGGTCGAATTTTTTGGATATGTATCAGAAAGTGAGCTTCAGTGGCTTTATGCTAACGCTGCATTATTTATTTTTCCATCGCTTTATGAGGGTTTTGGGCTTCCTCCTTTGGAGGCGATGAATCATGGCTGTCCCGTTGCCACCTCTTCAGCAGCATCTCTGCCGGAGGTTTGCGGAGACGCTGCATTATATTTTGATCCTCATGATATTTCAGATATTGCCTCAAAAATAAGAACCTTAATTGAGGATGTTGGTCTTCAAGCCATTTACCGGGAACGAGGATTTGAGCGAGTTAAAAATTTTTCTTGGGATAACTGTGCTCTGGAGACTCTAAATTTGATTCATAAAAGGTATGCACAATGAAAGTCGCAATTGTTCATGATTGGCTTACAGTCTATGCTGGTGCTGAGAGAGTTTTGGAGCAAATGTTAAGTTGCTATCCCGAAGCAGATATTTTCAGTATCGTGGATTATCTTCCCCCGAATAATCGAGGTTTCATATTATCTAAAAATGTTATTACATCATTTATTCAGAAACTTCCATTTTCAAAGAAGTTTTACCGGCACTATTTACCTTTAATGCCATTGGCAATTGAGCAATTTGATCTTAGTAAATATGATATTGTAATTTCTAGTTCTCACGCTGTTGCAAAGGGCGTATTAACTGGCCCAGATCAACTTCATATATGTATGTGTTACTCGCCCATTAGATATGCTTGGGATTTACAGCATCAATATCTTGAGGAATCTGGCCTAAGTTCAGGGATAAAAGGGTGGTTTGTTAAATACCTGCTTCATAAAATTCGTATTTGGGACTCTCGCACTTCAAATGGAGTCGACAGTTTCATTGCTATTTCAAATTTTATCTCCCGCCGAATATGGAAGGTTTATAGGCGTAATGCAACGGTTATATACCCGCCTGTAGATGTAGACTCTTTTGAGATCTGCAGCGAGAAGGAGGACTTCTATTTAACCGCCTCTCGCATGGTGCCATACAAAAAGATTGAGTTAATAGTTAAGGCGTTTAATGAAATGCCGGATAAGCGCTTAATTGTCATAGGAGATGGCCCTGACTTTGAAAAGATCAAATTATCAGCTGGCCCCAACGTCACTCTTTTAGGTTACCAACCGTTTGATGTTTTATCGATGTATATGAAAAATGCAAAAGCATTTATTTTTGCTGCAGAGGAAGACTTTGGAATTGCCCCGCTAGAAGCTCAGGCATCGGGTACTCCAGTGATTGCTTTCGGTAAGGGCGGCGCCTTAGAGACAATTATTGATTCCAGTCTGGATGGCAAGAAAAGAACCGGCATATTTTTTTACCATCAAACCACTGAAGCAATTATTGCTGCTATTTGGGAGTTTGAGCTCTTGGCTGTAAAAATTTCTTCTGAAGATTGTCGTAATAATGCAATACGTTTTTCTCCGCAACGCTTCAGAGATCAATTTAAGAGCTACGTTGAGGCAACATATGAAAAATTTATTCGTCAGGAAAAAATATGACGCGAGCTCTAATTGCCTGCATTAACAGGCGGGATGGAGCATGTCTCAAAAATATTACATGAAAAAGGCCGTGAAATTATTGGTATTTTGTGCGAGGCCGCAGCATTGAACTGCTGTCAATTTAGGTCCATGACCAAAGAGAGTTTTTCTATAGTAAATCATTGCAGCAAACTGGGTTGATTCTGCAATAGTTTGGGTACTTTGGTTTGGGGTGCTGGT